>Ga0114946_10000459_pt1 | contig 27462 bp, 19 predicted proteins | sample WalLakDeSediment_FD_88676 | JGI IMG/M metagenome (GOLD analysis project Ga0114946, IMG submission 88676) | Lake sediment microbial communities from Walker lake, Nevada to study Microbial Dark Matter (Phase II) - Walker Lake 11/02/13 Deep Sediment | ecosystem: Environmental > Aquatic >... | reverse complement strand
GATGATTCTCCCACTGGCGCAGGAGCGGGGCATCGGGGTCCTGGTCTACGTCCCCTTCGGCCGCACCCGGCTCTGGAACCGGATCGGCGACCGGGAACTCCCGGAGTGGGCCGCCGACTTCGATGCCCAGACCTGGGCGCAGTTCATGATCAAGTTCTGCCTCTCGCACCCGGCGGTGACCTGCGTCACTCCCGCCACCTCCCGGCCCCACCACATGGTGGACAACCTGGGCGGCGCCATGGGTCGGGTCCCCGACGAGGCGCAGCGACGCCGCATGGTGGCCTACGTGGAGGCGCTCCCGACGGCCTGAGCCGGCGCCTCTCGATGAAACGTGAGAGGGGGCCCCGGGAAACCGGGGTCCCCTCCCGGGCCGTCTTCCCGGGCTCGCCGAAATCCTCCGGCGTGTTGCCGTCGGGGGGCGGTCCCTGTTTCTTGCAGAGGGGGCGTCCCGGTTCGTGCCGGGCTCGTGGCCTCCGCACCTCCGCCCCTCCGGATGCCCACGGCACCCAGGGAGTCGGTCTGTTGCCCCTTTCTCGTCCCCGACCCGATCCGGGCTTCCCATGATCCGTCCACGCTCCTGGTCGATCCGAAGCCACCTCTTTGCCCTTGTCGTCATCACCGTTCTCCCCCTCCTGGGTCTCCTGATCCAGGCCCTGGTCCTGGAGACCCGCGAAGGGATGGAAGTGGCGGAACGGAACTCCCGGGCCGTGGCCGAGACCACCGCGACCTCGGTGCACCGGTTTTTTCGGGAGGCGGAGCTGGTCCTTGGAAGCATGGCCACCCGGAGCGCCGTCCAGTCCCTGGAGCCAGGGCCCTGCCGGGAGCTACTGGCGGAGTTTCTCGGGGTCCTGCCCCGGTTTGCCAACCTTTTTGTCGTGGATGCCGGCGGGGCGGTGGTGTGCTCGGCACTCCCTCCCCCCCCGGGGGGATTCGATCCTGTCGTGGACCGGGAGTGGTTCCGAAGGGCGGTGAGCGAGCGGGACTTCCAGGCCGGGAGTCCCCAGGTGGGAAGGATCTCGGGGCGATGGGTGTCCGTCCTGGCCTCCCCCGTGCTGGACGACGAGGGAGAGGTCCGGGGCGTCATTGGAGGAGCCATCGACCTCATCGGGTTCCAGACGGTGCTGGAGCAGGTGTCCCTCCCCGAAGGATCAGTTCTCACCATCGACGACCTGGACGGCGTGGTCGTCGCCCGATCCCTGGACCCCGAGGGATGGGTGGGACGGAGGCTTCCCCCAAGCGGCCTCTCTCCGGATATCCTGGCGCAGCCGGAAGGCAGCACGCGGGTGCCCGGCGCCGAAGGGGTGGAGCGGGTCTGGGGGTTCACCGTCATCGAGGGGACACCCTGGCGGGCCTGGGCGGGGATTCCCGTGTCGGAAGTGTATGGACCGGTCCGCCAGGCCGCGCTCCGGAGGGCCATCCTCATTGCCCTGGCGCTGCTGGCCATGGGGGGCGTCTCCATCCTTCTCTACCGCCGGGTGAGTGTGTCGCTTCGGAACCTGGTGGAGGCGACGGAACGGGTGGGTTCGGGGGAGGAGGGACCCATCCCCGAACGAGGGCCGGACGAGGTCCGCAAGGTGGCGGCCCAGTTCAATCAGACCCTGGAGGCGAGGAGCCGCGCCGAGGCGGACCGGTTGCGGAGCCTCGAGCGGTATCGCTCGGTCCTGGAACACGCGGTGTTCGGGATCCTGGTGACCGGAGCCGACGACCGCGTCCGCGAAGCAAACCCCGCCCTGGCCCGGATCGTGGGCACGCCGTCGACGGAGGGGCTCCGCGGGCAGCCGGTCGCCGCCCTCTTCGAACGTCCCGACGAGGTTCTGGCGCTCCGCGCGGGCCTCGAGAGAGGCTCGCCGGTGGCCGGTGTCCAGACCACCTGGATCACCCGGGAGGGGGTCCCGGTTCCCGTCCGGATCCACGGCAGCATGCACCGGGATGCGGTGGGCGACATGGCCTTCGAGTGGATCGTCGAGGACCTGACCGAGCGCCTCATCCTGGAAGCGCGCATCCGCGAGGTTCAGAAACTCGAGGCGGTGGGGAGCCTGGCGGGTGGCGTGGCCCACGACTTCAACAACCTGCTCACCGTCATCACCACCTCGGCCCACTTCCTCCGGGAAGACCGATCGGCAGATGCGGACGTCCGGGAGAGCGCCGACGACATCCTGGACGCGGCCACCCGGGGCGCCACCCTGACACGCCAGCTCCTCACCTTCAGCCGGAAACAGGTGATTCAGCCCGAGCCGCTGGAGTTGAACCGGGTGGTGGGGCAGATGGAAGGGCTCCTCCGTCGCCTGGCCGGCGACGGAATCCAGCTCTCGGTTCACCTGGATCCCGGCACCGGGTGGGTGGAGGCCGACCCCGCCCAGCTCGAACAGGTGCTCCTGAACCTCGTCCTGAACGCACGGGACGCCTCCGAGGCCCACGGTCCCGTCGAGGTCCGGACCGGCCGCATCCGGCTCTCCCGCGAGCTGGGAACGGACACCGGGACCCTCCCCCCCGGGGAGTACGCGGAGCTTCATGTTGCCGACGGGGGGTCCGGCATCCCGCCCTCCATTCGGAGCCGGATCTTCGAGCCCTTCTTCACCACCAAGCCCGAGGGCAAGGGTACGGGCCTCGGCCTGGCCACCGTCTACGGCATCGTCACCGGGGCCGGGGGCGCCATCACGGTGGTGAGCCGCCCCGACCAGGGCACGACCTTCCGGATTCTCCTCCCCCGGCTGGGCGATCCCGAGGAAGCCTGAGCTCCGGGAGAACCGACCCGCCCCTGAGCCCCCTCAGCCCCGGGGCGCGGTGGTCACCTCCTCCTCTCGCTGCATCGCCGCTGCCGCCTTCCCCTGGCGGCGAGCCAGCCAGAAGCCCAGCCCGGCCCAGAGCACGGCCATGGGAACCACCACGGCGGTGAGTCCCACGAGCCCGGCCCCCAGCCGGCCCAGGAGCCCCTCGCTCCATGCGCCCACCACGTCGCCGGTCCGGTAGACAAAGGTGTCCGTCACCGCCTTGGCCTTGTACTTGTCCTCGCGTCCCACCACGGTGAAGAGGGTCTCCCGGGCCGGACGGGTAATCCCCCGCTGCATGGCGCGGTAGGCCGCCTCCATGAGGATGAGGGCCGTGAAGGTCCCGGTCAGGGCCAGCCCCAGGAACCCGAGACTGACGGTGATGGGGAGGAGGGCCAGGGCAACCCCGACCCCGACCCGCTTCATGATGTGCCCCGTTAGGAGGAGCTGGAGGAGAAAGGTGGCGAACTGGGTCCAGAAGTCGATCTGGGCGAAGAGACCCGTCCGCTGGTCCATCTCCCCCGTCATGGCCGCCACCATCTGAAGACGGGTGAAGTAGATGAAGGTGGCCATGATGGCCATGACCAGGACGAACCCGCAGATCCCGAGCAGGTACGGCGACTTCACGACGGCGCGGAACCCCTCCCAGGCGCTTCCGCCGATGACCTCTTCCTCCCGGACCACCGGGGGGGCTTCCGGATCCTCCGGATCGAGCTCGCTGAGGCTCTCGGGCTGGAGCCGCGCCACCACGGAGGCGGCTACCACCCCAAGCATGAGAAACCCGACGGCGATGAGGATCAGGTTCGCCGTTCCCACGGCATCCACGTAGGTCCATGCCAGCCAGGGACCGAACATGGCCCCCAGCGTCCCTCCCACCGCGATCACCCCGAAGAGCCGCTTGGATTGCTCCAGCGAGAACCGGTCCACCATGAGCGCCCAGAACACCATGGTGCTGAAGAGGTTGAAGACGCTGAACCAGATGTAGAACACCCGCCCCGAGATCTCCCCCGTGGCTTCCGGCGCGAAGGTGAGGAGCGCCCAGAAGACGAGGAGACTCGCCGAGAAGAAGAGGTAGGTGGCGGCGATGAACGAGATCCGGCGAAACCGCGACACCAGGAACCCGAAGACCGGGTTCACCGCCAGCGTCACGATGGCGGTGCCCACGAAGAGCCACCGGACCGTGTCGAGACCGCTTCGCATCCCCAGCGCCTCCCGCGCCGGCCGGATGACCATGAGGGCGCTCAGCACGCAGAAGAAGAAGGCCACCGACGCCACGAGGGCCGGAAGCTCGTCGCGGCGGATGTTGGTGAAGCGCTGAAGCAAGGTGGTCATGGGCGAGTCGGTCCCGTGTCGGGGCATGGGGGACGAAGGGCAGGCGTGCCCGGGCGGCGCAACATACGGCCGGACCCACCGCTTACGACATCCCGCCCGGTCAACGCGTTGGTCCGGCCGCGCCGCCTGTGGCCTCCTCGGCAGCATCGTCCGCGGGCTTCCGGTCAGGTCCGCCCATCTCGATCCGGTTCACCGGGGTCTCCGACGGATCCTCGAACCAGGTGAAGTAGGTCTCCGTCCCGAGGATCCCCTGCTCGACCAGGGCCTGCTTCTTCGCCTCACTCAGGTCGAAGTCCGTGGTCCCCACGTCCAGCGTGTTGATGTAGACGGTGCGCTGCCAGTCGTCGCTGTGAAGGTGGAGGTTCTCCTGCACGTTCAGGAGCCCCTTGAGAAGGCCGCGGGCGTAGTCGGTGAAGCTCCGGATGGGGCGACCCTTCACGGGCTCGTCGTAGCGAAAGAGGGCGATCTCCGAGGTCGTGTCCAGGCGCATCCCCAGCGTCTGGCGGTTGTAGACGTAGGGGCTCCGACCGGGGCGGGCGAGCCCGATGCGGGCGTTCTCCCGGTTGTAGTAGTCGGTAGACCGGACGGCGTAGGCCTCCTCGTCCAGGTCGATGTAGCGCATCCGGTCGAAGAGCTTCACCGGGTAGTTCAGCTGCACCCCGCCATCCACGTAGACGTCGGCCCGGGGACCATGGCGCACCGCCTGGAAGAAGAGGGGGATCGACATGGAGATCCGCACGGCCTCCACCAGGGGCATGTCGGGATGCCGTTCGTGGGAGAAGATCTCGGAGAACCCGGTGGAGAGGTTCGTCCCGATGACGTGGAGTTCCGGGGCGCCCCGCGCCCGAAGGTCGCCGAAGGTGGCCCGGGGATCCCCCATGCGTTCGGCCACCAGGTGCCCGATCCACTGCTCGAAGAAATCGCCCCGGTAGTAGCCGAAGTTCCGGGCCAGTCGCCGGATGTCCCGGATCAGCCCGAAGGAGCGGTCCATGAAGTCCCGGAAGTCGGTGGACTGAAGGATCCGGAGCTGCTCCCAGGGCGTGTAGCCAAGCGAGAAGATGAGGGCGTTGATGGCGCCGGCGCTGGCACCGCCCGTCCGGACCACGTGCCGAAGCAGATCGCGGTTCTCCAGGATCTGCATGGCGCCGACGTAGGCGATCCCTTTCACGCCCCCGCCCTCGAATACCAGGTTCCGGACCTGCACGGGCACGCGGGTCTGCCTCCTCCCGGGGTGAACGCCTCGCCTCCACGATTCGTCCGCAAGGCTCGGCCACAGTGCGCACCCGGAGGGGCCGCCGCAAGCACCCTCATGCTTGCCGGTCTCCGGTTCTTCACCGAATCTCTGACTCAGGACACGAGAAGGCCGTTGAAGAAGTAGGGGGACCACCGGGAAGGGGTCTTGCGTGTCCGGGTTGGGGCGGCAAGGGCCCACTTCGGTCGTTGGCCCGCCTCGACGCAGCGATCGCCATGCCTTCAGCGGGCCGCCTGCGAATCGGGCCCCTGGCGCTCCCAACGGTGGTCCCTCTACTTCTTCAACGGCCTTCTAGCCTCTCCCCGGTGGCCCGGAGCGTCCCCGCTGCCCGCCCGATGCCCCTGGGCTGCCTCCTCCGCCCTTTAGCCTCCTCCGCCCTCCAGCCTCCCCCCGCCATGCGCCTCCTCCCGCCCTGCCGTCGTCCCGCTGCTCCACGAGCCCTGCTCCGCTCAGGGCCCATCCTGCTCCTGGGCCTCGCCCTCTCCCTCTCTCTCGGGGCGGGGGGATGCGGAGGGCCACCCGGTTCCGGTGCTTCCTCCGGGCTGGATGCCTTCGACCCGGACGCCGCCGCCCAGGGGCTTCGGCTGGGGCCCCCGGCCTTCGAGGTGCCGCGGGCATGGACGGGCCCGGACCTCCCCTTTCCTCCGCAGGCCAATCCCTGGCCGGAGATCCGGAAGGAACGGATCACCCGACTCCTGGGACCGGCCATGGCCCGGGCCGGGGTTGAGGCATGGGCGGTGTTTGTCCGGGAGAACCTGAACGACCCCCTGGCGCTGCACGTGGGCGGGGAAAATGCCGGGGGGCAGGCCGTCTTCCTCTTCTTCCTGGAAGACGGACCCACGGCAGGCGACCCCCCCCAGGTGCGTTCCCTGGCCTTCTCCCCCGCCGGAGAGGCGACGGCCCTCCGCGACCTGGGGGTCGTCGACTCCGTGGCGGTCCTCTCGGGCGAGACCGCATGGACGGCGGCGGCCCGGGAGCTGGCGGTCCGGAATCCCGCCGTCATTGCCGTGAACAGCTCGGCACTGGCGGTGGCCGACGGGCTGACCCACACCCAGTGGGGCCAGCTGACCGGTGCGCTCGGGCCGGCCTTGACCCGCCGGCTCGTGCCCTCCGAGGAACTCGTGGTCCAGTGGCTCTCGGTCAAGACCGAGGCCGAGGTCCAGATCATGACCCTGGCCGCCGAAATCACGGCGGCCCTGGAGCTCGAGGCCTACGCCCGGGTGATCCCGGGCGTGACCACCGACGCCGACGTGGCCCTGTTCCTGAAGCGCCGCATGGCCCAGCTGGGGGTGGGGGATGCCTGGGCACCGGAGCAGAACCCCAACGTGAACTCGGGCCCGGACCGGGGGCATTCCCACGCCACCGACCGGGTGATCCAGCCCGGCGACGTGGTCCAGACCGATTTCGGGATCCGGGTGTGGGACACCTGGGTCACCGACATCCAGCGCTTCGCCTACGTCCTCGCCCCGGACCAGACCGAGCCCCCGGCGGAGATCCTCCGTTCCTGGGAGGCGGCGAGGGCCGGAAACCGGGCCGCGTTCGAAGCCATGCGCCCGGGGGCCACCGGGCTCGACGTGGATCGGGCGCAGCGCCAGGTCATGGACGAGGCCGGCTCCCTCGACGTCTTCTGGAACACGGGTCACCCGGTGGGCTACTGGGCCCACGACGTGGGGCCGTCGCTGGGAGGCGCCCAGCGGGGTCGTGCGCCCTCACCCCACGCCCTGCGTCCCCTCCTCCCGGGCCATGTCTTCGCCTTCGACGGGTTCTTCGGCTGGTACCTGGACGGAAGTCCGCCGGGACCGGAATTCCCGGCGGTGGACCCGGACCGGCCCACGAAGCTGATCTCCGTCGAGGAGATGGCCGTCGTGACCCCCGACGGCGCCCGCTGGCTCGTTCCCCCGCAGGAGGACCTGGTGCTTATTCCCTCCCGCTCCTCCCGGTGAGGTCCTCGCCCCGCACCCGGGGCCAGAGGCGGATGAGCGCCAGAAGGGCGACGGCCACCACGGCCAGCGCCGCGACGCCGGCTCCCGGGTTCCCGTAGAGGAACATCCCGGTCATGACCAGCGTGCCGTAGATCGCGGTGGTGCCGGCCACCATGGCCAGAATCCCGGCGGGGACGTTCCACGGCTCATCGGCGCCGGGGACCGGCGGACCCTCCGCCTCCAGTTTGCTCACCACCTTCGCCCACCCGGGGCCGCCGGGGCGGGCCACGGTCAGGAAGCGGCGCAGCACTTCCGGGTCGGTGGGGCGGGTCAGGAAGGTCACCGAGACCCAGGCCACCGTGGTCAGGGCCACGCCGATGACCAGCCGACTCGACGCCGCCAGCTCCACTGCCGGGAAGAGGGCGTCGTGGGCGAACTGGAAGTAGAGGGCAATGAGGAGGGAGACGACCATGGCCGTGAGCTCGCTCCACGCATTGATTCGCCACCAGAACCACCGGAGGATGAAGAGGAGCCCCGTTCCAGCCCCCACCTGCAGGAGGATCTGGAAGGCCTGAAGCGCCGTCTCGAGCCAGAGGGCGAAGAGGGAGGCCAGCACCATGAGGATCACGGTGGACACCCGCCCCACCCGAACCTGCTCCCGTTCCGATGCCTCGGGGTTCACGAAGCGGGCCCAGACGTCGTGCACCACGTAGGAGGATCCCCAGTTCAGGTGGGTGGAAATGGTGGACATGTAGGCTGCCGCCAGGGAGGCGGCCACGATCCCCAGCACACCCGCCGGAAGGAAGGTGAGCATGGCGGCATAGGCCATGTCGTGCCCGAGGATCGCCGGGTTCACGCCGGGAAAGGCCTCCCGGAGGGAGTCCAGCGTGGGATACACCACCATGGAAGCCAGCGCCACCAGGATCCACGGCCACGGCCGAAGGGCGTAGTGGGCGGCATTGAACAGAAGGGTGGCGGCGGTGGCTTCGGACTCGCTGCGAGCCGCCAGCATCCGCTGGGCGATGTAGCCACCCCCCCCCGGCTCCGCACCGGGGTACCAGACGCTCCACCACTGCACGGCCAGCGGAATGACCAGAAGGGTGATGAGGAGATCCCGGTCCTGGAGGGAGGGGAGGAGGGAGAGCTTCCCCGCCACCTCCGGGTGAGTCAGAAGTCCGCTGAGCCCCCCCACCTCGGGGAGTCCGAGGGCGACGACGGCCACGGCAATGGAGCCGGCCATGGCGGTCACGAAGAGGAGCAGGTCGGTGAGGACCACGCCGCGAAAGCCGCCCATGGTGGAGAAGACCACCGTGACCCCGCCCGCCAGGAGCACCGTCTGCACCGGCGTGATTCCCAGGAGGACCCCGGCGATCTTGATGGCCGCCAGCGTCACCCCCGCCATGATCAGGACGTTGAAGAACACCCCGAGGTAAACGGCCCGGAACCCCCGGAGGAAGGCCGCCGGCTTCCCTCCGTAGCGAACTTCGTAGAACTCGAGATCCGTGAGCACCCCCGCCCGACGCCAGAGCTTGGCATAGACGAAGACGGTGAGCATCCCGGTGAGGAGAAAGGCCCACCATGCCCAGTTCCCCGCCACCCCGTTCTGGCGCACGATGTCGGTGACCAGGTTCGGGGTGTCGGTGGAGAAGGTGGTGGCCACCATCGAGATCCCGAGGAGCCACCACGGGAGGTCACGCCCGGAAAGAAAGAACTGGGAAGGATTCCGCCCCGCCTTCCGGCTCACGGCAACCCCGATGGCGAGCACCGCGACGAAGTAGAGGGCGATGACGGTCCAGTCCAGCGTGGTCAACTGCATCGTGACGGCCCCATGGCAGGGTCAGGGAGTTCGGGCGACAACCGCAGGTGGCGGATGAGGGGCGAGCGGCGACGGGAGTCGGCGACCGGGCCCCCCATCTAAGTTCCCGGGAGCCCGCACCGCAAGGTGACGGAGGTGGAACCCCGCTCCGTGAATCTTCCGGGGCGGGGTTCCGTAGGGAAGGATGCGTCGCCCTTCGATCCCGGAAGCTCGGCCTGACTTCGACACCCCGAGACCCTGCTCGGTACTCCCCAGGAGGACCCCATGACCTCGCCTCGCCCCACCGCACTCGCCCCCTTCCTCGCCCTCGGTGGCGCCGCCATGCTGGTGGCCCTGCTCATGGCCGCCCTCTCCCTGGTCGTGGCGCGCCCGGCCGCCGGCTCCCACGGAACCGATGTCCGGCCCGACCCGGTCCCGACCCAGACCTGGTGCGAGGATCTGCGCCTGGGATCCGGGGACCACTGCGAGCTCCGGTCCCGCTCCACACCGGTGGGGAGCGGGACCTTCGTGGTTTCGGGGATGCGAAGCGGCTCCATCTCGGTGGAGGGATGGACCGGACCCGAGGTCCGTGTCACCGCCCGGGTCGTGGGTCGCCAGGCCCGCTCCTCCCGGGCGGCAGTGGAGCTGGTGGAAGCGGTGGAGGTCCGGACCACGGCGGGCGGGGTCGAGGTGAACGGACCCCGGAGCGGCTTCCTCGGGCGGACCTCCTGGTCGGTGGACCTCCGGATTCAGGTCCCGGTGGGCACGGATCTCGACCTCTCCACGTCGAATGGAGCCGTCCGGGTTGCCGGAGTCCGGGGCGGGGTTCAGGCCCGCTCTTCCAATGGGGCCCTGACCCTGGAAGACGTCCGTGGATCCGTGCGAGCCCAGACCTCCAACGGGGCCGTGACCGTGGTCATGACCTCCGGGCCAGGGGCCGGGGAGGCCGTGACCCTCCGGACCAGCAACGGGCCCATCAATCTCCACCTCCCGGAGAATGCCAATGCCCGACTGGAGGCCCGGACCTCCAACGGCCGCATCACCTCGGAAATCCCCCTGGAGGTGCAGGGCCGCCGTCAGAACGAGGCCAGCGCCGTGCTGGGCCAGGGGGAGGGCCTGGTCGAGCTTCGAACCAGCAACGGCGCGATCCGCATCCACCGGTCGCGCTGAGGCGCGGAGGCGCTGCCGCTTCCCGCGGGCGCGTGCGCGGTGACCACGCCGCGCGGGCGCGGACGGCGGCCGAGCCCGAAGAGGGCGGCCGCGGTCCGGGCGGGCGACCGACCTACTCGCCCCCGCCCATCATGCGGCCCAGCTGCTCCATGGACATGAGCACTTCCCGGGGCTTGGAGCCGTCGGGGGGGCCGAGCACGCCCGCGTCGTGCAGCTGATCCACGATGCGGGCAGCCCGGCCGTACCCGATCCGGAGCTTTCGCTGCAGGAGCGAGGTGGACCCCTGCCCCGACGAGATGCAGACCTCGGCCGCCTCCCGGAAGGAATCGTCCCAGTCGCCAGAGATGCCGTCGTCATCCCCGTCGCCCCCCGCCTCGGCCTCTGCCGCCCGAACCAGCTCGAGGATGTCCTCTTCCTCCCGACGCAGCGTCGCCTCGTCTCCGGCCTCCAGCTTCCGCTTCCGAAGTTCCCGGAACCACCCCATCATCAGGTCCGTGTCCTCGGTGGAAATGTAGGCGCCCTGGACCCGGACCGGTGAGCTCTGGCCGGGAGGCAGGAAGAGCATGTCGCCGTTGCCCAGAAGGGCGTCGGCGCCGTTCTGGTCCAGGATGGTGCGGGAGTCGGTCTTGGAGGCGACGCGGAAGGCGATCCGGCAGGGGAAGTTGGCCTTGATGAGGCCGGTGATGACGTTCACCGACGGCCGCTGGGTGGCCACGATGAGGTGAATCCCGATGGCCCGCGCCTTCTGGGCCAGGAGCGTCAGCGGCTTCTCCACCTCGGACTGGACGGACATCATGAGGTCGGCCAGCTCGTCCACCACCAGGACGATGAAGGGGAGGATCCCCTCCTCGTAGATCCAGCGATCCGGATCCCCCTCGGGCCCGATGGGCTCCACCCGCCGCATCACCGTTCCCTTGCGGACCCGCTGGTTGAACTCCCCCAGGGAGCGCACCCCGTTCTCCTTGAGGAGGGTGTAGCGCCGCTCCATTTCCAGCACCGCCCACTTGAGCACCCCTGCCGCATCCTTGGGGTCGGTGACCACCGGATGGCGGAGATGCGGGAGGTCCGCGTACGTCGACAGCTCCACCATCTTGGGGTCGATGAGGAGGAGGCGGAGCGTCTCCGGCGTGTGGCGGTAGACCAGCGAGGTGATGACGGTATTCAGGCACACCGACTTCCCCGAGCCCGTGGCCCCGGCGATCAGGGCGTGGGGCATCTTGGCCAGGTCCGCCACGTAGGCCTCGCCCTGCAGGTCCTTCCCCAGCGCCAGCGGGAGGGTGGCCCGGGTCCGGGCAAAGGCATCGGCCTCCAGGATCTCACGGAGATGGACGACCTCCGAGGTCGGATTCGGAATCTCCACCCCCACCGCTCCCTTCCCGGGGATGGGCGCCACGATCCGGATGGTCGTCGCCTTCATGGCCAGGGCCAGATCGGCATCCAGGTTGGCGATGCGGTTGACCTTCACGCCGGGGGCCGGAACCACCTCGTACTGGGTGACCACGGGCCCGGTGGTCCGCCCCCCCAGGTGGCTCTCCACATTGAAGGTCCGGAGCTTCTCCACGAGGACCTCGCCCAGGGCATCCAGCTCCCGCTCCATTCCCTGGCGTCCCTTGAGCGACGCCGGCGTGAGAAGCTTGAGCTCCGGAAGCTCGTCGCCTGCCAGCTCGCGGGGGTCCCGGGGATCCGGGAGGAGGTTGAGCTGGTCTCCGGAGCGACCGGAGGTTCGACGAGACTCGCAGGCCGGAGCAACCGGAGCAGCGCCCGGGTTCGCCTGCGCCGCGGTCAGGATCCCGGGCTCGTCCACGGCGCCGAAGGGATCCACCGCTTCCAGCCAGCTTCCCGCCTCGTTCGCCTCGTCGCCGTCGGTCTCGTCCTCGTTCCCGGGACCTGCGTCCCCGGCCCCGCGGTCCTCGACCCACGCTTCCCGGGCCCAGGTCGCACCGCCGCGCAGACCCTCGCCCATGACCTTGGCGCTGGATCGGGTTCCGGCCAGGAACCAGCGGGCAGGGGCCCGGAGGGGATTCCAGTTCAGTGTGGCCACAGAGAGAAGGGCAAACGCCGCCACCAGAACGAGGCCGCCCCCCACACCGCCCACGGCCCGGGCCAGCGGCATACCAAGGAACCCGCCGAGCCACCCCGACCAGATGGGGCCGGCAGGAAGGAGGAAGAGGGCCGTCGGGACGAGCAGGAGGAGGCCGAGGGCAAAGGCCCCCGTGCGCAGCGCGACCTCCCGGGCCATCCACCCGCCGGCCAGGAGCCCCCCCAGCGCCGCCAGGACCGGAAGGAGTCCCGCGCCGAGACCGAAGACCCCCCAGGTGGCCGACTGCACCCCGCGGCCCACGACCCCGATGACGTTCCCCGAAGAGAACCAGCCGGCACCGCCCCGGCCCAGAAGTTCAACGGGAAGGAGGGCAAGAAGGAGCACCAGCGCCGCCGCCAGGAGGGCGACGCCGATCATCTCGTTCCGCTGTTCAGGTTTCACCATGGGCTTCCCCGTGGCCTTTCTGCCTCGCCGCGTCGAGGTACCGGACGGAGCGCGACGCTTCTCGGTCAGGACCCGTCCTCCGGCCGCCCGGACGCCGAAACGCCCCGGTTCCTCCCGGCGGGAAGGCGAAGAACGCGGTCCTCCATTTCCGGCACCAGAGCATAACGATTGGACCGGGCACAGCTCTCCAGGTCCGCTTCCAGACCGATCTCCACCAGCGCAGCCCCGGCGGCGGTGCTCCGGAGGAAGTCGACATCCAGGGAAAAGGGCTCCACAAGGTTAAGCGCGGCCCGGGCCTGATCATTCAACTCCACGCGCCCCGGCCCCCTTTCGCCCAGGACCCGGGTCAGCTCCCGGATCAGGAGCCCGGCACAGAACGCATCGTCCAGGGCGAACCGCCCTTCCTTGCCTGCGCAGACCAGGGTCACGGCCGGGGCGCCGGCCACCGCCTCCGCCACGGCCCTGAGGTTCAGGAACGAGAGCACCACGACCCGGTCAGCACCCTGGCACGCCCAGAGGGCACGGGTCCCATTGGTGGTGCTCATGACCAGTCGCTTCCCCTTCACGTTTTCGGGCGTGAACTCCCGGGGGGAATTGCCGAGGTGGAAGCCGTCCACCTTGAGACCCTTCCGCTCCCCGCAGAGGAGCGTGTCCTCCCGACCCAGCGTATGGGCCAGCTTGATGGCGTCCTCGGTGGAGACGGTGGGGTAGATGGCCCTCGCCCCGCTGGCCAGCGCCTCCACGATAACCGTGGTGGCCCGGATCACGTCGATGACCACAGCCGTCCGCCCCGCCATGTCCACGCCCTCGGCCTCCACCGCCGAAAAGTAGGCTTCCACCCGCATGTCGCGTCGATCCCCGCCAACCATGTCGCGTCGATCCCCGCTCATGCAGGTCGGCGCGAGGCCATGAAGCGCTCCACGAACTGGGTGTCCACGTCTCCGGACTGGAAGTCGGGATGCTCCACGATCTCGGCCAGGAAGGGGAGCGTGGTGGCTACTCCCTCGATGACGAAGGAGTTGAGGGCGTAGCGGGCCCGGACCAGGGCCTCCTCCCGCGTCTTTCCGCTCACGATGAGCTTTCCCAGCAGGGAGTCGTAGAAGGGGGGAACCCGGTACCCGGCGTAGACATGGGTATCGAGCCGCACCCCGGGTCCGCCCGGGGGGTGGAAGGTGGTGATGGTCCCGGGCGAGGGCTGGAAGTTCCTTTCGGGATCCTCGGCGTTGATGCGGAACTCGATGGCGTGGCCACGGAGCACCACCGGCTCGTCGGGGAAGGAGAGGGGCAGGCCAGCCGCCACCAGGATCTGTTCCTTCACCAGGTCAAAGCCCGTGGTCACTTCCGTGACGGGGTGCTCCACCTGGATGCGGGTGTTCATCTCGATGAAGTAGAAGGAGCCGTCCTTGTCCAGGAGGAACTCGATCGTGCCCGCCCCCACGTAGTCGATGGCCGCAGCCGCCCTCACCGCCGCATCCCCCATGGCCTGCCGGGTGGCGGCATCCAGCGCAGGCGAAGGCGCCTCCTCCACCAGCTTCTGGTGGCGCCGCTGCAGGGAGCAGTCGCGCTCCCCCAGGTGGACTACGCGCCCGTGCTGGTCGCCGAAGACCTGGATTTCCACGTGCCTCGGGCGGAGGATGCACTTCTCCAGGTAGACGGCAGGGTCACCGAACGCGCCACGGGCCTCGGTCCGGGCCGCCTCGAAGAGCCGGGGGAAGGTCTCGGCGTCGTGGGCGATGCGCATCCCCTTCCCTCCCCCGCCGGCGGAGGCCTTGATCATGACGGGGAACCCGATGCCGCGGGCCATCTCGGTGGCTTCGGTCACGTCCTCCACCAGCCCCGGAGAGCCGGGAACCGTGGGAACGCCGGCGGCCATCATGGTGGCGCGCGCCGTCGCCTTGTCCCCCATGGCCCGGATCTGGTCCGCGGTGGGTCCGATGAAAACGAGGTTGGACTTCCGGCAGATGTCGGAGAAGTCGGCGTTCTCGGCCAGGAACCCGTACCCGGGGTGGATGGCCTCCGCCCCGGTGATCTCCGCCGCCGCGATGATCCGCGGAATGTTCAGGTAGGACTGGGAGGAGGCGGCGGGTCCGATGCAGACGTCCTCGTCCGCAAAGCGGACATGGAGCGACTCCCGATCCGCCTCGGAATAGACCGCCACGGTCCGGATGCCCAGCTCCTGGCAGGCCCGGATGATACGGAGAGCGATCTCTCCTCGGTTGGCGATGAGGACCTTGTTGAACACGTCGTTCGTTCCGGATTCCGGGGCGGAAGGAGCGAGGAACCGGCTCAGGCAGGTTCCACGCGGAAGAGGATCTGCCCGTATTCCACGGGCTCGCCATTCTGCACAAGGACCTCGCGAACGACCCCCTCCACCTCGGCCTCCAGCTCGTTCATGAGCTTCATGGCCTCGATGATGCACAGCGTGTCACCCAGCGCGATGCGCCCCCCGACGTCAATGAAGGCGGGGGACTCGGGCGAGGGCGACCGGTAGAAGGTTCCCACCATGGGCGAGGTCACGTCCACCCACCCGGCCCCGACGGGTGCGGGTGCCGGAACCTCCGGCGCAGGGGCCGGGGGCGGCGCCTCGGGCACTGCGGCCGGTGCGGCAGCCACCGGAACCACGGGAACGGCGGAGCCGCCGGACGCCATCTTGGAAAGATGGATCCGGGTACCGTCCCGCTCGATCTCGATGGAATGAATGGAGCTGGCATCCATGGAGCGGATGAGTTTCTCGACGAATTCGAACTCGATCATCAGGCACGCTCCAGATACTTGTCTTCACGGCGGTCGACGCGAAGCACGTCGCCCTCTTCCACAAAGAGCGGGACCTGGATGACGGCCCCGGTCTCCAGCGTGGCCGGCTTGGTCCCGCCCTGGGCCGTGTCCCCCCGGAGCCCCGGGTCGGTCTGGGCTACGGCGAGCACGACAAAGGCCGGGAGTTCCACGGAGATGACCTTGTCGGCATGAACCAGCCCCTCGCACTCCATGTTTTCCTTCAGGTACTTGAGCTGATCCCCGATGAGCTCGGCATCGATGGGGATCATCTCGAAGGTCTGGGCATCCATGAAGTGGTAGAACTGTCCGTCGGTGTAGCTGTAGGTCACGGGCCGCCGCTCGAGGCGGACGTCGGTGACCTTCTCTCCAGCCCGGAAGGTCTTCTCCACCACCTGACCCGTGAGCACGTTCTTGAGCTTGGTGCGCACGAAGGCTCCACCCTTGCCGGGCTTCACATGCTGGAAGTAGGTGATGGTCCAGAGGACGCCGTCCATGTCCAGGACCAGGCCGTTTCGGAAATCTGCGGTACTCGCCATGGGGTCGGGAGGCCGGAGGGTAGGATGAAGAGGGATCAGGAATCAAGGTGGGATACGAGCCCACGCAGACCCAGAAGATAGCTTTCAACGCCGAATCCATAAACCACCCCGACGGCCCGGTCCGCAAGCAGCGAGCGGTGCCGGAAGGATTCGCGGGCCGACGTGTTGCTCAGATGGACCTCCACGAAGGGGCGCCCCACGCCAATCAGCGCATCCCTGAGCACCACCGAGGTGTGGGTGAGGCCCGCAGCGTTGACCAGGAAGCCAGCCACCCTGGGGGCCTCCTCCGTGATCCAGTCCACCAGCACCCCCTCGTGGTTGGACTGGACCCCTTCCAGGTCGACACCGAGGTCCGCGGCCAGCCCTTCCAGGGCGCCGTTCACCCCGTCCAGGGTGGTGGCTCCGTAGAGCTCCGGCTCCCGGGTCCCGAGGAGGTGAAGGTTCGGGCCGTGGATCACCCCAACGCGTCGAAGGCGGGCGCCCGCCAGTTCCGTCACCGGTCCAGGCTCCGCAGCCAGTCCTGAAAGTCGTCGAGACCTTCGAAGGCGCGCTCGGGATCCTCGCTCGAGGCGCCGGGCGACCTCCCATCCGCTTCCGTGCCTCCATCGCCTTCCTGGATCGCGTCGCCTTCCTGGATCGCGTCGACCTCCAGGCTGGAATCGGCTTCCGAACCTGCATGAGCTTCGGTCCCTGCGTGGGGGTCCGCATCAGGCGCTGCGTCGGAGGACAGGGCAACGTCCAGCGCCGGCAGCTCTTCGTCCTCTTCCTTGACGGGAGGAGCCCCCGGCGCAGGAGAACCCGCGGGGAGGGGCGCAGTCGACCCGGGCGCCAGATGGTCGATGGGAACGGCCCCGGGTGCCCACGCCAGGAGATCCTGGAAGTAGGTCGTCACCGGTCGTTCCGCCAGACGGGCGAGGGGGGACATCCGGGCGTCATCATCGGAGGCTTCCGCTTCCGCCTCGGGGGCTTCCGTTTCCGCCCCGGCCACGGCCGGTGCGACGTCGTAGACGGGTTCGGCGCCGAGGTCGTCGCCGAGGTCGTCGGCGAGGTCGTCGGCGAGGTCGTCGGCGAGGTCGTCGCCGAAGGGCGAAGCGTCCACGTGGTCGGCTGACAGGTCCTCGTGGTCGGCCTCATGGCCGGCTGAAGGTTCCTCCATCCGCTCCCCGACGGCGGCATCCAGGACCACCGCCTCCACCGTTTCCACAACTTCCTCCACTTCCACGACTTCCTCCACCTCCAGGGTCTCGATCCAGACCTCCTCGTCGGAAGCCCCGGTCTCGATCGGGGACGCGGGTGGGAGTTCGGGCGGGGCGTCGTCAGCGTCCGTCTCTTCATCGGTCGACCGTCCGGGCTCCAGGGCCAGGACCTCGGGCGCCTCGATGTCCGCGAATCCGTCACCTGGCTGATCCGCCCGCAGGAGTTCCTCGAGGCGCTCCCGCAGCGCGGGGTCGTCCGGATGCCGGACCACCAGGGTCTCGAAGACGCCCACGGCCTCCGACGTAAGACCCTGTCTCGCGTAGAGTTCGCCCAGGGTACGGGTCACCGGGAGGGAATCGGCGGGCTCGGCGGGTGCCTCGTGACTCTCCCGTGACCCGCTCTCCTCCTCCGAATCGGGCTCCTCATCCGAATCGGGCTCCACCTCGGGCTCCACCTCGGGTTCCACCTCGGGTTCCACCTCGGATTCTCGATCCTCCCACGGTCCGGGCTCCTCCAGCGAAGACGTCAGCGTGGACGCATCCTCACCCCCGAGGAAAGGCAAGGGCGGCATCTCCTCCTCGGCGTGGGCGTCGTCCAACCCGAAAGGATCGAAGACATCCATGTCGGATCCCGAGGGTGCCGCCGACTCCTGGTGCGAATCGGTCGCCGTGGGCCCCGGTTCTCCCAGGCCCAGCTCATCGTCAGGGCCAAGAACCTCAACGTCCTCGCCCAGATCCACCTCCGGAAGGAGTCCCGAGGCGCCCTCCCAGTTCGTGGGAAAATCCGCGAAGTCGAACCCCGCCGGGTCCATGGGCAGCGCGTCGTCCATGGGCAGGACGTCGTCCGATCCCAGGACGTCGTCCGAGGCCAAAGCATCGACACGCGCCGGGTCGCCGGCGCCGGGATCGGACACGTCGTCGACGTCGGCTTGCTCAAATGGGAACTCGGGGAGTTCGGCGTCCAGCTCGAATCCCTCCAATCCTGACGCCGGGGAGACCGTTTCCTCGGGAGGAGAGACGGTCTCCTCTGGAACGGGCTCCACTGCAAAGGGGTCGCCGGAGACGGACACGTCGGGCAGCCGATCGGCCGACAGGCGCTCGATGCGGGCCTCCAGGTCCTCGAACCCGGGATTCCTCTGCAGGGCCGCCGCGAAGGACGACACGGCCTCGTCCAGCCGACCTTCGGCCTCGGCCAGCTCGCCGCGCATGCGGAGCGCGGTCGCGTTCCCGGCATCCAGATCGAGAACCGTGTCCAGGGAGGAACGTACCGCGTCTCCGTTGCCAAGCGCACGGTGAACCCGAGCCGCGACGAGATGGGCGGCAGAGAACTCGGGATGCCTGCCCAGGCCATCCTCAAGCAGGGAACGGGCTTCCTGGGGGTCCCCCTTCCGCAGATAGGCGTCGGCGAGGGGGACGAATGCCCTTCCCTCAGGATCCCGCTCGGACCAGAAGATGGCGCGAAGGATCCGGATTTCCTGGTCGATGGGGTCGGACACGGGCGGTCTCCGGAAGGAACGGACGACGAGGGCGGAGTCGGCGGCAAGATACCCCGGGCGTTCGTGAGGTGTCAATCAGGGTTCACCCCGAGGGTGGTGGCTGGATCCGGAAGGAAGGAGGGAATAAGGAAGCGGAAGTGGCGTGTGGTTGAGGGGCATCCCCGGCACGGTTAGATTTCGGATTCCCCAGGCACGCTGTCTGGAAAGGAGATCGGCGCGGAAGTGAACGCGCGAATCGAACAGGAGGAACGGTCGCCATGATGCGGCAGATGCGGCAGAACACGAAGATCATCATGCTGGTCACGGCCCTGGCGTTCGTGGCGCTGATGGTGTTCGAGTGGGGTATGGACATGAGCGGGCAGTCCGGCGGTGGCGATCTGGGCCGCGTCGGTAGCACCACCGTTACGGTGGCTCAGTGGCAGGCCGCACGCAGTCAGATCTTCGACCAGGTCCAGCGATCCCAGGGGGAGCCGGTTTCGTCTGCCCAGAGCCGGGAGATCGACGACATGGCCTGGGACGAGGTGGTCAACCAGATCCTCATCCGTCATGAGCTGGAGCGACGGGGGATCCGTGTGAGCGACGAGGAGATCCGGCAGGCAGCCCGGTTCTCGCCTCCCCCCGAGCTGCGCCAGGACCCGAGCTTCCAGACCGACGGTCAGTTCGATCCGGCGCGTTACCAGGCCTTCCTCCAGCAGGCCTCGGCCGACCCTGCCTTCCTGCAGCAGCTGGAGCAGTACTACCGCGAGGTGATTCCGCGGTCCAAGCTGCTCCGCCAGGTCACGTCGGGGATCTTCGTCTCCGACGCTCTCCTCTGGCGGGACTTCCGCGACCAGAACGAGCGGGTGGAGGTGGAGTTCGTGGCCTTCGATGCCCGCCAATGGATCGCTGACGCCCAGGCGGAGGTGTCCGCCCGCGAGATCGAGGAGTACTACCGGGCGAATCGGGGCGATTTCGAGGTCCCCGCCACGGCCAGGGTGCGCTACACCTTCATCAGCACGGCCGCCACGGCAGCGGACTCGGCGGCGGCGCTGGAGCGGGCCGAGTCGGTTCGCGAGGAGATTCTCGGCGGCGCAAGCTTCAGCGAAATCGCCAGGATCGAGTCCGATGACCTGATGTCGGCGCGGCAGGGTGGCGCCCTCGGGCGCTTCACCCGGGGGCAGATGGTGGGGCCCTTCGAGGAGGCGGTCTTCGCCCTCCCCGTGGGTGAGGTGAGCGAGCCGGTCCAGACCGAGTTCGGCTGGCATCTGATCGAAGTGCTGGACCGGGAGGAGGACGAGGTGGAAGCCCGTCACATCCTCTTCTCCTACGAGCCCTCGGGAGACCGTGAGCTCGCTCTCCTGAGCCAGGCCGATTCCCTCGAGGCGCTGGGACGAAACATGGCGCTTTCGGACGCGGCCGCCGCCTTCGGGCTGGACGTGCTGGAGGGAGAGGTCACCTCCGAGTTCGCCAACCTCCCCCCTATCGGAAGCGTCGGTGAAGGCCAGGACTGGATCTTCGAGGACCAGGAGGGCCCGGGCGCGGTGAGTCCCGTCTTCGAGACGTCCCGGGGATTCTACATGCTGGAGATCCTCTCCGAGGACCCGGCAAGGACGCTCACCCTGGACGAGGTTCGTCCGGAGGTGGAAGCCTTCCTCCGGATGCAGAGAAAGACCGAGCTGGCGCGCGAGCGTGCCGCCGGACTGGCGGAAGACGTTCGCCGGGGGTCCGTGACCATGGAAGCGCTGGCCGAGCGGGAAGGTGCCGAGTTCCATTCCCCCGATGCCTTCGCCCGCGTTGGCTCCGTGCCCGGCATGGGAAGCGCCAACGCCGCCATCGGGGCCGCCTTCGGGACGCCGGTGGGCGAGATTGGCGGACCGGTTGCCGTGGGTTCCAGGGTCTTCCTCATCCGGGTGCTGGAGAGGGAGGAGGCCGACAGGGAAACCTTCGAGCTTCTGAAGGAGATCCTCCGGGCCCAGCTGACCTCACAGCTGCGGCAGCAACGTCTCGAGCTCTGGCTCGACGGCCTCCGGGAGACCACCCGGATCGTGGATCGGCGCGCCGAGTACTTCCGGGCGGCCGAGCAGGCGGCCGACGGGCCGCAGATCCCGCTCTTCTTCTGAGGCGGGGCTCCCCCTTCGGCCGGCGAGCCCGGTCAGGGGGGGAGGGGAAAGTTCACGGTTGACGAAAAGGGCGCTCCTGCTTCGGCAGGGGCGCCCTTTTCGTCGTGTGCCATCCCTCTCGTCCTGCGTTCTGCTGCAACCTGCGGTCCTCCCCTCGCCCCGTCTACTTGGACGAGGTCAGCTTGCGGGGCTCCCCATTCTCTTCCTCGTCCTTGCGCTCCACCCTGGGCGGGGACCCCGACGACGACCCCCTCCCCTCCTCCGGAAGCTTCAGCTCGTTCTCGATCTCCCGGAGCGATCCCTTGAATTCCCGGATCCCCTTCCCCAGGGACGAACCGATCTCCGGGAGCCGCTTGGCCCCGAAGAGCAGGAGCACCACCAGGAAGATCAGAGCAATCTCCCACATCCCAAGTCCACCGAGCATTGTCCAGGCGCCTCCCGACGCGAAGGGCAAGAGGAAGTTACATCCAGGACCGGGCCACGATGGCCACCAGTCCGACCCCGACCAGGGTCAGCACGTTGAGCGTGAGGACCAGGGGTCCCAGCGTGAGCGCCACGGCGACCAGGTCCACCTCGAAAGGTCCCACCGATGCAGCCACGGATGTGATGAGAAAATCCCGGGCCGCGCTGTCGGGAAGGAAGAGTTCCGAGAGCCGGGTCAGGAGCCCGCCCAGGAATAGCCCCAGGACCAGCGTCCAGACCACCCGCCTCCCAGCTCTGTTACGGTTCTCGCGAAGCATGCGTTCCCTCGGGTGGATTCACCCCCGCGTCAGCGACGGCGCTCAATGGCGTATTCGATGGCCGCGTGGAGCGAGTCCATGGCCGCTCCGGTGGCCCCCACACTTCCCAGGGCGGCCCTTGCCTCATCGGCGTAGCGACGCGCTTCGGATCGGGCGTAGTCGAGGCCTCCCGTGCGCCGGACGATCTGGACGATCTCCCCGATCTCTTCGTCGGTGGGGTCGACGCGCGTGAAGAAATCCCGGACCCGGGATCGTTCCGCCTCCGTGACCTGCCTCAGGGCATGAACCAGAGGTAGCGTGACCTTCCGCTCCCTTAGGTCGTGACCCACCGGCTTTCCCGTCAACTCCTCGCTCCCGTCGTAGTCCAGCAGATCATCGGCGACCTGGAACGCCATGCCCAGGGCATGGCCGTAGCGCCGGAATGCTTCGCGGTACTCGGAGGGTCCCACCAGCGCCCCGATCTCGCAGGCTGCGGACATGAGAGAGGCCGTCTTGGAGGCAATCAGGCGCCGATAGTCATCTTCGGTGAACTCGAGGGCGTCGTAGGAAGTGAGCTGCCGGAGTTCACCCACCGTCATCTCGTTGGCCGCCCTCGCCAGGGACTGGATGGCGTCCATGCGCTCGAGGCGCGCCAGCTCCACCACCGACCGGGTGTACAGGTAGTCACCCGAAATGATGGCCACCTGGTGATTCCACAGATGGTTGATGGTGGGCAGCCCCCGACGCAGCACCGAATGGTCCACGGCGTCGTCATGCACCAGGGTGGCCAGATGAACCAGTTCCACGACGGCGGCCAGGGGAAGGGCGTCCGGATGGGGACGTCCGCCCACCTCGTTCACCAGGAGGAGAAGGGTGGGTCGGAAGAGCTTCCCCCGCATCTGGAGAAAGACGTCATTGACATCGTCCAGGAGATCGAGGTCATTGACGACGATGCGCCGGATCTCGTCCATCACGCCGTCCAATCGCTCCTGGACCGGGTCCTGGATCCGGGCGAGCCTGGACGGGGGCCGAGCCGCAGGGGGGGAGGAGGAAAGCTGGGTCATGAAGATGCGTCACCGGAGCGCCCGGAGACGTTCCGTGACATCCTTGAAGTTGATGTCGAGAGAGAAGACCTTTTCATAGAACTCCCGGGCCTCGGCGCGGTTCCCCGCACGCTCGTGGGAGACGCCCAGAAAATAATAGATCCCGAGGAGATCGTCCTCTACCGGCACTCCGGCTTTCAGTGCACGCTCCAGAACGCGAATGGCAACCTCGGGCTCTTCGCGGTCAAGGAAGCACTGCCCAAGCATCTCCAGGGAGGCGAGGTGGCCGGGCTGGGAGCGCAGGGCCTGCTGGAACATTCCGATGGCCTCGTCCAGAAGCCCCATCTCCCGGTACGCCGTGCCCAGGTCGTAGGAGGCCCGGGCATCGTCCCGGGTAATGTGCTGGGCCACCTTCGCCTTGAACTTGGAGAGCATGTGGGCGAAGTCCGCGTCTTCGTCACCCGATCGTTCGTCCTCCACGACCCACCGTGTGGTAGGCGTCTCCTCGTCGTCCAGGACCAGCGCGCCCAGGTCCACGAAGCCTCCACCCGCGGGGGCTCCCACCCCCTCGCCCCCCGCCGTCTTCCGAGGAGGAGGCGCGTTCGGGGGGGCGGTACGTCCGAGGGCAGCGAGCGCCTCCGTGTTCCGGGGATCGAGCTGGAGGACCTGTTCGTGGACGGCGGTGGCCGATGCAAGATCACCGGCGCTGGAGAGCGCCGCAGCAAGCCCTCCCAGGGAGGCCAGGAGGGCGGATCGATCGCCAGACGCATGGGCCTGTTCCACAAGATCGTGGAGGAGTTCGAGGGGGCTGGGTACCTCCGCTTCCTCCATCGTGGAGGGCGTGGCAGCGTCGGTCCATTCCTCCGGACCGGCAACTTCCGCCAGGGAGATCGCCTCGGCTTCCGACAGCCCTGACTCGCCCAGCAGGGGGAGGGGGGCGCCCTCGGCGTCCTCGGCGCCCTCGGCGCCCTCGTCATCCCCCGCCAGGTCGAAGTCCGGCAGGTCGCCGAAGGGAGAGGCTTCATGCGTCGCGTCATCTCCCGCGGCATCGCCCCCGTCAGCGCTCACGTCATCGCCGATTTCCTGCCCGGCTTCTTCCTGATCGGTCTCCTCTTCCTTCCCCCTGGTCGTATTGAGCGTGATTTCGCCAAAGGAGATGGCGTCGAATCCGGAGTCCGTACCCTTGCCCGTCGGTTCGAGGACCTCGGCGCCCGGTGCCCCTGCACCTCCCTCCCCCGCCGACTCCTTTCCGAGGTCGGGCACCCCTTCCGTCCGTTCCGGAACGTTCACGAGAAAGCGCTCCAGCGGCCCCGCCCCCGCTCCCTCTTCCACACCCATACCTTCGGCAGGGAGTTCAATGGCCCCCCAGACCTCGTCGGCCACCGGGCCGGGCGCATCCCCGGAGCCTCCCGTCGAATCGTCGATCCGGGAAAGGGAGACATCAGGATCGAGATCGCGGATCCGCTTCTCGAGGCCTTCCGCCTCCTCGCTCCCACTCTCGATGACCTGCTGCCACGCTCCCACGAGATGCTGGACTCCGCCCTCCACGTCCCCCAGGCCCACCAGGCGTTCCCCGAGGAAGACCCGGGCCTCGGTGTCCGCGGGGAAGAACCCGATCAGTTCCTCCAGTGCCGCCGTGGCCGCCTCCGAGTCCCCTCGCTCCTCCATCATCTCCGCGTAGGTGAGCACATTCTGACGGGCATCGACCCCGAACCCCTGCTTCGCCCGGATCTCCCCCATGCGGAGGAAGGTCTCGGCCCGGCCCGGTACATTTCGGAGGATCTTGCGACAGATCGCGATGGCGTTGTTGGGGAGGTCCGACTCCATGTAGAGATCGATGGCTCGCTCGTACTGCTCCATGGCGGCCTCCACATTTCCCAGGCGGAGTTCCAGATCCGCCACCCGGTTGAAGAGGGAGATCTCGGGCTCCTCGCCCATCTCCGTCTCCTCGAGCGCGCGGCGATACAGCTCAAGCGCCTTTTCCCAGGCTTCGTTCTGCTCGTGTTCGCGAGCCTGCTTCTTGAGGGCGTCCGTGGTCATTCCACCGGTTCCTGCTGCGGAAAGTTGAGGGGTTCCCAGGTCGACGTCGTCCCGCCATGCGACACGACGCCGGAACGTGGTTCTCCGCCTCCCTGACCCTCGACGCCGGCCAGGTGGCAGCGCAGGTGACCAGGGATTCGGGCCCGAATCCGAAGGGAGGATAGAGCCGGAGGGGGGGTTCGGTCCAGCACCCGGGGAGGATGCGCCCCCTCGCGGGCCGCCCGTGGGATGAGGGGAAGGCCGGGGATCGGGGCCCGCCCATCGGGTCCGTTTCCTCCATGGAGGCCGAGCGCCTCCCGACCCATGTCCACGTATCCGCTTTCATGGCAGATACTTGACTGGATCGTACGAAGCTGGCAGCGCGCGGCCGGCGCCCGCTCGGGATCAGGCGGAAGAGGTGCCGGGGATCACCTTGCGACTCCGGGGTGCCGACCTGCCGACACGGAGGCCACTGGCGACAGCGCGGGGTTTCCGGGCTGGAGCTGGAAGGCCCAGTCGAAGATCATGATGGCCCCATCCTGGGCAAACCCGACATGGGTAATCCGGATCACTCCGTAGTACCAGCTTCCTGCGCCATCCGGGATACGGAGCACATAGCTGTATCCGGGGGCCAGTCCGATGTCGTCGGGTCCGTATCCGGACGAGGGGGCCGCGCCCACCTCGGTGCAGCCGGCATCCGCGGCGGGACCGCATCGAAGCGCCGTTGTGGCCACCGGGGTCCGGTGGACCTGGACCCCCGGAGCCGGAACCAGCCACCATCCCTCGGAATCGACCTCCAGCCGGAAGTCCCGGTCCGGCGACGTCCCGGGAAGCACCGGATTCGTGGCCTCGGAATCGGGAAAGCGGAACCCGGAGAGGGAGGGTCGATCCTCGAAGGCGTAGAGGAATTCCCCATGGAAATCGGGACGCGGGGTTACCTCCACCGCCACACTCCCCTGGCTTTCGTGACCCTGGGTGTCGACCGAGGTGACGAAGTAGGCGTAGGTGGTTCCGTTCTGGACAAGCAGGTCCAGAAAGCCCTCGGAGTCCGTCTCGCCGAGGAGGAGCACCGAGCCGTCGTCTCCGGACAGATACACCCGGTAGTAGGCGAAGTCGTCCGCCGCCCGGGCCCGGTCATCCCACGCCAGGTAGGCGGCATCGTCGAGTGCGACTCCCCGGACGGCTCCGGGCACGGGAGGAGGAACAGGGTTCGGAACGAAGACCTCCACCGAAAACGCGGAGGCCGTCTCGAGCCCGCTGCGGGGACTGAACGCCGCCACGTAGTAGTCGTAGGTGCGGCCAGGCTGGACATTCAGGTCCCGGTACCGGCAGAGGCCATCGGCGCAGCTCGTGACTTCGGCCACGAGACCATGCGACCCCTGGCCGGCCCGACGGGCGTACACCCGGAAGGTTTCGCTCTGCCAGCCCGGATCCAGCTCCCAGGAAAGATCCACCCCACCGGCGAAGTAGGATCCTTCCAGGTTGCGCGGGGGGGGCGGGCCGTCGCCGACCCATCCACCGCCGGTGACGGTGTCGTCACATCCGGCGAGGACACCCCCGACCACCAGGAGGACGAGGGCTTTCTGAAACGTTGCCCCGATCCCGTTTCCTCTGCGTCGCGCCGTGACCCTGCTCATCGCCCCCTCCCCGTTCCGGTCCGTCCCCGCCTCGCCTCCGTCGGCCGAGGGTGCGAGGCGTCATCGTCCCGGAGCAGAGTGCAGGGAGCGTGCCGGTGCGGGCGGGGCAGGATCTCCTGCCCCTGACTGGGTTTTCCCGGGGCGGCGCCGGGAAACCAACCGGCGCGGTGTCCACCAGGGAGGACACTCGATCCCCTTCCCTGTCGCCCGGCGGGACAGGACGGCGACCGTCAGAACCCCGGCCCGCCCGGGAATCCCGGTCCTCCCAGCCCCTGGCCAAGGCCACCACCCTCCACGTTCCGTGTCTCGTGATCGAATCGGAGATCGCGGTTCGCCTTCAGCGAGACCTCGAAGCGGAAGGTCCAGTTCCCGTTCACGGCCTGCCGGAAGCCGAAGGTGGCCTCCCAGTCATACATGTCCCGCATCACCGTGACCATGTGATCGGAAAACTGCCTCGCCTCAACGTCGTAGGCCGTGGTCCAGGAAACGGCCAGAAGTTCCGTGGGCTGGAAGGAGACGGTGCCATTCACCATCTGGGAACGGTCCAGCACCATCTGGGAACGGTCCAGCGACTCCCCCCTCGGGCGACGGAGGGCATAGTTGAGCCGGGCATTCCATCCGTCGCGACGCATGGAAGCCACCCCGCCCCGCCCCCGCCCCGAGAGTCCCGGAAGAACGCGGTTGTCGTCGAATCCATCGGTGGGTTCGTCGAAGTCCTCTCCGGCCCCCGGCGCTCCGGGTCCAGGGGATCCGGGGGATCCGGCCGGACGATCCGCATCGGCCACCCCGAGCCAGCGCCCCAGCGTCCGGACCACCCCGTTGTTCGCATCCAGGGAAAAGCCCAGCGACATCTGCGACAGGTGCGGGCTGAAGGTCCGGCGGTCGCGGGCCTCGCCAGGCTCCTCCCAGAGGTCATGCGTGAAGGCGAAATCCAGCCCGCGCAGGTAGTCGGAGCGGACCGTGTTCCGCAGGGCCAGCGTGGTGAAGCCGTCGAGCCACTGCCCGGTGGAGTCCGCCCGGACCAGGTCGTAGGTCAGGGCCTGGGTGGAGAGGGCGAGGAGGGTCACCACCCGCGAGGGCGGAGGCCGACGAAGCCCCTCGTCATCGAGGAGGCTCGGCGGGGCATCCTCCGGATCCAGGCCCGGATCCGTCACGGGGCCGGACTCGCCTCCGGCTGGAATCCCGTCCTGGAACAGGGGAGCCGGCTGTGCATCCTCG
>Ga0114946_10000458_pt1 | contig 27470 bp, 23 predicted proteins | sample WalLakDeSediment_FD_88676 | JGI IMG/M metagenome (GOLD analysis project Ga0114946, IMG submission 88676) | Lake sediment microbial communities from Walker lake, Nevada to study Microbial Dark Matter (Phase II) - Walker Lake 11/02/13 Deep Sediment | ecosystem: Environmental > Aquatic >... | reverse complement strand
GAGAAGGCTCTTCCTGACGAATTTGGCATCGGAAGGCACGTTGCGTTCGTCCCCGGTCGCCAGATTGTCCAGGATGGTGACCGAATGTCCCTCAGCCAAAAACGCGTCCGCCACGTGGGATCCGATGAATCCCGCGCCTCCTGTGATCAAAATCTTCATCGCACACCTCTTCTCATCCTGTTCCTCATCACCCGATTCCCAGTCTTCGAGCGAGACCACGAACCGCCGCTGTAGCGGCGGCAAACAGGCCATCTCCTTGCGCCATACGCTTCAGGCCGGTCCATTTCCTTCGCAAAGACCATGCATACACGTTCCACGGATTCCCCAACCTGGGCGATCCTCCACGATCCGGGGCGAACTGCGGATCCCGCATCCACTCCACCAGAGGCCGGGCCGTGGCCTCGAAGCTATAGCTGTCCCGCACGAAAAGACGCGCCTGATTCGCGCGGGCTTTCCAGGCCATCCTGTCCTCGGCCATGAGTACCATGGCTCGAGCCATCGCCTCAGGATCCTTGGGTGGCACCACGAATCCCAATTCCCGATCCTTCAGGATCTGACTGAGTTCGCAGCTTTCCGTCGTGAGAACAGCCAGGCCCGCGTTGGCCCAGTCCAGGATTCGATTTCTACTGCCCAGGAACCCCTCGTAACAGGATCGATCCACGTTGATCCCCACATCGCACGCCTCGTAGAAGGAAGGCACCTGTTCGGTATCCACCCATCCAAACAGATGAAAACGATCCTTGTGCCGGGACGAGGATACGCGATCCAGAAAACGCGGATAGGTGCTCTCGTCGTGCCCGTGGATGCATCCGCCCGTGGAGACGAAATGGATATCTTCTCTTCGGTCCATGGCCAGCACAAGGGCCTCGAACAAGGTGTCCACGTCGGCCCACGTATTATACCCTCCGCTCCAAAGCGCCAAAAAGGCCCCTTCAGGCAAGAGATGACCCCTCATCGGCTCGCCCTGGCAACCAGGCAAAGGCGCGATCCCACAAGGCACGGTCTTCACCAGATCGTATTCCAAGGTATATCGATTCAATCGCCCTCTGGTGGAAAGTTGTCCGATCAAAGCGCATTTTTGTCGCTCGGAGACCACGGAAAAGATATCCCCTCGATCCAACACCGGCGCCACGTAGGACCAGATCCGATACACCATCTCATCGTCCCCGGCCACCCGCGCCAATGCCTGGGCCTCCGCCATGGCATCCCCAAAAAAATCAGTCCAGATGGGACGATCGATCCCAAGACGAACAGCCACGTTGGACGCGCCGTACCCAGCGGCAACGACCGCGTCCGGAAAAAAACCACGGATCGCCCGTCGGACCGAATCTGCGGCTTCGAACTCCGCCTGTGGCAAACAGGTCAACCTCAATCCATCGTATCGTTGTCCCTGTGGCTCATCCATCCCGGCTTCAGGGGCTTGTCCGGCCACGATCCACACCTCGTGACCCTGGTTCAACAAAGGCAAGCCGAACTGCCAGGTCCGAATGCCAGGACCATACAATCTTCTAGCGTTTGTGAAGGGCAGCGGCGCGCTTCCCAAAACCAGAACTCTCGCCATATTGGTTTCCCTCGATGTGTCCTCATTCAGCGGCCTCCGCTGACATGCTGAGGCCTATCGGAAGTTCGCCTGATTCGCTACAAGTACAACTCTATTGTATCAAGGAATCTCCGTAAATATTCAGTGAACCCGATCTGATCGAGGGCTTGAACTCAGCAGGACGAGGAATGTATGAATCGTCTTGGCTCATGCTCGGTGATCGGCCCGCCCCTGAACCCGGCCAGACGATTCACGCACTCCTCGCCAGCCGGCTATAATCTAAGCTCGGATCGCTTTCACTGAATATTTACCCTGAATGTTTGCGCCTTTTGATGCGTAAGGGGTCACGCAACTGCGTGAGCCCTAAGCCCTGCCACATTTCCAGGCCCATGTATAATATATCTTTCGAAAAAGGCCTGGTCGTGATCTTTCATGGAAGACCCTCAGGAGGTTCAACATCAACCCTTTCGCTCTGATTCGAACCTGTAAAAAAACAGAGGCCAGAGCGGGCGTTCTGATCACAGCCCATGGCCCGGTGCCAACCCCGGCGTTTCTTCCTGTAGCCACCCAAGCCACGGTAAAGGCCATGTTCAGTCAGGACTTTCGGACCGTAGGCATACGCGGGATCCTGAGCAACGCCTATCATCTTTCCCTCCGCCCGGGATTGGAAGTCATCGAGAGGCATGGAGGTCTGCACGGATTCATGCGGTGGAACGGACCCATCATCGTGGACAGCGGAGGCTTTCAGATCTTCAGCCTGGCCCCACTGACGAGCCTGAACGAACACGGTGTGACATTTCGATCCCATGTAGATGGCAGCGAATGGTTTTTTAGTCCGGAAGAAATCGTTCGCATCCATGACAGGTTGGGATCCGATATAGGAATGGTATTGGATGTTTGCGTCCCTTATCCTTGCGAAGAATCCCAGGTTCGCAAAGCGGTGGAGCAAACCTTGGAATGGGCAGAACGCTCCCGAAAGGCGGGTGGAAAGACGCTGCTCTTCGCCATCGTACAAGGAGGTACATTTCCTCATCTCAGGCGTTTTTGCGCGAACGCCCTTGTTGCGATGGGGTTCCCAGGGTATGCTATAGGAGGTCTATCCGTGGGTGAGCCATGGGAAGAGGCGAGAGCCGTTCTGGCCGAAGTGCTTCCCCACCTCCCTGCGCAGCGAGCCAGATACACCATGGGTGTGGGTACTCCACAAGAGCTCCTGATGTATGTTTCCATGGGCGTGGATTTTTTTGATTGCGCGTTGCCCACCAGAAACGCCCGAAACGGCTCGATATTCACGGGAAAAGAAAAGATCGCGATTCGCAACGCATGTTACGCGAAAGATGAAAGGCCGCTGGATGAATCGTGTCCATGTCGAGTCTGTACGACCCATACTCGATCGTACATTCGGCACCTTTTCATGGCCAAGGAAATCCTGGCCACCCAGCTCGCCACATGGCACAACCTGAGTTTTTTTTCCAGATTGATGCGGGAGGCGCGCCAGGCCATTCTGAACGACGCCTTCGTCGAATTCAAAGACCGTTGGATGGAAAGGTACAAATGGGATGAATGACCCATTCGTTCCCATGGAAAGGACGTCGTTATGGATTTCTTCCCTCTTCTCGCCATGGGCGCTTCTCAGCCAGGCCAGGAAGGAGCCCCTGGCTATGTGCAGATGCTTCCCCTGCTGGCCATTTTCTTTGTCTTCTACTTCCTCCTCATCAGGCCTCAGGCAAGAAAACAGAAGGAGCATGACGCGATGCTGAGCCAGTTGAAGAAGGGGGATCGAGTGGTGACCTCTGGAGGAATCTTTGGGAAAATCTTCGCCGTGAAAGAGGACGTCATCGTTCTGGTCGTGGCGGAAAACGTGAAACTCGAGGTCTTGAAGAGCGCGATATCTCGCGTATTGGAATGACATCATGATGCTCGTCCGCCCAGGGTTACCGGAAGGTCAGGCAGAGTCATCCATCCTCACCGTTTCCCAAGCCACGAACTCGATCAAGGAAACCCTTGAAACCTCCTTCTCGAATCTATGGATTCGCGGAGAGGTATCCAATGTAAGACGGCCCGGTTCAGGCCACACCTATTTCACGTTGAAGGACGCGCATTCCCAACTGAAAGCCGTCTTGTTCCGGGCCGCGGCGGCCAAGGCGCAGGTACAGCCCGAAGATGGCATGGAGGTGGTGGTTCGAGGCGCGATCAGCGTATATTCTCCCCGAGGAGAATACCAGATCATCGTATCCATTCTTCAACCCGCGGGCAGAGGCGTACTCCACGAAGCCTTCGAAAGACTCAAATCCAGGCTCAAGGAGGAAGGCTTGTTCGACGAGGAAAGGAAGAGGAAGATTCCCAGGTTGCCAGGCACCGTGGGCGTGGTTACCTCGCGGACCGGCGCAGCGTTTCAGGACATCCTGAATGTCGTGACTCGACGTTTCCAAGGGATCCGTATCGTGCTCAGACCCTGCATGGTCCAGGGCCACGGCGCGAGCGAAGACATCGCGGCCGGAATCAGGGAGATGGACCGTTGGGGGGGAGCGGACGTGCTGATCGTGGGCAGAGGCGGAGGTTCCCTGGAAGACCTCTGGGCCTTCAACGAAGAAACCGTGGCTCGCGCCATCTCCGCGTGCCAAACCCCGATTATCTCCGCAGTGGGCCATGAAGTCGATGTGACCATCGCGGACCTGATCGCTGATTTGAGAGCGCCCACGCCTTCTGCGGCAGCCGAACTCGTCACAGGAGAAAGGGAGGATTTTCTGCGACGGGTCAAGGGAGTCGGCCGACGGCTGGACCGTGGCATCAAGGAGGTTCTTCATCATGCCAAGAACCGATTGGAAGCTTGTAAGAACGCCCCCTCTTTCTCGCGACCTCTGCTTTGGATGTCCCCTCGGCTTCAAACCCTGGACAGGCTATCAGATCGTATGAACCACGCTTTGACAAAAAGCTGCATGCCTGCCAGACAGAGACTTCATCGGGTTTCAGCGACCCTTTCGGTCATGGCCCCCAAGATGAGATGGGCCAAGGACAGGGAACGTTTTCGGGCCCTCAGTTCATCGCTTGTCCGCTCCATGGACCGGACACTTCAGAACAAGATCCAATCGATCCAGCGGGAAAAAGCCCGATTGGAGGCGATGAATCCCCTGGCGGTTCTGGAGCGCGGTTTTTGTGTGGCATATCGGTTGCCTCAACGACAAATTCTCTCGAGGGCAAATCAGGCCCAACAGGGGGATTCTTTGGCCATTCTGCTTTCAGATGGGCAATGGACTTGCGATGTCAAGAGCGTTATTCTAGACTCTTGGCTTCGAGCGGATCTCCAAGAAGCAAGCGAAGGAGGAAGCTCGTGCCAGTGGAAAAAGGGGTGTGTTCATGGCCAGGAAAATCAAGAAAGAGCCTGAAGATCTCAGTTTCGAGGAGGCCCTTCAGCGCCTGGAGACCTTGGTAGAATCCCTGGAGGAAGGTAAATTGCCTTTGGAGGAAGCCATCGCCACCTATGAGGAAGGATCCACTTTGCGAAGGATATGCGAAAAACAGCTCCAAGAGGCCGAAAGACGGATCGAACTGCTCGCGCGAGATTCGAATGGAGAGATCTCCCTGGTCCCCCTGGAACAACAGGAGATACGATCCGAATGATCGAGAACCTGCTTTCGGGCATCAACAATCCCTCGGATCTGAAACGCCTTTCCATCGCACAGCTTTCGGTTTTGGCCAAGGAAATCCGTGACCTGATCGTGGAAACGGTGGCGAAGAATGGAGGGCATCTTAGTTCCAATCTGGGCGTTGTTGAACTGACCCTGGCTTTGCACTATGTCTTTGACGCGGAACAGGACCGAATCGTCTGGGACGTGGGACATCAGTGCTATACCCATAAGATTCTCACAGGACGTAGGGACCTCTTTCACACGATACGCACGGAAGGGGGACTGGCCGGGTTTCCCAGGCCCTTGGAGAGTTCTGCCGATTCCTTCAGGGTCGGCCATGCCAGCACGTCCATCTCCGCGGCTTTGGGCTTGGCCTGGTCCAGGGACCTGTCGCGAGAGAAAAGAAACATTCTGGCAGTCATCGGAGATGGATCGTTGTCAGGAGGCATGGCCTTTGAAGGACTCAACCACGCGGGACATCTGAAGACAGACATCATCTTCGTTCTCAATGACAATGAAATGGCCATATCCCCCACAGTGGGAGCCTTGTCCGCCTATTTGAACAAGATCCTGGCTGATCCGATCTACAATCGCGTCAAGGATGAAATCAGGGACATCGTGAGACGTATCCCAGGGCTGGGGGAACCCCTCCTCAACGTGTCAGGACGCGTGGAAGAGAGCCTGAAATCGCTTCTCGTGCCAGGAGTCTTCTTCGAGGAACTGGGAATTCGCTATTTCGGCCCGATCGATGGGCACAACCTGAAAAACCTGGTTGATACCTTCCGAGACCTCAAGACGAATAGGGGCCCCAGACTGGTACACGTGATTACCCAAAAGGGAAAAGGCTTCCCTCCCTCCGAGATTCATCCGGACAGGTTTCATGGCACCAGCTCCTTTGCGCTCATACGGCATGGAAAACACGCCTCGGACTGGAACATCTCTTCCAGTGAAGAGGAGGAGAAAGGCAGGGCAGCAACATACACCGAGGCGTTTAGCGCCTTTTTGCTCGACATCGCAAAACAAGACCCCCGGGTGGTGGCGATCACCGCCGCCATGCCCAAAGGTACCGGTCTGGACGTCTTTCGAGACCATTTTCAGGACCGATTCGTGGATGTGGGAATCGCGGAGCAACACGCGGTCACATTCGCCGCGGCCTTGGCGATTTCGGGAAAAAGACCCGTGGTAGCCATCTATTCCACCTTTTTGCAGCGCTCTTACGATCAAATCCTGCACGATGTTTGCCTGCAAAACCTTCCGGTTGTCTTCATGCTGGATCGCGCCGGGTTGGTAGGCGAGGATGGCCCCACGCATCATGGCATCTTCGATATCGCCTTTCTTTCCACCATGCCCAACATGGTTTGCATGGCCCCGAAGGACCAGTTCGAATTGGGAGAGATGCTCCGTTTCGCGCTGTCCCATTCCGGACCCTGCGCCATTCGCTATCCTCGAGGAAGAGGCTTGGGACAGCCCTTAGCTCGAAATTCCCATCCCCTGACGCTCGGGGAATCAGAATGGCTCACGCAGGGAAATGACGTGGCCATCCTGGCGTACGGAAGCATGGTCCAGCCCGCCTTGAATGCCTCCTATCTGTTGGGAGAGGAAGGTATAGAGTGCCGGGTCATCAACCTGCGTTTCGCGTCTCCTTTGGATGCAACCACCCTTCTTGCAGCCGCGCAAGAGACCCAACTTCTGGTCACGGTGGAGGAACATGACCGTGTGGGGGGCGTAGGTTCACGCGTATTGGAACTTCTGGCTGAGTCCGGCCTGAACGTTCCCTGCTTGTGTTTGGGTTTGAGTCATGATTTCCCGCCCCACGGATCCAGAGAGGTTCTGCTTCGGAAGCAGGGGCTGGATTCGAGCGGAATCGCGGAATCCATTCATATACGTTTCAATCAAGAATCAAGGAGGAGGCCGATCCATGATATCCCTTGTGGAGTTGCAGGAAAATCCGCAGATCAAGACCTATCTGGATAAGGGAAACGAATGCACAGGGTTGCTGGGACATATCGAGCACGGCGCCCGTCACGCCAAGGTATGCGCGGACACAGGAAGAGCGCTCATGGCCAAGCTGGGTTATGGTGGAATCGACATGGAATTGTCGGCCATCGCAGGTTTTCTTCATGACATTGGCTGGCTCGTCTCAGGGTCAGATCACAGGCTGGTAAGCGCCACGCTCGCCCATCACTTCTTGACCGCGATCGATGGACAGCCGGAAAACGTGAGTACGGTAATTTCAGCGATTGGGAGCCATGGAGGGACTCGCCCCAGGCCGGTGGGAACCGTATCCGCAGCGTTGATCCTCGCGGACTTCGCAGACATTCATCAAAGCAGGGTCCGCAAGGAAAAGCAGGTAGATTTCGACGACGAGGACAGATTTCACGCGGCCACGCAATCTTCTTCCCTGGTGGTAGATCCCAGACAAAGAAGCATCACTCTGGAATTGACCGTGGATGAAACACGTTACCCGATCAACTCATACTTCGAGATATTTCTTCCCCGAATGGGCGCCATGCGAACCGCTGCAAGCGCCCTGAACTCGAGTTTCAGATTGGTGGTGAACAAGTCCAGATTGCTGTAGCGGCAGAGATCCTTTGATGAAAGGCCAACAACTTCATGATGCCTATCGTCACATTGACCACGGATTTTGGGAATCGGGATTGGTTCGTGGGCTCCATGAAGGGTGCCATTCTGCGTATGTGTTCAAGGGCGATTCTGGTCGATATCACGCACGAAATTCCCAGGCATGACGTTCAGGCCGCCGCCTTGACCCTGTTCGCGGCCTGTTCCTGCTTCCCGGAAGGTTCTATTCATCTTTGCGTTGTGGATCCCGGGGTTGGCACGTCCCGTCGGCCGGTGGCCGTTCGAACAGGCACACAATATTTTGTTGCCCCTGACAACGGGGTACTGAGCTATGTTCTGGAAAATGACGTCCCGTTCGAAGCGATCTCCCTGGAATCCTGGACCCCCTGTCCGAGTGCCACCTTTCACGGCAGGGACATCTTCGGGCCTGTTGCAGGGGCGCTTGCCTTCGGCCGCACACTATCCGAGTTGGGTCAATCAACGGATCTCAAGGTCCGGTGGAGCCTGCCCCGGCCTCGCTGGGAGGGCAATGCCTGTCTGGGAGAAATTCTGCATGTGGACCAGTTTGGCAATCTCATTACCAATATGGGAGACAAGGTCAGGGAAAGGGTCGAAGAACACCTTCGAGTCGGTGGAACCTTGTTATGGCAGGTCGGAACCATGGAAATCCGGCGCCTAGCCAAGACCTACGGGGAAGTGAACCGTGGCGAGCTTGTAGCACTGTGGGGAAGCATCGATTTTTTCGAAATCGCGGCCCGCGAGGCTCGAGCGTCTGATCTCACTTCTCTGTCCTCTGGAGATTCTGTACGGTTGATCCTTCTTCCCATAGCCCCCAAAAAAGAGGTTTAATGAACGTGAATGTGACCATGAGGGACATCGAACGCCACTGAGTGACCGAAGGGAGATTGATCATGTCGGACGCGGTATACCTTGGGATCGATTGCGGCACCCAAAGCCTTCGTGCAGGACTGTTCGACGAAAAAGGAACGCCTCTGGCCTTTTCGGTGGAAGCCTTGCCCATCCACCACCCAAGACCGGGTTGGGCGGAGCAACACCCCGATGATTGGTGGAACGCCCTTCGTAACACCGTAAGACACGTGCTCTCGCAGTCAGGCGCGTCCCCTGCCACGGTTCGAGGCATGGCCGTGGATACCACCGCATGCACCGTGGTGTTCTGCAAAGACAACGGTGAACCCTTGAGACCTGCGTTGCTTTGGATGGACATTCGATCCATCCAGGAGGCTGAGGAAGCCACAGAGTGCGGAGGGGACAGGTTGAAATATGTGGGCGGGTCCATCTCCCCAGAGTGGATGATTCCCAAATCTCTGTGGATCAAACGCCACGAGACTGCCACCTACGACGCCGCGAAAACGATCTGCGACTGTCAGGATTGGATCAACCACAAGCTGACAGGTGCGTGGACCACTTCCTTCAATCACATCACCTGTAAATGGAACTTCGCTTCCCCCGAAGAGGAGCCCTGGCCCATGGAGATTCTGAGGGGCTTGGCCATGGATGAATTGCGGGACAAATGGCACACGGAACGCCCCCTGCCCATCACGGGTCTGGCGGGCGTTCTGACCAGGGAAGCGGCAGAAGAGTTGGGGCTTCCTCCCGGGCTACCGGTGGCCGAGGGCGCCATCGACGCCTACGCCGGCATGGTGGGACTGGACGTGGTTTACGCGGGTAGAATGGCTCTGGTCATGGGTTCTTCCACTTGCCATCTGGCCTTGTCGGATCGTCCCATCTATGACGCAGGGGTATGGGGTCCGTATCCAGACGCCCTGCTTCCGGGACTCTGGGTCTTGGAGGGAGGACAGGTTTCCACCGGGTCCGTGGTCCAATGGTTTCGAGACCAATTCGCCGGTCGTTTCGAGAAGGAAGCACAGGAAACAGGCAAGAACGTCTACGAGATCCTGGACCGGGAAGCATCTGCCGTGCCAGCCGGTTGCGACGGACTGGTCTTGCTGGACTATTGGCAGGGAAATCGCACGCCCTTGCGCGACCCCAAAGCCCGAGGAACCATTTGGGGACTGACCCTGGCACACGGCGCGTCCCATATGTTTCGAGCCATCTATGAGGGAACAGCCCTGGGCACCCGCCACATTCTCGAGAGCGTGCGTTCCGGAGGATACGAAGCAGAAGGCATCTACGCTTGTGGAGGAGGCACCAAGAGTCAGCTCTGGCTTCAGATCCACGCGGACGCTTGCCAGGTCCCCATTCACCTGACCCAGGTGGGAGAAGCGGCGTGCTTGGGATCAGCGATCCTGGCCGCGGTGGCTGCCGAAGACTTCGCCTCCTGCCAGGAAGCGGCGGAGGCCATGGTCACGGTGACCCAAACCATGGACCCCAATTCTAATCAGGCAGAGATCTATGATTACGCCTTCTCCCAATACACTCGAACCTATGAAAGACTGAAGGATCTCATGCATGAAATGGCGGATCGAGAAGCGAGAAACCTGCCATGAATATCCTCCTGATCGTGATCGAATCCCTGCGGCCTGATCACCTGGGAACGTACGGTTATTTTCGATCCACCTCAGCGTGTCTGGATCAATTGGTTCGAGAGGGAATCGTCTTTGATTCCTTTCGTTCGCAATCCACCAGCACCCTGGAGTCCTGCGCATCTCTGATCACCGGTCACGACCCCACCCTGTTTCCTGCCGGTGATCTGTACCTCGGGCCTCCAGGAGGCATCACCCTGGCAGAAGGTTTCCGACAAAGAGGCTTTGCCACATGCAGCGTGGACGGTCTGTTCTCCCTGCCGTCTCATCCCGCCCTATTTCACAGGGGCTATCAACATGCGATCGATCCTTCGAGCCTCCCTTCCTCCCCTCCGGAGGTGACCGCGGAGAGCGTGACCAGGGAGGCAATCCATTGGCTGAATGGCCATCGTGATCTTCCGTTCTTCCTCTTTCTTCATTACTGGGATCCTCATCCTCCCTTCAATCAGCCGCCTGTATTCAAGACCTTGTTCGATCACAGTCAGGACGAATTGACAGCCAGAGCGGTGGAGGTTCCTTCCGGGAAGGTCTGGGTGCCTCACGCGGGTTCCCTCGATCGCTTGTTTCCGGAATCCCTGGAACGGATGGATCGCTACGACGGAGAGATCGCTTACGCTGACGCCGAGATACATCGTTTACTGGGCGCGATGAGGGATTTCGGTCTGTACAGCGATTCTCTCATCGTGGTCACTTCCTCTCATGGCATGGATCTCATGGAACACCACGATCCTTTTGGCCATCAGGAAACCTACGACCATACCCTTCGAGTCCCTCTGATTCTGAAACCGCCTTACAGCCATACAGACCTGCCGAAAGGAATGCGAATCTCCCAGCCCTGCACCCATAGGGACCTTTTCCCCACATTGCTCCATGGATCTCTCATGCCGAAAGATCGCATGGATTCGAATGCTGCGCCTTCGGATCTCGCGGACAGTATGGATCTAACCCGACTTATTCTCACGCGGGGTCTCCAAGAGGATCGATACATTCTTTCCGCCGGTCAATATCGAGAAGGACCTGGTTCCAAGGGATTTCTCGAAATAAGCCTGGTTAAGCGCGGACGAAAACTGATCGCCAGAATACAGGATACGTCCCATATCCCGTCCTTGGAATTCTATGATCTCACCTTGGATCCCATGGAAACCCAGGATCTTTCCCGGATCAAGCCCGACCTTCTGAAGGAACAGCTCGAGGATCTGCAGGCAGCGGCTCCCTGGTTCATGAAGGGATGATTTCAGGCAGCAGGAGATTCCATGCCTCGTCAAGCACCTGTTCCAAAGATCGTTCGCCATCCAATCTGTGCCAACGCGGTTCTCGCTCCGCCAGGGATAGATAAGCGGCCCGACATGCCTCCAGGAAGGCCGCATCCCGTTCGTATCGATCCCTTCCCCCGGTTCTCTTGAGGGAAGTCTCCACGGAGATATCCACGAGCAGAACCCAATCCGGTTCAGGCAGGATCCGTTCGACCTGTCGCATCCATTCCAGATCAAGTCCCTGGGCCAGACCATAGGCCAGACCGGAGGAGATATAGCGGTCACTGATCACAACATTCCCCGCAGCCAGCCAGGCTTCGATTTCCGGGCCGCGCTCGAAGCGGTTCGCGGCGTACAGGAGTTGCCTCGTTGCCGCGTCCATGTGCGTCTCCTCCGCCAGGAAGGAACGAATCGCGCCGCCTACCGGGGTCTCGTAATCGGGAAAGCCCACCAACCGAACGGTTCGTCCCCGTTCCCGCAACCTGACATGGAGTCCCTTTTGCAGGGTCTCCTTGCCTGCTCCATCTATTCCCTCAATGCTGATCAGCACCCCTGTCAACCCCTTCTTCTCCTTTCGTCGGTCCGCTTCGTGCCTATCCCTCCCGTTCCTTGATCACCTCCAGTGCCTGATCCGCCACCTCGGCGATATCCTTGGCAGGAAGGATGACAGGCAGAACGCCCATGTTTCCTTGTCCCCCCATGGAGCCCAACATCCCGGCCATGGAAGCTCCGCCCCCTCCCATGCTCCTGAGCAGAACCAGGCCCACGATTTTTCCCCTGTCCGTGAACACGGGACACCCCATATTATCGAGCTGGGATGGCACATACAGAAGACGGGGCTTTGTCACCCTGCACGAGAGACGACAGAGAGAAAGCCCCAGTTCCCAATTGGCCACCTTGCCCAGCCGGTCCAAGCAGATGAGCTGATCCAGGAGTTTCGGGTCAGCCCCTTCCCGGAAATCGATGAATTGCACCTCCGATTCCAGAGGGGGATTGGGTCGCACAAACGCCAGATCTAAATCCCGATCCCTCAAGACCACCTCTGCCGGCACTTCACGTCCGTCATGGAGCCTGAGTTTGATGTCCTTCACCTGAGAATCCCATTTCATCTGGGACATTCCGGCATGGCTATCGCCCCCCATGATCTTGTTGAGAAGCGACATCGGATCGATATCGGAAAGGGGAACCACCGCCAGACCTGAAGGATGCAGGAATGTGGCAGTCGCCTCGGTCTTGTTCTCTTCGGACATATCCACTCCACCACCCATGCTCATTTTTGTCTCGATCACCAGTTCCACGTTGACCACGCATTCTCCCTGCTGGGCGAGCAAACGCCGACCGGCAGCTGCCAATTTGTCTCCAAGAGCCACATCCGAGCCTCCCCAAGCCAGGACAAAAACACATAGACACAACCCAAAGCCATTCGCGATTCTCCTCATAACACGCTCCTCTCATGTTGAGTCTCACCAGGCAGGTTTGATCTCCAGATACAACCTGTGTATTCCACGTATCACCTGAAAGACCACGGAGTCAGGCTCGTCCCGGTAGATCTGGTCCATCCTGTCCTTACACTCATTCACATGAACAATCGGCTCCTTGTTGATCTCCAAGAGAAGGTCTCCTGGACTCAAATATCCCAGAGCGGCCCAGCCTCCTTGCTCCACCGTCTCCACGATAACGCCTTGCAAGTCCTCGGGCCATTTCTCTCTGGCCCTGTCGTCGAAAGCCACATCTCGAACCTCGAATTCGAAGGCTTCATCCTTGTATCGTTTCATCTCCCTGGCCAGCTTGGGAGAACGTTCCAGCTCGATTTGGATCGTTCGTTCCTTGCCTTCACGGATCACGCCAAGCTCTGTTTTCGATCCAATGCTGCGTTGTCTGACCATGGTGGGAAAAACCTCCACATCCCTGGCCTCGGAGGCAGGAATCGCTTCCCCATCGATAGCTACGATCCAATCTCCCAGTTGAAGCCCTGCCTCTTTCGCGGTCGTTCCCTCGAACACCTGGGTCACGCGCACCCCGCGAACCCCCTGTAGATCGGACTGTTCCGCGATCTCCTTGGTGATCACCTGCGTGGCCACGCCGATCCATGCCTTTCTTGCTTCAAGTCCCGGATCGTTCCATTCCTTCGATCCCACGTCCACGACCGTGACCAGACTCTCATGGTTCCGTTCGAACTTGACCAGGACCTGCATCGGGTCCGCCGAATCCGAAACGATGTTCTCCAGGATCTCGTTTAACACCTCTGTGTTGGCCACCTTTTCGCCTCGAACCTCGACAATCACATCCCTGGGCATGAGCGGAGGTCTGGCCTGACCGCAGGGCCCGCCTGGTCTAAGGGATGTCACAAGAACCCCATCCACGCTCTCCCGCTTCATCTCTCTCATGGCAAGGAAGGTGAGGTCTCTGCAGGATATACCCAGGATCTTTATTTCCCGCTCGTCAGGCCGGACAGGCTGGCGCTTTTCGGGCTTCAAGGTCAAAGTTTTCGTCTCGTTTTGCCGAATCACCTTCGCCTTCACCTTCTCCCCCACAGGCAGGGAGGCCACCTGCAAATTGAACAGGGGCAGCTCCTCGGCGAACCGAACGTCCACCGGCTCTCCGTTCAACTCCACCAGAAGATCCCCTGACAAGAATCCGGCTTCGTGCGATGGAGTCCCTCGAATCGCCGCGCTAACCAGGACCCCTTGTTGATCGATTTGAGAATCCAGCCTGGGCTGGACTTGAAGTCCGATCCAGGCCCGAAGCACGTAGCCCTTTTCGATGAGTTCACGGGCTACCTCCTGTGCCAGATTTCCCGGAATGGCTCCGGCCAACCCCATGCGCATCTCATTGATTCCAATGATCTTGCCTTCCAGGTTCACCAGGGGTCCCCCGGAATTCCCTCCATAAATAGGAGCGTCATGTCCGAGCCAACGTACGATGGATCCCACATCCTCTCCATCGATCGTAAACCTTTGTCTCCAGATCATCTGCGGAAGAACCATCTCGGTATTGCTCATGATTCCCATGGTCACAGACTGTGAAAGGGCGTAGGGACATCCCATGGCAAGGACAGGGTCACCCACTTTCATGGCATCGGAATCCCCGAACTCTGCGCAGGGGAAAACCCTCCCCTCTTCTCCCAAGAGCTGGATCACCGCGATGTCGGACAGAGCGTCGGTACCCACCAGTCTGGCCTCGATCTCCTCGCGGTTGGTCAAGGTACAGAAGAGCCTCCTGGCTCTGCCTGCCACGTGATGGTTGGTGATCACGTAACCTTCAGGATGAATGATCACACCGCTGCCGGCAGCCTCTCTCTTGACCTCCCGGCCAGACGCATGATCCACGCTGACCACATGGATACGTACCAGGGCCGGGCGCACCTTCTCGGTCACCTCCCTGACCTGTCCGGTCGGCACCTGTACGGAGGCATGTGCCATGACCAGGAATCCCATGGTCTGCAACAACGATACGAAGCAACGTTTCAAGGACAACGAAAAACAACGCTCGATCATCATAATGATTCCTTGCCTCCTGGGTACGACTGGGTACGATCCTTTCCTAATAGATAGATCGTAGCACGAGAAGGTCTCCTCGCAGCCACGCCCTTGCCCGCCAGCACGGTTCCCCTTGCCAGGTCCACGGAGGACTGGATGGTCCCACTACCATCGCACCTCCAAGCGAGTGCGCCCTGTCGAGCGCACATAAAAAATCTCCCCCGCCAGTCGGCAGGGGAGAATGTCTTTTTCAAAAACCGGTCGGTTTTTTCTTTTCAGTTGCCCGTCACTCGGGTGGTGAACGTGGCGTAGAGACCAAGGATATTGGTCGCGTCATAATCCACGGTCTTGATCTGGCTGATTCCACCATTCCTGGCGGCCGCAGCGATGGAGGCATCGCCGGTCGCGAGAATCCCCAGAATACTGGTCGCCTCGGCCACACCAGTCTTGGATCCGCGCTCCGCGGATGTGGCCGTGATGGGACCTGACACTTCCGTGTATATAACCCCAGTCAGAGGCGACATCACCTGCGCACACCCCACCAAAGCCACAAGCGCCAAAGCCACCACCATGCATTGAGCCATTTTCATCATCGAATTCCTCCTTTCCTACAACGAAAGAATCAACCCTTTCAAAAGACACTTCCATAAAACGAACACCTATTGTATCACATCCCGCCACTCTCCCGGCCCGCACGTTCCTGAACCCGGAGAACTTACGAATCTTATTGTGCTTACGCAAACATTCAATGAACCCACTCTCGACCTTGGTTCAAGAAAACGGATATGATAGTTTACAGGTTGCCTCTCCATCTGATGGCTCTCGATCGCCATGAGGGAGAGGAAAGACTTTGAGAGAGGAAGCGATCTGAATGAACTGGACCTTTCGATTGGGCAGGATGTGGGGCATTGATGTCCATATCCATTGGCTTTTGCCGCTCTTCATTCTGTTTAGAACGTTGCCCTATTTGAAGATGGGATGGTCTCCTCTGGTCATCGTGTTCTCCATCTTCATCGAGGGAATGCTCTTCACCATCGTGCTTCTTCACGAATTCGGACACTGCTGGGCGGCGCGCCGGGAAGGTTTGCCCGTGTATCGGATCCTTTTGTGGCCCTTTGGGGGCCTGGCCATGATCGGAGGAGGCACTCAACGTCCCGAAACCGAGTTCAAGGTCTCTATAGCAGGCCCTCTGGTCAACGTGGCTCTTGGGATGGCGTCCATCTTGACGTTACTGGCACTTGGACAACCGGTGGCACCCTTTCGGGCCGCAGGCTCATGGATCGCCTTCTTGCTCAACCGCTTCCTGGAATTGAATCTGATCATCTTCTTTTTCAACCTGATCCCTTGTTTTCCGATGGATGGAGGCAGGATCCTCAGAGCGCTCCTGAGCCGTCGCATAGGATCCATTCGGGCCAGCATCATCACCGCCCATGTCGCTCTGGTCCTGGCCACTCTCATGGGCCTCGGAGGCCTCTTCCTGACCAACAGCATCATGTTTCCCATGCTCGCGTTCTGGCTGGGTTTTCAGGCCTGGCAGGAGAAAAAGATGGCGGAACAGAACGTTTCCCTTGGATACGCTCCCCAAACGGTCTATTGGAGGGGACAGCGGATCGACATGGGTGAGTCTCCCTGCCGGGAGCCTGTCCCTCAACGTGGATCCAGTTGGATCCAACGTCACAGGGCACGCAGCGCGATGAAACGATGGCTGGCGGAAAACGAACGTCAGGAGCGGATCAAATCCAGCGTCAACGACATTCTGGACAAGATGAACAGGGTGGGGTTCGACGGATTGACGCGCCAGGAACAACAGATCCTTCGCGATGCCAGCCAACTGCCCCAGGACATTCCTCCGAAGGCATAGACTTGGCTCAGGCTTTCCCGCACCTTCAGGAACCCAAGCTGGCTGGAAGATCCTCTGGACAAGGCGAGGTGGAAGGATACGTCTTGGCTCGCTGGAAACCTCATGATGCAAGCCTGGCCGGACAGGGCCTGCGTCCAAGAAAGATACGGTACAAGAACACGAAGACAAGGCCGCTTGACAGGAGGATCATACATCCTGAATCCAGGAGATCGATCTCCCGGTTCATCAGGAAGATCCCTCCCACGTTAGCCCCGGCGTGAGCTGCCACAGCAGGCCAACAACTGCCGGAACGTAATCGGACTCGCCCAAAGAAAAGACCCAGCGCGAAGATCCCGGGGAAGGACCATGGATCCAGATGGACGAGGGCGAACAACGTCGCCACGATTCCATTGGCTGCTCCGGGGCTCATCCTGCGCTCGAAAGGGGCCATGATGGCCCCACGGAACAGGACCTCTTCACAAAATCCCACGAAGACAGCACCGACAAAGAGAATCGAGATCCACTCACAGGGTCTTTCCGCGACGAACAGTTCCAACAAGAACGCGCGCGTCTCGAGAACATACCCGAAGGGAGGAATCCATCGCTCCAACCAGGCCGTAAGAATTGAGACCACGCCGTTCAAGGCCAACCCTGCAACAAAAGAGAAGACCAGGAACCAGCGCCTCAACAATCGAAGAGAAAACACCCTTTCGTTCGAAGGGAATCTCCAGAGATAGAAAAGGGCAGGAATCAAAAAACAGACCGTCTGCAATAGGATCACATAAGACAAGCTGGATCCCACTCCGAAGAAAGAAACGATGAGCTGGAGCAACATCGCCAGAGCCAGAAGGACAAGCGCACTGCTCATGGATCCATCGCGGTCTGAGGCCATCGTCCCTTTCCGTTCTCAAAGAATCAATACCAGGCAGACAAAGATCGCCATTCCTGTCAGGAACGCCCCGGCAAGAAAGCCGGGACATCTGTACCTGAACACCACCTCATGGGTGCCAGGGCTCAGAGACACGCCTCGAAACCCCATGTTCGCTCTCAAGAGTTCCCGAGGTTCGCCATTGACGAAGACGCGCCATCCGGAACTAAAAGCGTCAGAGACAAACAAGATCCCGTTCTTCTCGGTTCGAACCCGCAGGACCTGCAAGTCAGGGTCATCCACCATCCACGTGACCTCGCCTATCGTCGACTGGCCTGCCGAGGCATGTGAAGGGAAAGGAAGCGGACGATCCACCAGGACCGCGCTACGCACATTCAACCCTTGCAGCGCGCGAGACTCCTGGGTCACTTCCTCGCATACGAGCCAGTCATAGACCATCCTGGCTCGCGGCAGGGCTCCCTCGTTCAGATGAAGAGAACTCTCTCCGGAACGACCCAGTTCCGGGAGATGGATGGGCGTGTCTAGTGGGGTCAACACGTATCGGACCCCCAAGGCATCCACCAAGGGATTGCCTCCGGCAAGCTGCACCGAGTACTCCGGAGAATACTCAGGACGAAACGTGGCCAACGCCAGGTATCGGCCGGAATGCACGAGAAGATTCACGTCATACCCTTCCGGAGTTCTGAGAGAGTGCGCCATAGGCTGATTGGGAAGGACCCAACCCGGGGCAGCGATTCTGTAGTGAGAACTCTCGTTCTTCGGTCTTTCCAGAAGGATCTTCGGCCAATGGCTCAACGATTCATCAAAGGTCTGCACCGCGGGACGCGCAAAGAGCAGCAGATCCGCCGCGCATAAGAGCAGCAGCCAGCCCCCTCTGGCAGAGGAACCCAGCCAGGACCAGAGTTTTTCAGGAAAAGGCAAGGCCGCCATGCCCACGAGAGACGCGAAGAAAAAACTATGCAGGGAAGAGCGCCTAGCGGTCCACAACGCCGCATCCAATCCCTGCCTGGACAACCTGGAGGGATCGTAGCGTTCGAACATCATGGACAGATCGGCCACGGTTCGTTCGGCCAGCGAGGTACTGAAAAAACAGAAAAACAACAGGCCAAGCAGGCCGGGGATCAAGGCAAAGATGGCGGACCTCTTGCACGGCTCCGGGTTCTCCCCCAACACGCGGTGCAATCCAACCCCAGCCAGACAACTCACACCAAAGGCTGGAAGGACAAGACACTTGGCCGCGCCTCTGAACATCCGCAAAGGAGGCAGACTCTCCATGACGATTCGAAGGAGAGGATTGTACTTCCCGAAAGCCACGAAAGCCCCTCCAACGCACAGAAAGAGCAGTCCCCTCCGTCTCGGATCCTTCACGGAAACCGCGGCCATGGCCAGGATCAAGGTCACCAGGCCCACATAAGCGTTGCATTCCCAAAGATACCAACGTCCCCAGTAGGGAGACGTCTTCAGGTTTCCAAACACGTAAGGCATCCATAGGGTCAGAACACCTTCCGGGGGAAAGGAGGATTCTCCCCAACGTTCCATGGCCGCGTCGGTAGATCGCAACATCTCCTTGGAAACCACCGCGGAGGGCAACAATTGCACCGCGGCCATGGATACGCCCAAGAACACGACAAGCCCGGGTGCCAACTTCTTCACGAAGCGATGCCGCCTCTGGAAGGCTCTGGAAAAAACAAAGCTGCTGCCATACAGTCCCATGCCCAGAAGCAGAATCAGAAAGTACTGGGGATGGCCCGCGGTCCCGGCCATGCCCACTGGAATGCAAGCCAGAACGAGACGGCGACGGCCGGGTCTTTCCATGAACCACTCCAGGCCCAAGACACACCAAGGCAACCAGGCCACCGTGCAAAGCACTGTCAACCCGCCGCAGTATACCCGCCAGAGAAGAGGAGCGGACAAGGCGAAGCTCGATCCCGCAAGCGCCTGCCCTGCCGGGGATATCCCCGCCCTTCTCACGTAGGCGATCGTTCCGGCCATGGCCAGAACCATATGAAGGAGCACACAGGCATTAAGGGCATGTCGAAGCGGAAGAACGAGGAATATCAGGTTGGCAGGATAGAATAGAGCTGACTGTGATCCACCGAGAAAAGGGGCACCACACAGGGTATAGGGGTTCCAGTGCGGAAGATCACCCTGGAGCATACGTTCCCTGGCGAAGCCTCTCCAGGCATAGAATTGGAGCCGAATATCCCCATCCTCGTGTCCCAGGATCGGACGGTCTCCTCGCAGAAGCGGGGGAAGGAATGCCGCCGCAAGAATCGTTAATCCCAACCCATAGGAAATGGTTCGTCGCATCAAGGCGTCCAGCCCTTCTTTCTCAATAGAAACATGTCATGGCTCCTTTTCACATAAGGATCTTTCGGGGAGAGGGAAAATGCCTGTTGGAACCAGAATTCACCCTCATCCCAGTTTCCCAACTCTGTGGCCACGATCGCCAGATCTACAGCCAGATCCACGGAAGCCGATCTCGCAAAGGCCATTCGCAAATCAACCATCGCCTCTTCCAGACGTCCCAGATCCATGAGGAGGCGGCCCCGATTGGTCAAGGCGGTGGGATGTCCTCCACTGACTTGGATGGATTGATGTGCCGCAGCCAACGCCTCCTCGATTCGTTCCTCTCTAACATATACCACCACCAGATTGATCCATGCCTGATAGGCATGGGGGTCTGTTTCTACGATGGAAAGCAGCAGATCCATCGCATCCTCCGATCTTCCTGTCTCTGTGTACAATGCAGAAAGACTGATCTTCGCGTCAAGGTGCCGAGGGTCTTTATCGATAAGGTAGCGCAAAATCTCCTCGGCCTCATCCAGGAGTCCTTGATCCCAACACGCGCTTGCCAGGTTGTATCGGAATCGATCGCTCTGGGGACACTGCGCCACCGTTGCCCGACAAAAAGTGATCTCGTCCTTCCAGATTCGGTTCCTTTTCCAGGTAAGAGATATGAGAGGGAAGAAAACCCAGGCCATGGATGCCAGTACGATCCACGTCCAAGCGTCCCTGGCATGGTTCTTGAGCGGACGACGCCCGGAAAGATCCCGGGACAGCGTGGATCCCACAGCCGCAAAGGCCAGGCAAGCCCCGGCCAAGGAAAGATAGAGAAATCGCTCCGCCGCCATATTGGGAAGAGGCACCAGATTGGAAACAGGGAGAAGTCCCACCAGGAACCAAAGACAACCCAGTCCGATCCGTGATCCCTTCCACCAGAGGAGAAAGGAGACAGATGACACGAAAATCATGATCCCCAAGGGAAACAGGAATTGCAGGTCCCAAGGAGAGGACAATGGAAAAAACACATACTCCGCGCTGAGAGGATGCGGCCAAACGGTCAGTCGCAAATACAGCGTGAGAATCTTGGGGCAGATCAGCAGACGATCCTTCAAGCCCCAAGGTTCAATCTCTCCGGTACCTGCCCATCGAAGAAGCATCCACCTCAACCCCACGAACAGGAGAAGCAAGATCCCTAAAGGCATCCAACGTCTCAAAAAGGCCTTTCTTTCGCGAAGGCGAGGCCACCACAAGAGAAGAATCAGGGGCAGAACCATTCCGGATTCCTTGGAAAGAAGGGACAAAACGAACAGAAGGGAAATCCACGCCCTCGCTCCGCGGCCGTCCAGGAAACGAACCGTGGCGGCCAGGCAGAACAAAAGGGCCAGGATGTCCTCTCTGAAGCTGATTCCATTCACCGCTTCACTGGCCGCCGGATGCACGGCAAAGATTCCCGCGGCACAAGAAGCCCATACAGGGGATAAGTTCATTTCCCTTGCCACGAAATATAAGAGAACCACGCACACGATATGGCAAATCAAATTGGTAAAGTGGTAGCCGACTGGACGGTCTTTCCAGAGGGCATAATCCACAAAGTAGGTAAATGTCACGATAGGCCTGTAGCTCAATTCCTGCGTATAGAGGAAATATCTAGGCGTGAAAAGATGGGGCAAAAGGGAGATATCCCTAATGAAAGCAGATTCCTGCACGGTGATCAGATCGTCGTAGACGAATCCATTCTCGAGGGTGTTTCCATAGCTCAACAACGCCAGAACAACGGGTAACATCCAGGGAAGGATGGAAACCCATTTCGATCCTCGCTCTTGCTGCCCTTTTCGCATGTCGCTGTATGGTAAAATGATCTTCTTTCCATCCCTCATCTTGGAACACAGGCACGAGGGATAACCTTCGTCGACCGCCGATGGAACAGGAGTGGGCACATGATGGAGCCAAGGGCGTGGTTCAGTTGTATCGGTGACTGTGATGCATCTTATCCATTGGATGAGATCGTATATCACTGTGCCCAATGCGGCAACCTCCTCGAGGTTCGCCACGACCTGCAAGCCCTTGCAGAACGGACTCCCCAGGCGTGGAAGGAACTCTTTGAGCAGCGATACATGAGGACCTCCTGGCCTTACGGAAGCGGGGTCTGGGGCAAGAAAGAGTGGGTTTGTCCGTGCGTTCACAATGACAACGTAGTCTCTCTCTACGAAGGCGGAACGAACCTTTTCTGGGCGGAAAGACTGGGACGTCAGATGGGTCTGGAAGATCTCTGGATCAAGCAGTGCGGTAACAGTCACACTGCCTCCTTCAAGGACCTCGGTATGACCGTGTTGGTTTCCATGGTCAAACAGATGCGATCCCAGGGCGTCGACATCCCGGCCGTAGCGTGCGCGTCCACCGGGGACACTTCCGCGGCGCTGGCGGCCTATTGCGCGGCGGCAGGAATCCTGGCAATCGTATTCCTGCCCAGGGGCAAGGTCTCCACCGCGCAACTCATCCAGCCGGTAGCCAACGGCGCGCTGACCCTGGCCTTGGATACGGATTTTGATGGATGCATGAAACTGGTACAGAAGATCTGCGGCGAAATGAGGATCTACCTGGCCAATTCCATGAACTCTCTGAGAATCGAAGGACAAAAAACCATCAGCATAGAAATCGTGCAACAGTTCGATTGGAACGTTCCTGACTGGATCATCATTCCGGGCGGGAACCTGGGCAATGTATCCGCCTTAGGCAAGGGATTTCTCATGATGCGAGATCTGGGACTCATCGACAAGCTGCCGCGAATCTGTTGCGCGCAGGCAGCCAAGGCCAACCCCCTTTATCTCAGCTTTTTGAAGGATTTCGAGGAATTCGAGCCGATCCAGGCCCAAAAGACCGTGGCTAGCGCCATTCAAATCGGGGATCCTGTGAGCATCAACAAAGCGATTCGCACCCTGAAGGCCTTTGACGGAGTGGTAGAACAAGCCTCGGAGGATGAATTATCCAACGCCGCGGCCATGGCTGACAAGACCGGACTGTTCAACTGTCCCCACACCGGAGTGGCTTTGGCGGCACTCTTCAAACTGCTCCATCGCAAGATCATCGCCAAGGATGCAAGCGTGGTGGTTGTCTCCACGGCACACGGTCTCAAGTTCGTGGACTTCAAGCTCCGTTACCACGAAAACCAACTGAACGAGGTAAGGTCCCATCACGCCAATCTTCCGGTCGAACTGCCCTGTGAGTTTCAGCCGGTCAGGGATACTATCCTTCGAGTCACCGAGGCCCTGTACGAAAGATAGCCTGGCCCGATTTGGCATGCTTTTTGCTTGTTTCTGGAAGAATGGATATCTCTCTCTGGGATGCCTTTTTGTCCCTCTTGTACCCGCTTCAATGTCCCCTTTGCAGGACCCTCCTTCCAGCGGACCATCCAGCCGGGTTCTGTGCCCCTTGTCTCCTGGAGCTTCCAGCCTTCCATCAAGATGAAATGTCCCTTTCAATCCTGGAATCCACCGACCTCTTCGCCACGGTCTATGCCGGATCCTCCCGCCGTCTCGTGCAACGATTGAAATATGAAGCGCAGCCATGGGTGGGAAGGTCCATGGGACGTCTCATGGCGCGCCGATACCAGAGCCGGGACCTTGGCCCTGGACCGAATCTCGTGGTTTCCGTACCCCTTCATCCATCTCGATATCGTCACAGGGGTTACAATCAGGCAGAGATCCTGGCCAAAGAATTCGCGAAGCAGATGGGATTTCAGATGCACGGACAGATTCTCCAACGGATACGCGCCACGCCTCACCAGGTAGGACTTTCACAGGACAACCGACAGAAGAATCTTCTGAAGGCCTTTCGCGCCTCCACAGAATGCGTTGGAATGCGAATTCTCCTCGTGGACGATGTGGCCACAACCGGGGCGACATTGAAAGCCTGCTCCGAGGCCCTTCTGGAAAAGGGAGCCCGAGAGATCACAGGCTACACCTGGGCCAAAGGGTTGCTCAGATCCTCCGGAACGTAAAGATTCCGTGAACTCGATCTGGGATTGGATCATGGACGGCTGGCGAGGAGCACGTGAATCGCCGGGCCGACATGGTCCTGCCAATCTCGCATCTTGAAGATTCCGGCGAGCCGAGCATGAGCCAAGACGATGTATGTACTGCTCGCCCTGATCGCGCCACAGGATGCCGATTCAGAGCAGAATCTCGATATGACCGGCAGCGTCAGCCCGTTCCCTGAGCGAATTCATCCACTGAGTCTGAAGCTCTCCGAACTTTTCTCGAAACAGCGCTTGACTCATTCGATCCACGTCAAACTTCTCCCAATCAGGCTTCTCGCGAGACACCACTTCAAAGAGAAAGCACGCGTTTTCTCCCTCCACGACCTCGCTATATTCCTCCACATCCAACAGGAAAGCAACCTTGGCCACCTCGATCCCGGCCCCAGGAAAGTTGCTGATTCGAATCTGTCCGAAAGGACTGTACAAGCTGAAGGGCTCGGATGCCTCCACATCGAGGTCCGGCAGATCCTCACAGGCCTCTTCCCAGGTGGCGCCAGCCAAGATTCTCTCGCGGATCTGACGGGCCATCCGCGTGGCCTGACGAAGCCCTTCCATTCGCTGAACACCCTGTTCTACTTGATCCCGAACCTCTTCGAGGGTGGGGATGCCTTGGGGTCGTTCCTCGATGACCTTGAACAACAAAGCTCCAAGATCGCTTTCCTGAGGAACCGCCATTTCCCCCACCCCGGTCTCAAAAGCGAGAGAAGCCAAACGATCGAAGTAGATGAGTTCCGGCACATTTCGTCCCTGCGGGAAGAAGTCCGTCTCCTTCACGTCCAGTTCCTCTTCCTCCTTCAGAGAATCCCAGCCATGCTCCTCGGCCTTTCGCCTCCATTCCCAGGCGTGGGAAAGAGCCAGGTCTGACGCCTTCATCTGACGCAATGCTTCTTCGACCTGCGCCCGGACCTTTTCGAGTGGACTGTATCCTTCCGGAATTCGTTCCTGTACCTGAACCAGGTGAAGTGCCCTGTCCGTGAACAAGACCTCACTGAGTTCTCCCGGCTCCAAAGCAAAGGCTAGATCCACAAAGGCCTGCCCATAGATGGACTCGTATCGACCCCGGGAAAAGATCCCAAGGTCTCCGCCCATGGCAGCGTTGGGAGATTCCGAGAGCTCCATGGCCACGTCCTCAAAAGATTCTCCCTGTAAAATCCTCTCCCGTGCGATCGAAATCTTCTCCCGAGCCTCTTCGGACTTGTTGGGAGCCAGGTTGACCTGGATATGCCTGGCCCGAACGCTTGCCCTGTTCCAATAGACCTCAGCGTGTTCGTCGTAGTAATCTTCCATTTCCCTTGGCGTCACCTCTATCCCATCCAGGAAGGAATCCCTGTCGAACAGGATATAGGTGATCTTCCGCCTCAAAGGTCTTTCGAATTCATCCCGATGGTCTTTGTAATAGGCATCCAACATGGCCTCGTCCGCTTCGAAATCTCCGATAAAATCCTCTGCCAACAGGGTAATCCCTCGGATTTTGACCTTCTCGTTCTCCAATTGATACCTTGTCTTGGCCTCGGCAGGAGAGATCTTCACACATTCCCTGAGCCATTGCTCCAGCTTGTCATTCCGAACCGATTGTCTGGCATACCGATCCAGCATGGCAGCATATCGTCTATTGGTGTTGGCCAACTCCACTAGTTCCGGGTCCGGCTGTTGATTCTCGCCGCTCAACGTCCTACGTATCCTTTGGGCGACTTCAGGCTCCAAGGGACGAATCCCCAATCGATCGATCTCTTTGTCCGCCAAACGGCCCAGGATCAACTGGTCCAGGGACGATCTCTTGATCATGTCCATCATTTCCTCGGAGATCTGATCCTTGAAATATCTTCGGTACTGATCCATCTGCTGGTCCACGGCCTGGGACAATTCCACGACCGTGATCGCTTCCCCACCAACCTTGGCCACCGCGGAGCCCACCATCTCATCGCGTCCCATCCTGCTGAAAGACATGTCCGCGCCCCAGATTCCAAAGATGAAGACAAGAAAGCATCCGACGAGAATAAAGAAAATAACCTTGGTGTTCTTGCGCATCCAGAGCAGACTCATTCACATCTCCTTGTCCCGATTGAAGATTCCTGAACGAAAGGATCTATATTATACCTGAAGCGGAGAAAACTGTTATCCACAAGTTCTACCCCTTCACGGCCCCCTCGGTCAAACCTCGAACGAAGAGTCGCATGGAGAAGATGAAGAGCAGGATGATGGGGATGGCCGCCATGCTGTAGCCTGCCATGAGGGGACCCCAGAGCTTGATGTATTCTCCTGCCATCCGCATGAGCTGAACCATAACGGGGAGTCTGATGTGATCCCTCATCACGATGAGCGGAAGGATGAAATCGTTCCATGCCCACATGAAATGCATCACCCCAACGGTTCCGAGTATGGGTCCCGAGAGAGGAAGGACGATGGAATACATCTGCCTGAAATGGCTCGCGCCGTCGATCTCCGCCGCCTCGTAGAGGTCGCCGGGTATATCCGACACGAAGGTGCGCAACATGAACACAGCGAAGATCTGTCCGGTGGAAGCCCCCACCAGAATGAGAGCCGTGAGGGTATTGAGAAGTCCCAGGTCCTTCAAGAGCCGGAAAAGAGGGACCAGGTTGGCAATGGCGGGCAGCATCATGAGGACAAGAATGGCGTTCCAGAAGAAACCTGACAGGGGAACCTTGAGGCGAGCGAAATAGTAGGCGGCCGACAGGGCCATGAAAAGCATCAGCAGCGTGGAGCTCACGGAGATGAAAACGCTGTTGGCCAACGTGGGTGTGATCATGTCCCAAGCCTTCCGCCAGTTCTCGAAGTGCATGGGCAACGTGAGTATGGCGGGCCGCTCGTAGAATTGTTTGTTGGTCTTCACGCTCACCACGAGCATGAGGTACAGGGGGAAAAAGGCAAAGGAAAGGACCAGAAGAATATATCCGTGTTTCACCGCGCGAATGCTGCAGACGCCCAACCTGCGGAGCGTTGGGCGATCCGTGCGTCTTCCCTCTTCCCCATTTCGAAAGGACTGTCCACGCTCGGTCTTCCGAGAGAAACGAGCCCGAACGCTCGCCGATAAACGTATCAGGTTCTTGTACGGCAGGGCCTCCAGAAGAAGGATCCAGGCGGCCTTCAGCCATCCAGACGTGGACCGGTCCTGATCCAGCAATTTCGTGCTGATCTTCTGAAGAATCATGACGATCAACATGAGGATGACTCCCACGGCGCACGCGTACCCCATCTTTTGCTCCACAAAGGCCTTTCTGAGCATGAAGAGGGCCGGCACATCCACCTTGCCTCCGGGTCCCCCTTCGAAACCTGCCAGAGCCAGAATCATGCCCGCGTCGGTGATGGTCCCGATGATGGTGAACACAAGCATGATATAGATGGACCCCGTGATGAGGGGCAGTTCCACGCGCGTGAACTTGCTCACCCAGTTGACTCCGTCGATCTCCGCCGCCTCG
>Ga0114946_10000457_pt1 | contig 27471 bp, 18 predicted proteins | sample WalLakDeSediment_FD_88676 | JGI IMG/M metagenome (GOLD analysis project Ga0114946, IMG submission 88676) | Lake sediment microbial communities from Walker lake, Nevada to study Microbial Dark Matter (Phase II) - Walker Lake 11/02/13 Deep Sediment | ecosystem: Environmental > Aquatic >... | reverse complement strand
GAATTGCCAACCAAGCTTGCCCTGTGCTTTGTACGCCTTTTGTACGACAAAGAACATGGTGCACTTCCCTTCATGAGAGTGTCACCCATTGAAGAACATTATCCGTTTCGAATCTGCTCCGGACAAGCAAAGTTGCAGGCAATGTATCAGCGGCGAATGGAGTTCCTGACGGGATGGTGTTCGTGTAAACATGTTTGGACCATGAGCACCGGTTGATGACACAGGAATTGCATGGAAATGACTCACACGGAGCGTTGAGCACAGTGTAACGGTTGAATTTCGCCCTATGTTCGCAGTGTTGCAGTGGTGGTGGATTTCAAATGAACTTGACATGAAGCATTCACGCGACTAATAGATATACGGAGAGGAATAACGTATCGGTGCGATTCGTATGTCGAAATACGACATCGCGGTGAGGTCCGAATTGACGTTTTTCGATGTACACAGGCGAGATGAAATCCCTCGATTTATGCAGTACCGATAGAAACTGGAAGATGAGAAAAATAAAAGCCCACGAATTGTAACTTTTTCGCATTTCATGTTTTTATAAGTAGTAGAGGCGGCAGCTTCGACCACATCGTACAATGGATTCAGGAAATCCCCTGGCACAGCGATTTCAGTCGGTAACCGAGACCTTGCACAGTGTGAGAATATCTCCGCCGTGCATTCACAGAAAAAAAATTCAAGACGACATGATTCATGAAAATTTCACAGCCTTCAAGGAAGAGTTGTCATGTGCAATTGTAAAACATGTTCAAGAGTGTCGATGGTAGCACTTCTCGCCGTCCTGTTTGTCTGCATTGCCGGAACAGTGGCAGAAGCACAACCGGAATTGACGGTGGATCGTGTAACAGTCAACTGGCCGACGATAGAGCTGTACTTCAAAGTGCATTGCGACGGCGAACAGGTGTACAGTGCGACGAAACAGAATGTAAGGATTTTCGAGAATGGTGATCAGATCAAGGAATTCACGTTCTGGTGTTCCGAGCCGATACGGCGTTTCCCTGTATCGATTGCATTCGTCTGCAATGTGTCTGCTTCCATGGAGGAGGGGGTTCTGACACCACTTGCGACCATGAAACAAGCAGTGCGCGATTTCATATACCTGATGGATGGCGATATCGATGAAGCGGCCGTGATAGTGTTCAGAGACAGCGTCGAGGTGCATCAGACTATGACGACAGACAAGCAGTTGTTGCACACTGCAGTGGATACATTGTCCGCTTTTGGTGCTTCGGCACTTTGGGACGCTGCCTACAGGGGCGTGCAGGAATTGATAAACTTCGGGACTAATCCGAATCGTGCAGTGATTGTAATGACCGGTAACGGCCAGGATACTGCATCCTCGAGGGATTGGACCGAGGTAGTCTACTTGGCGAATCGAAACCGAATACGAATCTACACCCTCGGATTGGGATCACCTGTCGATACAATGGAACTATATACTATGGCGAATCAGACGGGAGGACAACACTATCTGCACCCGACATCGAGTCAAATACCGGAGATTTTCGAAAAAATATCCGAGCCCAGGATATGTCCTGTACCTGAGTGTCTGATAACCTACCAGCGCGATTGTATGGACGGAGGTCTGCGAACAGTGGATTTGCGTTTGGTTGATGTCTGCAACGGTAATGATACGCTTCGCTGTACCTACCATGCGCCGCTTGATTCGTCGACATTCACGCATCTGAACATGAGACTTGAAGCCGAAGACACGACAGTATCGCTGTATTCAGAGCATATTCCTCCAGGGACAGTGATGCATCCGTTTTCATTCGCATTGAACTATGATCCCTCTTGCGTTCAATTTAGAAAAATCCAGATACCGACGGGTTCATTGTGGACGGGCGCAGCAATTACGGTAACACCGCATCATGATAAGATAGCGGTATCCGTACACGAGAAACGGATCGTGGCGGACAGCGGGAGCGGTGATATTCATTTATTGGATGTCGTATTCGAAATGATCGAGAAGGAAGGCCATGATACTTGCGATATCTTCCTTGGCGATCCGGTATTCCTTGCCGGATGTTTTGTTCCGCTGATCAGTCCTGATACGGTACATATTATTCGCGAAGTGTTGAGTGCCGAGGATGTTCGGGTATCGAGAATCTTTTCTCCTGAACTCGAGGTCTATCCCGAACCCGCGACTGATATTCTCCATATCAAATTGAATTCGCTGCCAGTGGGAGAACTGAAAGTGATGCTATGTGACGTTACCGGGCGATGCGATGTCCTGTATGAAGGTGTGGTTCTATCGTCGATATTCAATCATTCATTAGCATTTGAGAGGCCCAGCGGTGTGTATTATGTTGTTGCATACACGCAGGCCGGAACACTGAGTCAGAGGGTGACGAAGTTGAAATGAGCTGAGCGGGATGGAAGAACGCGAAGCGACTAGCTGTTGAGGAACCTTCGCTAGAACATATTTTTGTGGCAACAGGCACTTCCTTCCGATTGCTTACCGGACAAATGCACTGAGACAACCCCGTGAGTGGAGGGTTGTCCCAGTAAAACGGATTCTCCAGTCAACACTGTGTCAATCATTGCACATTCGCTACGGTATCGGTCATGCCCAAACGCCGATGCCGTGCTGCTGCTCGTGTTCTCCTTACCGCAAAGGCGGTCTCGTCGGCGGCGTTCCGCGATGCGCGGTGTGGTAGAGTTTGAGCTGCTGTGGGGCAGTTGCGCGTGTGATGGACATGCTTGAAAACATGACGGAGCCGGAGGATTGCTTGTTGGTCACAGCACCTACGCCATCACGACATGCATGCTGGGCCAACCTCTCACTACGCTAATAGCAGGCAGGTCGTCGTCTCCACCTTTCAAAATCGTCGAAACCGCCATGTTGATAGGGAATCGGACAGCGTCGACATTCGGACCGGACAGAATGGCGTCGCATCGATCCCCGGACAGTGCGCTCGGTGTTACATAGCAACTTGTGTTTCTACACGTCTTGCTGTTGGCGGATAATCAAACGAAAGCAGCGTGTGTCGAATGTTGTTACATAGTTGTACTGATAGTCAATGCTTGGAAATCTAATGCATCGCACGCTGGGCGAGGTATTGCGTATGAAGCCGAATATCTCGCGGCCAATCGGCGATTTCCTTCTCGAAGCGTTCGCGATTGTTTGCGTACAGTGCTCGCAGTGCTTCTTGGAATCCGGGAAGATCGCCTGCCATAGCATTCATGAATCTGTAGGTTGCTTCCTGCGCGGCTCGAATGCGCTCGTGTTCGGCACCGTGTTTCCTGGCAGCATCGACGAGTTTGCGCAGCGTGACGGATGCGCCACCGGGCTGTTTCTCCAGCCATTCCCAGTGACGTGGAAGCAGCGTGACTTCGCGTGCAACAACGCCGAGTTTGGGGCGTCCCGGCTTGCGCGGAGCATCCGTACGTGCCTGAGGCGGCATGCCCGCGATAGCCAGCCGTTCCTCGATTCGCTTAAGCACATCAGCCAGTGTACCGCGGAAGTCGATTTCCACGATACGAGAAGTTTCTGTGTCGAAAACGAGTACAGAAGAATCGGCAAGCGCGTCCGTATGCGCTTTCACCACGCGTGCGACGCGCAGAACATCCCCCGTGGCGATGCATTTTGAGCCATCGAAAGCGATGCAGTGTTCAGCGATTTGTGTGTACACTGTTACTCCTTGAAGAAATTACTCCTCTAAATATACCCGGATAATATTGCGAAAGCAAATTACCCGGGTAAAAATCGCTCATTTGTCGTCCCCACCCCGAGTCGCATTCTCGAAATCCTCCGGCACAATGTTCGCCAGTCGCGGAGGTGATTGTCGCGGCGCCGTGTGTGCTCGTTTGAACTGCTTCAGCCCGATAAGAGAGCTGAGTGAGACGATTCGGCAAACAACCCGTACGCATGTCGTAAGCGAAGGTCCGAAACACAAGTATCCGAATTCGACTCGCGAGCACGTACAAGCCTCGAATTCACACCAAGAATCGCTGATTCATGTCTTAGCTTTCAAGCATTAACAGGAAAAAAATTTTCCGAACACAACGATGAAGTGAAACCTGTGCGTATGATTGTGAATACATAGAGTAAACAAGCGTTCGCGTTTTTCATCAACCAAACAAACTATGGAGCTTCACCTCATAATCTCGTGTCACAGATACGCATGAAGGCCGACAGGTTTTCAATTTGTCGTAGGATGTATTTGGATGCAATTGCCATTGCGACTTGACGGGTTCTTGAATATCGTCTTACGGTAGATATCGTATGCATAGTTACGGTTTGGGGCAAGTCGCTTACTCCTCAGTGGAAATGCTCCGAATACTTGAGCGACGGTCAATTGCGGTGGTTAATATTCCGTGAAAATCATCGACAAAACAAGTAACTATTTGCACTGTTGTTCATCCTCGCGAACGAGCACAGGTATCGTAAACTGATTCATCACGGTTAAAAGTAACTAGCTGGTATTCAAGTTGACATCTCCAGCATAGCACTTGCTTATTAAAATACTAGAAAATCCGTTGTAATGTGCCGTCATCGTATCAGCCGAGATCAACCAACACCAGATTTATCCGGAACCCTTGGCCGGAGCATTGTTGATGCTACAATGAGCAGAGTTGCTTAGAGCTGTAGGCTAAGCATTGGCTTAGTTTTCATTAAAACAACCGAGAGTGATTCGCTGTTATTTGATAATCATGAAATCATCCGTTTCCATCTTGTCTCAGGCATACTCCTCGGCAATCCGGAGAGATGAAAATGGCAAATCCCATTGAGATTCATACATATTTGGACATCATCTACATGAAAATGCTTCCATTACTTCTTTTCGTTTTCCACGTGGTCTCATCGGCGTACTCGCAAGATTGCTCTTGCCCCAGTATGACGGTTCCCCAGGAGCTAGATAATTCGCGATTCAAGGTGCAGATGAATAATGGAACAGTGTTGTCCGACTGCCGATCAATATTACGCATGATCGAGCAGAAAACGGGCGAGCAGGATTTGCTGCTGTGCTTTCACGGTCACGAAAATCGTAGGTTTAAATATACAGATATCAAACATCTGATATTCGAGGGTTTAGGACCCGGGAGCGTTCCGTATCGAATGCGAGTGGCACCAGCACGACAGTTCGAATATGTTGGGTCACTTCACGTTCCAAAACTCTTGTATTTGGAACTTGGTGCTCTCTATGGAGAAAATGTTGTGCCAAACTACAAAGACGAGTCTCTATGGTTTTACGCAGGACAGACGAGACTCGGAAGCTATACGGCAGATTATATGTACTCGTTTTACGCTGGTATTGAATCAGTTAATAATCAATATTCGTTGTGGTTCCCCGTGGCGGGAGGAATCAGACGATTCTTTTCTCCAACCACGAGGGAACACCTTTCCGATTATGAATTTCACCCCGGGAACAAATCTCCGAGATGCTCTTTCAGTCAATTAGGAGATGCAACGCCACATTACGAACCTCCGACAGGACAGTATGTCGAACGTCATCCCGACAGTCAGAACGATCATAGTGTCGCTGTTTTCCGGACAAAAATAAACGCGGCAACACATGTTCGCTGGTTCATTTCGCTTGAGGGTGGGGTTATATTCAATGAGAAGTTTGGATTGAAAGAGAGTGTCACCCCCGAACTACTTAATCCCGAAGATCGAAAATTCCCGCTCTATATCGAAGGAGGTATTGGTTTCATAGATGGAGGAAGCTGGATGCTCAAGGGACTCGTCCTCACCCTTGCCTGGCGTTATATGCAGCTATACCATGTTGAGGGAACCGATTGCATGGGTTGCGTTAAAACTTTGTTGGTGAACAATCCTGTACACGGTCTCTTGCTAAGAGTCGGCTACCAATTCTAATTTGATCCTACGGAAAACATTTACCGGAGAATACATAATGAGATTTATCTACATATACATCATGCTTTGCCTATTCCTGGGAACCGCTATCTTTGTTGTTTCCTGCAGCGATTCCATCAATCCCGCCCAAGAAAAGGAATGCAGCATCAGTCTGCGAGTCGAGGTGAAGGATACGCTAGGGAACAATGTCCCCGGCGCACGTATCTACTTAAGCGAAGGTATTCGTAGCCATCCAGAATACGCTGGCACAACGGATAACAATGGTGTTTACCAGACAGTACTTGCGGACGTTCCGTTTAAGGGAAGAACGTACACATTGCGAATTGCCGAACCGGAAGACGACAAGGTGAATTATTGCGAGCCTTCAGGGGAGACTTTTTCCTTATTATTGAGCTGTTGTGATACCACCATCGTTTCCAGAGCAATTATCCTGTGTGGTCCGCAATGTGACAACATTCGTAGAGACTATAAAGTTATACTCGATCGCTGCCTTGATGATCCGAATGCTTCAAAAACCGCTTTGTTGACGATCCCTTGCTTTACAGGCTGTGGTGTACTCGACTTCACCTTCGAGGCTGCCAAGCCTCCTCTGCCTCCTTCCTTACAAATTCAAGTGATAGGAGACCCAAGAGGTGATGCGACATCTTTCCCCTCCACCGTTAGTATTCCGGATAAACAGTTTGTCGTCGTACAATCCAGCTATCTTGCCGATGAGGAATTGTACTACAGTGGAACGGTATCGTACACCGCTACTTGTGGTGGGGAGCCATGCTTCTACGGGGATATCAATATCAGCCTACACGCTCGCATTTGCGAAATTGCGAACTGTCCGCCTACAGATACCACATACACTTTCATACGTGAAGAACCGGTCTGCATTACGACATCAATTTTCGACACCCTAAGAATACGTTATTCGAACTCGTTTAACGAAAAAGCTGATCTGATATTCGATGTCAGAAAGGATTTCACTCTTAAGCCCGATGTCACATTACGTCCATTTAACACAGAGTTGGGCCCCAAGCAAGTGCTTGAATTCCTTATAGTACAATTCAATCCCAAACGTATTGGTCCGTATATAGATTCGGTCATTATCGGCATGAAAACTCGCAACAGCTTTGGCATCGTAAAGGACTGTGAGCAGACGATCAAGATTGTTGTTCAATTCCAAGGAGTAGGTCCGTCATATACCATCAGTAGTGGCAATACGATACGGCGATGTATTGGTGCGAATTTCGCGCCACTAACCTATGAAAGTGATACTACCTGCTCAGTGACAATCTACAATCCTAGTTCCTGTGTGCTCAGTGGACCAATCCGATTTTCCCTTGGTGGCCCTGACGCCCGCTACTTTACGCTCAAGACACGTTCGCCATTGGGAGAAATTCTACCAAAATCGCATCGGTCCATCATCGTTGATGTCAATATTGCTGCGAGTGATATTTGGGATTTCGACGGGTTGTTCAGACACTCTCGTAGGCCAACGGATTTCAATGCTTTTCTGTACATCAATTCTGATGGTCCTCCGCGGATCGCAGATACCGTTGCGCTCTTTGCACAAGTGGATACATCTTGCTTCTGCCCTGGGGGGGCCTATCTGGAGCAATCGGACACAACACAACTACACCACGGTTTCTGGACCACAAGTAATTCAAGAACTTTCGCAAATGGATGGCATGAGAATACTTTCATTTACGATTTCTATGAAAACGGAATCTTCCCAGCGGTTACTGGTGGTGATGGAACAGCAATCATCGAGTCTTCCACAGGATCATTTATCGAGGTCACGAATCTAATACGTAACAGTAGTGAGTGTGTGTGCGATCTTATGAATCGCAATATTTTTCTTACAATGAATTCATTCTCTGGAGGAGAGGATCGTATTACCGTTAGAGGCAATGAGTACTATTTGTGGAAGCACAATACGGAGAAGAGATTCATGTTGATCGAATTCTGGTCACCACATTTCGATAAGCGCCCCTACATCAGGTTCTTTCCCTGTCAATTACTCGTCTGGGGGAATTAGCAGATGAAAACGACACCCATAATCATCTTGATCTTTCTCTTCTCGCTGACAGGGCATTCACAAACGATACAAAGATTCAGAGAGGTGGACTCACCCTCGCATGACGTACGCACGATAACATTTCGAAGAACCGGCAATACGTATCAGGTATGGAGAAGTGTCGTAACTACGAGTGGTGAATATTATATCGATGCTAAAACCTGTGACGGTAGGTTCCACCGCCCCGAAGGTGTAAACCAGGATCATCGCCCCGGTGCGAAGGATGGCTGTCCGGTTTTCGCGGAGTGCATGCCGAACTGGGGAGTCTTCTCATCTAATCGCGATTGCACCGACGATAAGGATTGTAACGATATCTACGAAATGATACAGGAGAACGACACTTGGACTATCCGCAAGATCGACGCTGTTTCATCGAAATTCTGGGACGATACGCCGGCACTATCACAGTACTGTGACGTAATGTACTTCGCATCGAATCGTACGGATAAGCGATTGCGAACGAGAAGCACCGCGCGTTTGTATTACTCAATGCGAAGCGCTAACGGCTGGAGTGTGCCCAAGCTATGTTTTCCCGACGCAGACGACAACGTTATTGAGTCGTCGCCCTGCGTAGGTAGCGACGGTTATCTGTATTTCTCGCGTCTAAGTGAGGCAGGCGACTTCAGGATACACAGGGTGTTTCTGGAAGCAAACGGTATACCTTCGAGTGATTCTGTAGAAGATATTGATGGTATCTACAAGGGGGTCAACAAACATGGGTCGAATAGTTTCCCGGTAGGCATGTCGCCGGATACACGTTTCCTGCTGTTCTCCAGCAATAGAGGCGGAGGGAAGTACGGGATACATTATTTTCCGTTGAAACAGAACGGGCTGAGCGAGACCATAGATATTGTGCTTACCGTTTCGCAATTGACACAAGACGATAGCTCCGAACTTGCACGTGCGAAGAACAGAACGCTCATCATCCAGAATCCTTGCCCCGCTTACGTCACGGTGCGCAATGATGACTCAGATTGCTATTGTACCTACAGAACGGATCTCCAAGGGAATCTCCGTATGACCATTCCGCGTTTTTCCAGCAATTCTCTGACATGCATGGGTCGCTTCGGCGAACTTATCATCGATGTTCAAGGGGAATGTTGCTCAGCAGGCGTTACGCATCGATTGCAATATGACCTCTTGTGTTCTGCGCCACCACGATATGACTTGCATGTGTGGTGCGGAGGCGAGGTGAAGACCCCACAGATTATATTTCCCGAGCGTCCGAATATTCCATTTTTTGCTACGGGATACTGGGTTCCCACAACATCACTCTACAAGAAATATGCCCTCCTTGGCAATACCGTATTTGATCCGATCAGAAATAACGGCTGTATGGATCTGAAAGAAGCGACGTTGCGCAAATTGAACTGGTCCGTTAAAGTCGACAATTTGATCGAGTCGATGACGTACTGGCTGTCTAAAAATATACTCGATGTAGTGTATATCGCCAACACATTGCAGCAAGGAGGTTCCATAGAAGTGGAGGTGATTGGCTGGACCGACGAGCGGCGCCTCGTGGACGATAAGTGTGTATATAATGGGAGGGATATCGTCTCTGGTGCAGAAGGCGTGGAGTTGACGAATATCACGCGGTACGATTCAACTGGTGTGCTGAAAAGCGGTGAATCGTTTCGAGGTAGCGGTGCAGGTGGAAACCAGTTGCTTAGTGATCTGCGAGCGTATTACACGGCGCATCTATTGGATCAAATCTGGAGTGATACTACATCCGAACTGTCTATTCCCGCGTATACCCACTATAGGAAGACAGGACAAATACGGGTTAAGGCAACTGGATCATCAATTCGCTTCGGGAGCAAACTTACGCGTGAGGAAAAGCGCTCAGTTGATATCGCTGTAACAGTGTTTGACCGCAACGGTAATATCGTCATTCCCGAATACAATACCGCCGTTCGCGGTTGGCATGGAGATAATGACTGTTTCTGCACTCGATCAGTGACGGAAGATCAACGACTAACCGATTGCAGCAAACTCCTGAAGCTCGGGCAAAGGGAATACGAAAGTGGTAACCACGAGGACGCAATACAGTATTTCAGTAGAGTTATCGAACGTTGTGCGGAGGACCCTACTGCTTACTACCTTCGTGCAAAGGCCTATTATGGAATCAACCTGAAAATCAAGGCCTTGGAGGACTATAATGATGCAATAGCGCGATTATCGGATGATGCTTGGATGTATAACTATCGTGGATTGCTGTTTCATGACCTCAACAAGTTTCGCGAGGCGATCGGAGATTTTAGTATTGCAGTCGGTTTGGACCCTCTTAGTAGAGACAATGCGATCTTCCTGAAAAACCGCGGAAACGTGTACTACGATTGGAGTCAACCGAACAAGGCAATCCGCGATTATACAAACTCGCTCGCGATCAACCCCACGGATGCAGAAGTTCTGTTCAATAGGGCGAAGGCATACCGTCAGATTGGGGAGCACCAAAAAGCTGTCAGCGATTTACAAGCGGCTTCATCGTTAGGAAACTCAAGAGCGAGGAACATGCTGCTGCATTACAGTCATAGAGAAACAAGAATGACTACGTCTTCCGTGGTACCGGTTTCGCATATTGAGAACGAAGCTTTCTCTGAAAGCGAGCCGATAACTTTCCCCGCACCGGATATTACAACACTGTCAATGACAGGCCTTCTTGCCGACCCAGATAACCCCGCTACAGCAGAGAAGGAATACCACGTATCTCTTTCACTGGAAATGAAGAATGGCCGAGTAAGTGGTCAAAGTTCGGTCCGCACAAAAGACGGTAAGTATTACATCGAGATGCGGCTTACAGGTACGTATGTACAGACAAACGACAATATTTCTATGGATATAGAGGAACAAGAGTTCACAGACGACAATATCGGCGAGGCCAACCGCTACTTCTGGTTGACATTTTTACTACGACGATACGCACTCACCGGCACGATCAATGCGCTTCGGGGCACTTGGACGGACGGAAAGAGGCAGGGCAGTGTCAATGTGACACGTATACAATAATTGCATGTCCATACGAGTTCATTTTCTCAAGGAGAAGCGATGTTACATAAGCGCAACAAAAGTTGGAAACATGGATTGGATGCGTTGTTCATGATTTCTGCTGATATAATCTTATATGGAAATGCACATGATAGAATGCACTGCCACTGCATGCGTGCGTCCAGTTGGAAAGTAGGAATTTGTGGAGAAGCGCATCTGTGTGGCCTGCACAAGAATCTTATGCAGAATCGTATGCCGCTCTGGCAATATATATACGGCGGTGTATTTGAGTACAGTTGTTGTACTTATTTATCGAGAAAAATCATGAGATGCAATTCCTTTCTCATTTCGGTCAGCAGTTTGCGACGGTTGCGTATTCAGGCCGACAGTTCGCGAACGGAAGAATTGAAAGCGATGGAACGTCGAGTATGATTCTGTCAATTCGCAACACTAATGTGCAGGATCCGTATGCATCTCGGGATGGACGGTTCCCCTTTTACAGTTTCAGGATCAACACAACTGTTTACTATCGTTCGAGAAAATCATGAACAATTTCATGTATTTTGATTGTATGCACGACAAATCTCACATGTTGAAAGTTGATCCGTGGGAAACGTTTTTCGTGAGAAACTTTATCGACCATGATCATGAGCCGATGCAATTGGAGATGTGGCTGTGACCTGTTACACCACAAATCTAAGGTTCAGACCCCTTGCTGCAGGGAGAACTGTCGCCAACTCCGCGATGCTGCTGGATGGCAAAGACTACATGTGTATGCATCCGATCCGATTCTCGTCCGTGTATTCTTCAATAACTACGATTCGTTATTATGATATAGAATCCGATTTCTGCGCACGATTTATTGAATTGTATTCCTCTTTTCTGATAACGCATGGTGCACTCAAGTCGAGTTGCGTTAGTATGAAATAGTATAATACTTTGTTTCGCGCTCAATCGTTTATTAAGAGTAATAATATGAAAAACTTGTCCACGATAACCATTCTCCTTCTGTCAAGCTGCCTGTTACAAGCGAATGCTCAGCACAGTCACGATAGTGTTCGAACGGACACTTCGAACAGACCGGCGATTGGAGTGTTCGGTGGTGTCAATTTCAATATACACGATGCAAATATGCAAGGGCTCCCGGGCATACCCAGTTGTTGTCCGGCGTATGAGAGAGGTAGTGGAACTGGGTTCATAATAGGAACTCTGTACGAGTTTCCCTTGTCATCGAAGTTCTCTCTCGGGATTCGAGTAAACTACGCTGCATATGATGCCGCGTTGGTCTTCGAGGAATCGAGCGTAGTATACGCAGGTGGACAGGATGTCGCAGCAATATTTGAACATCGAATAGATGCGACGTTGCGTGCGGCGGGCTTGTATCCTTTTGTTATGTACAAACCTCTTCCCATGCTTTCCCTGAGCATGGGTGTGCGAGCATCATGGATGCTTACAAGCACTTACTGGCAGCGTGAAACCCTGCTTAAACCTGTAGACTCGGGAAGCTTTGAAAACGGCATGCGGACGAGAAACGAGTTTGTCGGAGAAATACCTGACGCATCAAGCATCATGACCGAGTTGGTTGGCTCTCTCGCATTCGCACTCCCTTTGAACAATAGCCAAACACTTCAGCTCGTACCAGAACTGTCCTACTCGCATGGTGTTACCAATCTCGTCAATAATCGATCATGGACGGCGAATGCCATCTATGCTGGTCTCACACTGAAGTATAAACTACCGCCAAGTAAGACTGACTCAATCATATCGCCACCGCCACCACAGGAACGTTTTATCACAGCCACATTGCGTGCTGTTGGTGTCGATGCGGATGGTCACGAAAGGCCCGTGGTTGGATTGCTTGTTGAGGAATATCTTTCAACGCAAACCTTTCCTCTACTTCATTACGTATTCTTCGAGGAAAACACTTCATCAATTCCACAGCGCTATACGAAACTTACCCACGAGAACACAATGGGCTTCGATTTGGAAGCTATGAGCAATTCGGGATCTATTGACTTGTATCACAACATTCTCAACATTGTTGGTTACCGTATGAGACAAAATCCACTTGCCGTTCTCAGTATCGAGGGCTGCAATAGCAATACCGGCGCAGAAGCTGGAAAAATTATGTTGTCGGAAAAACGCGCCGAGTCTGTACGGGATTATTTAAGCACTATCTGGGGTATTGAGAAGCATAGGCTGACTGTCACGAGTAGAAATCTTCCGGAAAATCCAACGAGCAATCGAACCCCCGAAGGGAGGCAGGAGAATCAACGTGTCGAGTTGCGCTCAAACAACGCCTTGATTCTTGCACCGCTGATTTACAATGATACTCTAAGACGTGTCAATCCTCCTGGACTCCGTTTTTATCCTCTAATACAATCTTCGCACACCGTCGAGTCTTGGGATATTGTCATCTGGAACGATGAAGGAGAATTCCGAAACTTTTCGAATATTTCCTCGGTTCCGGATACGGTGACATGGCATATCGAGGCGGAGCGAGCACGTGGTCTTGTTGGAAAAACGGAACTCCATTATGCGCTCGAACTTTCTGATGGCTACATTCGAGCTGGAACGCCACCAACTACCATTCCCATCGTGGAGAAAACAATTCGAATGAAAATTCTGGAACAGGTCAAGGATAAATTCATTCAAAAATATGACCTGATACTGTTCGATTTCGGGTCAAAAGACCTCACCGATAGTAATAAACGAGTGGTGGAGTTTGTGATTGGGAACCTTGACGAAGGCGACACCCTCTCGATTACTGGATACACCGACAGCATCGGCGACTCAACCATCAACAAGAATCTGTCCATACAGCGTGCACGCACAGTCGAACGCGAGTTCCTCTCCACCGGTGTGAACACAAGGGCAAGCGGAGTCGGTGCCTCAATGCCTTTGTACTCAAATGAATTACCGGAAGGACGCTGCTACAACAGAACTGTGCGCATCATCGTGGAGAAACAATCGCGAAGATAGTACCAGCGATGTTTGCGCTAGTGTTATTGATGCGATTCGTCAAGAACTTCATGATCAACATGAGTAATAACCAGAAAGCGATAAACTTATGAAACGTATCTTTCTTCTTTCAGCCACATGTATGTTTCTCTACAGCTTGCATATCGTGCACGCTCAGCCGAATATGACGCTCAAACGTGTGACGGTGAACTGGCCGACAATCGAATTGTATTTTTCAACTACGTGCGATGGGTCAATGGTCTTCAACATGACGAAGCAGGATTTCACGATATATGAAGATGGTATCGAAGTGAAGGATTTCACTTTCTGGTGTCCCGATCCCTCTGCTCGCTGCGCGATCTCAGTCGCGCTGGTGTGCGACGTGTCCGGCTCCATGGGCTGGGGGAGTCCGTCACCGCTTGCGGGAATGAAAGCGGCGGTGCCCGATTTCATCGATCTAATGGACGGGCACACCGACGAGGCGGCCGTGATCATGTTCAACAGCCAAGTCAATGTTTATCAGACAATGACAACGGTCAAACCGATGCTTTACGCTGCTGTCGACTCGCTGTTCGCCTCTGGTGGTACCGCGGTGTGGGACGGTGCCTACGCGGGCGTGATTGAGCTGATAAACAACGGTGTCAACCAGTGCCGTGCGGTGATCGTGATGACCGACGGCGAGGACAACTCCTCGACGCGCACGGTTGCGGAGGTGATCGCGCTGGCGAACCGGCATCGCATCCGCATCTTCACCATCGGCCTGCCGAATCCGTCGATCAACTCGACGGACCTCGAGCTGATGGCGCAGTTGACAGGCGGCAAGTACTATCAGACACCGAATCCATCCGAAATAGCCGCTATATATATCGAAATATCGACAGTAATATTTCAGTGGTTTCAGGAATGTCTGATCACGTACGAGCGCGAATGTGCGGACGGAATGTTGCATACTGTGGACTTACAGCTCTCGAATTTCTGCGGTGCTTCGGACTTGAAATCTGGAGCATACCGTGCGGCCCTTGACTCAACAACATTCACACAGGTTGCGATACAAGTAGGACAGGTGACAGCGACCGGTAACGTGGATGTAGCTGTCCCTCTCACGCTTGTTGACCCAATTCAGAATCAGCGATTCTATTCCGGTGTGTTCGATGTGTTATTCGATGAAAGTTGCATGCAATTTACGGAAGTGAGAACATCTGGTTGCTTGCTCGCCAGTGTGGCTGTTAGCACTACATCAATTCCGGGTGGTGTGCGCATCGAAACCACCAACAATGTAATGCTGAGTGGCCCGGGAACACTGCTCGATCTCATCTTTCGTACGAACAAAGTCCCCGATGTGGAATTAATCCGTTGTCCAGTGACTATAAGAAACTGGATTTTCTCCAGAGGGTGTTTGCTTCCCGTTTGTGATGACGGGTATGTAGAGATAGATATGAGCATATATCCGATCGATGTTATGGGACCAGTTTCGTTTTGTGAAGGAGACAGTGTTACTCTCCGCTCTCCTGCAGAACTGTCGCAACATGTTTGGTCTACAGGCGAGACCACTTCGGACATTATTGTCAAGCAATCCGGTTATTTCCATTTCACTGCGTATGATGCTTCGCGAAATATACTGGTGGCTTCGGACACAGTGCGAGTTACTGTGTGGCCACGACCGATTCCCGTTCTTCAGACAACGGGCACGTACACAATTTGCGAGGGTGATTCACTCACACTTGCGACGACTGCTTCATTCAACGATTATCTCTGGAGCACTGGTGCGCGTTCGAGATCGATCGTCGTACGCGAATCCGGAACATACTTCGTGACTGTGACGGACGGCAATGGATGCGTCGGGACATCGCAACCGCTCTCTGTACAACGCGTGTCCAAACCTTCACCCGTAGTTTCGGTTCTGGGTGCAACAACTATTTGTCTCGGCGACAGTGTTGTTCTCGACGCCGGTGCAGGGTATGCAGCGTATCTCTGGAAAAACGGCGAGCAGACCCGTTACGTGACCGCAAAAACTCCAGGCGAATACATGGTCACTGTTACCGACAGCAATGGTTGCCAAGGATTTTCCTCAGCAATAAACGTAACGGTTTTGCCCGTACCCGTTGCATCGCTTACGGGTGATTCCCCTGCCTGTATCGGACAGACCGCCACCTATTCAGCGATGTTCCTCCCCAACGCCACGTACGACTGGAGTGTTGTTGGCGGAAGCATCACGGACGGAAACGGGACAGCGAGTATCGATGTCGTATGGACAACCGAAGGAGTCGGGACGGTGCGTCTACTCCTTCGCTCCGCACATGGATGCATCAACGATACAAGTATTACTGTAACAACATATCGTGCACCACGACCTCGAATCGTTGTAAGCGGAACGACAACTATCTGCGAAGGTGATTCTCTCGTTCTCGATATCGGCACGGGATTCACGAATCTGATCTGGTCCACCGGTGCGACGATGCAGCGAATCACTGTGTGGTCCACTGGATTGTATTATGCTACTGTCACCGATGCTCATGGCTGCGTGGGTGTATCAGATAGCGTGTACGTTACCGTGATTCCTAATCCGATTGTTACGGTGGTGGCGAGCGGACCGACCACTTTCTGCGAGGGCGATTCTGTGATTCTGGACGCAGGAGAAGGCCATGTCAGATACAATTGGTCGAATGGGGTCACAAACCGCTTCCTTACCGTACGCACACAAGGGAGTTACAGTGTAACGGCAACCGATGCCAGTGGATGCACGGGAGTTTCGTCACCAGTGTTCGTAACGGTTCATGCTCTACCGAATCCAGTGATCTCGGGGAATAGGCTGTTTTGCGATGGCGACGATATCACGCTCGATGCCGGGGATGGGTACACATCATACCTCTGGTCTACGGGTGAAATCGGAAGGTCGATCGTCGTGACAAAGGCTGGGCGCTATGATGTACTTGTAACGAATTCGGAAGGATGTGAAAAGGACACATTCGTGATCGTGGAACAGTTTCCCCCTCCACTAGTGCCCACCCTGGTTTTGAGAGGCGATACGCTGTTTTGTGATCAAGCAACAGCCACAGGTTACCAATGGTTCTACGAAGGAGTAGTGATTCCAGGAGCATTTGAGAGTAAACTACTGATTGACAGGTCTGGTAGGTATGGGGTTCGCATAACGGACAGAAATGGATGCACCGCATATACCGACATAGAAATCAATCTTGCATCGACGACAATAGCTCTGACCTGTCCCCCAGATCGCGAACACGAGGCTGGCGAAATAGTCATTATACCGATAGTGCTGTCGAGCGTTAATCTGATGACAACGGATGTTTCTCAGCTCACGGCGCTTGTACGATTCAACAGGAGCATATTAAAACCCATGTGGTCCATGGCTTCTTGCCGGGATGAGGGGAAAGACCGTATTGTGTCTATAACCGCCACGCGTCAACCATCACTGATGCAAGGTACGATGCTGGAACTGCCATTCCGTGTGTTGCTCGGAGATGAGGAAGCGACGGAAATTCGCATCGATTCTTTGGCTTGGATAGACGGTACAGTGCCAGCGAATTCGGGAACGGTGACCTGTACGATTCGCGTCAGGGTTTGCCGTGAGGGAGGATCGAGATTGTTCATTCCTGGCACATTCACTAAGCTTCACCAAAATCACCCCAATCCGTTCAATGCGATGACGGTGATCGAATACGAGACAGCAGAACACGGATATGTAGAAATTGTCATATACGACGCTTTCGGCAGGCTTGTGGCAACCCCGGTATCAAGCTTTAAACCAGCAGGCCAGCACAGCCTACGACTGGATGCCACAGGCATGCAGTCGGGTATCTACCTGTGTATACTGAAAACACCCACAACTCACCGCTCCATCATGCTGAGCGTGGTACACTAGGAGGGCTCTCAAGCGGAGCAAGCTCTGTTATTGCCCTGAAGAGAGCCACGGTATCGCCGGGGGCTCAAGCTCAACTCAATCCTCACAAGTGAAACCCGTGATAGGACTTGTGGCTATATGTCTATGGGCGCTGTTCACTACAAGGTCAAGTCTCAATGGCGAAACTCTCACGGTCCAGGCAATCCTGTTAATATGTCAACTTAAAGATTCTCGAGGTGTTCTCATGCGTATGACAATATTCTCTCTTTGTATTTTCTTAACGTGCTGCGCTTTGTCTCATTCCATTATTGCGCAATGGCGACCAATGGATGTGCCTGTTACTGCCAATCTCAACGATATTCTTTTCCCGTTTGATGACATGCGTGGATACGCCGTCGGCGAACAGGGTGCGATTCTCCGTACTCTCGATGGAGGGGTCACCTGGGAGAATCTGGTGTATCCGAATGCAAGTTCATCCTGGTGGTTTCAGTCTATCAATGCACCGGTCTCATTTGAATCCTGCGCTGTCAGCGGTGCATGGTATCTCTCTCACGGCAAAGTTCTGTACACGTCTAACGCAGGAAATATCTGGAGTATTCTTGCGCCTAACATTTCTTACGTGGCAAGCGGATATTGCATCGTATTGCGGAGTTCTTTCCCCATTAACCTCACTCAGGGATACACGATCTACAGACAGGGTAGATATTCCGCGTCTAGTGATCGAGCCTACAAAACTACAAATGGCGGAAGTAGCTGGTCGGAGTGCTTTACTCCAAACTTTCGGATGACCAATATTCTTTTTTATAACAACAACATAGGCTTCATCATTGGAAGTGAGAGCAATATTTACCGCACAACGAATGCAGCGGCAAGTTGGGCGGGCCCTATCAACTTCAGCGGCAACCAGCGCAGAGATTTACAGGGATTGTGCTTTATCAATTCTGCTGAATGGTTCATTGTAGGTAACAATGGTACGATTCTGAAGTCAACTGACCAAGGCACGAATTGGCGAGTAATTCCCTCGGGTGTGGAATCGAATCTAAACGACATCACTTTTCCCGGAAATGGAGATATTGGCATCATTGTCGGTGAGGAAGGTGTGATACTGACGAGCACGAACAGAGGTGAGACGTGGACCGTAGAATACCATCCTTCACGAGAAAACCTCAATGCCGTATCCTTCCCTCCGGGACAGACCCGTATTGGTTACATTGCTGGCAGTAATGGAATTATACTGAAGAATGACGGCTTCCTTGTGAATGTAGAATGTGTGAATGTATCTGATACTTCACCCACAATGAGTGTATATCCCTCACAGACATCGGGCCGGGCTACGGTGACAATCAGCGGACTGCAGGCCTCTCGTGCTTCACTGAGGGTGTTCAACTCCCTCGGAATGCGTATTGCTGAATATGATATGTCGGATCTGCGGATCTCCGATGTGCATCAGAGAAGCATCTCGCTGCATAACGCACCCAGCGGCCTGTATCTTTTTGTCCTCAGCTCCGATTCGCACAAATTGACCGCCAAAATTTTTGTTAATCATTAGTGCACATTCAAAGGATACAATATCATGTCGGAACCGGATAGTCCACACTCCTTGCAGTTGACGCTTGCAGCACTGCGCACCATGGTATCAGTAACGTTCTCGTTTCTGATTATATGTGGCATCGTTCACGCTCAACAAAGGCCCGAATTGTACAACTCCTTGTCCTGGTATATGAATACAATGGTGGACCTGAGTTCAGGTAGACCTGTCGGCGACCTCTCTGATCCCTCTGTCACGGTCTCTGAAGCACCGTCCTACTTGTTGCTCCGTGCCACCTGCCAAGCTAAATATCAAGGTACGATGCAGGATTCCTGCAGGAAATGGTTCAGGTTAGTATGGTCATTCACACGCGACAATATGCAGCGAAAGAATGTCGAGCAGTATTACAGTACTACGGTTGGTTGGCAGGAACTCCCCGCTGACCGCAGAGATCATCTCTTCGGTTGGTATTACAAGTCCGATGTCGATACTTCAGGCCGCAGTGCACTCTTTGTGGACCTAGTAAACGATATCTACGGTATTGATGCTGCCACCGACGCTGATCAGGATATAGCTATGGCTTTGCTGCAAGCTGCAGAGATATGGAGCGATGATGTTGATGCTTTGATGTGGCGAAAAGAGGCTGAAGATATTATTGAGGATATTTGGCGAAAGGAGACGCGATACCTCCCATCCACTGGTATGCGATATCTTACTGCCGGTGATGTTCATGCGCGTGGAGCAAATGGATGGTTCAACGTCAATCCTTCATACTGCCGGCCGTCGTACTATGAAAAATTCGCCGAATTTCACACACCTTCGGACGGCGTTTGGACCCAACTAATTGAGGACTGTTACGTTTTACTTGAACAATGCATACGGGCGACGTACAACACGCCCACAAGCCCCATCACAGGGTCCACTGGTCTGCCTCCTGATTGGTTTTCCATTCGGGAGAGTGATGGTTCAATAGGGGCGTACATATGGGAAGAACACCATTCTGCCACCTCCTCGTACGATGCATACAGAACACATTATTGGGTGGCTTGTGATTACTTTCAATCCGGCGGTGTACGTGAGTCAGCGAAACGCTATCTGTTGGAATACGGACCTCTGGATTTTTTACTATCGGAATTACGTAGCAATCTATATCTTCAAGCAGGCTATCGCATCGATGGAACGGACATCGGCGAAGCGGGGACCGATATTAACAATGAGAACTGGGGGTCCAACGGCGTGTATCTCGCGTTTTTCTCCGCCGCTGCTGATGCGCGACCGGAAGATCAGGAGCTGATTCTTCATCGAAATTACTTACGCTCTCGTTTGTCCGATAATGACAATTCATACTACCATTCCTCCGGTTATTGGGGTGTTGCAGGAGAATACTATGGCCAGCACTGGGCATATTTCGGTCTTGCATTAGATGCAAAGTTATGCATTCTTTCAGCGAGCGGACAACACAGCGGAGACTTCACCGCCACTCCACAAGGGATATGCTTAGCCCCAAATCCCGCGATATCGACGCTCACAATCGGCTACACTAATCCCACACCGGGTGATGTGACGATCCGTATATGGGATATTACCGGACGCCTACACTACAACCGTCTTCATTTTCTTCCTGGAATCGGAAAACACTTCATGCAGGTCGATGCCTCGTGCCTTCCGGCAGGTGCCTATCGATGTATGGTGGAAAGCCGGAGCCATGTGGATATCGGATCCTTGTTAATTGTAAAATAACACGAATCATTCAAGAACAACGACTCGGTTTTCAGCGCGGGCAGATACTCAACTTCGGAGGGTATAAATTATTCCAAGAATTCCCGAGTGTTCAAGGCTCTGACTTCATCACGTTTCTCAGTCGCTTGGTTGCTGATGTGACTTCGCTGCTTAGCAAGGTGGTTGACGCACGTCCACTCATGCAGTTCGTGTTTGTTCTGCATGTCTTCGCTGTCGGCATCGAGAATATTTTTCAACAAATCAAACATTTACTCGATGCTCGCACGAATTTTGTACACCGCATCAGCGAGTGGTCTACCGGCGATGCATAATCGAGATTGGTCGTCATGGCGATGGTGCCGAAGGCGCGACGCTTGCACGCGAACTTCTCCTGCGTATACGACTCTGGTTACGATCTTATACAGTTGAGGTAATCGTTTTTCTTCTGCACGCGGAACTGCTCTATGTTGTGTTTCGAGCAGAATCCCTTGCCGACGATGAGAACGGCATCATGCAGGCCATATTCGTCGATGCTGCGTTTGAGTGTGGAGATTTCCCCGGATATTTCCGGGCATCAGAGGATGGAGGACGGGCTGGGTTTCTTTGGTGGAATACGGATACAGAAGACCGATTTGTGGTTGGAAGTGGAGCCGGGGATTTCAGCCCATTCGTGCCAAAGAGGAGATGTGTTGTGATTTGATTCGCAGAGTATAGTGCTGACATCGATCAGGGGGATCACCGGTGGAGAGGTATACCTTCACATAGGCGACGCCGTTCTGCAACATAGCGCACCAAGTATACGAAGTCGTGCGCTGATGGCGTTCTAGCTGACACGTGACCTTTCTATTCCCGTAGCCGGAATAATTAATGTCATACTTCTTTGAGCGTGTTGCTTCCGGTTCCAATTACCTTGCGATGTGATTATTCTTCATTCCGTGCTCCGGTGGCTTGCGGTTTCGCATTACCTATTTTTCTATTTGTCGATATGTTGTTTCGGGGCATCTGCTATGCTTGCCTTGATGATCATCAGTGTATTGACCAGCAGTGTCTTCTCACGGAGGACGCCCATGTCTCCTGATCAATACTGGAGTCGAGATTTTCGAGAGCGTCGTCGAATCACCTCGGATAACGAGTCGATGTTATTCGCAGAAATGACTTTGAGCCAGAGCATGCTGAATATGGGGATCAAAGATACTACTGGTTGTCATACGTTTTACAACTCGTACTCCTTTACAATGTTTTCTTACAGAGAATTCCTCATGGTTCAGCAGAGACTCCGAGATCAATATACGAAGCATTAACCTTACGCTATGAAGCATTCATTTTAATTTAATTGCAACACCCGAAATTCCCGTCCGTGAAGTTCTTGAATTCTCTTTCGTGAGTTTTACATGAATAACAGCATCTGCACCCAACATCGCAACTTTTCTTTTCAAGTACTTCGCAACATCTTCACCATCTCCCACGACCCATGCCGACACCGAAGCAATAATTTCGTAACCTCTATCGACGTCTCCGGCGTATATCTTTATCGCATCCGGATTTGTTGCCGGCGGCAATGCGTTATCGGATTGCGGAAAATATGTATAGTAGGAACAACCAGTTGAGGTAGCCAGAGTTAATAGTAGATAAAGAATGATAGATTTCATGATATTATCGCCTTTTGTTTGTGTAACCTGATTAGTTAGTGTATTTCACAGCAGTTCCACTCGCTGTTATCGCAGGACGCCACTCGCCAGTAGTGTACTCCAATGTCATATTAATAATCGCGTCTGCGCCTAATTTTGCTGCTTGCCTCTGTAAGTGTTTGACAGTAATAGATGCATTGCTTCCAGCGTCCGCACATGCGATGACCGTTCCAACTATGGAGTACTTCCTGTCAACATTATCAAGCGGAAAAATTCTAATGTTGTTCGGGTTTGTAGGGGGGGGTATGGAAGCGAAATCGTTGGTTCTCAGGTAGGCCGTACTTGAACAGGCAGAAAGAAATGTGCCGAAAACTATAAGATAATAGATGGTGCCTTTCATCTTTCAATCCTCTTGAGTATTGTAAGTGACTGTTTGTTTCGTTATCGTAATAAGTCTATATAAACAACATCTCATATTAAGGGTTCGCCATATAAAGACCAAATATTTCCGTGTTCGTGCCCAAGACTACTTTAGATCGTATTCCTTTAGGTAATACCACTCTGCATATCCGCCGAAACTGGTCATTGCAGCGACATCGAACTTGACAAGACCGACATTATTAGCGAAGTATTCATGAGTTTCTCTTTCGTTTACTGAGGAACGAGAGTAATAGTGACTTTTGACACAATTTAGATAGTTTGTGTTAGAGACAGTTACTGTGTCGACGGTGCTCGTCCGAAGATACGAGTAGAGACTGGGTTCGACTTTCCAACCCATAATCAAGTTGATCGTACATTCGCTTGGCATGGGAGAGTACACACAATATCGCGAGTTGGATTCATGACGAAAAATTCTCCCATCAACATTCGAGACGCGAAAACTGTTAGCGGAATACAAGGTGTCCTTGACAAATATTCGGAATTGCATCGAGTAGATATCACCTTGTTTCGATAGAGCTTCAAGAATTGCCTCGCCGCTAATATTTGTGCTCCCGAGATACGTGACTATGAGTTTCGAATATTCATACTTCCATGTGTTTCCCACTTCGAGAGGGAGTATTGCTGCTGGAGGGAGGATTGGTTGGGATGGATTGCTGTCGTCGGAATCACAAGCAAGCAGGAAAATAGTTATTGATGTTATGAAAATAAGTGCATATCGTGGGTTTGCTGTTGACATCATGACTTTTCGAACCTATTATTACAAATGAACGATTGGTTTATATTGAATTCTTCTGGATAATCAGGGGTGCCTGCCGTGGTGCTCACGTTTGGAAGTGCCATGCAGTAGTTCGTTGTTTATTACATGACGACTTCTTTTGTCCATCGTAAATACGACGTTCTGCAGGTCTTCAAAAAATCCACTATTCGCGCTTTCGTAATGCCACCCTCCAAATCGAGATCCAGTTCGAGAATTGGATCTCCTTCATCATCCAGATAAGAACGCGAAAACTGCATATTTTTATTCCAATTATTTACTTTTTTCATGGTTGCATTTCCATCGCTAAAGGCTGCATGGAACATTATTTGGCTTCCACTACTTGATAGTATCACATTCGTGATCATTCCATCGATTGTCCACACAAACGTTCGTTCTGTAGACCCCTTGAGCGAATATCCTTGTTCCAAAAAAATTGCTTTAAGTTGCTCTTGTGAGATGCTCTCATAGATTTGTGCTGACACGATGTAAGGAAGCATCGACAGGATTGCTCCAGCGATAAGAGAACAGTTGACGAGATGTTTCATTGCGAATCCTTCTACTCTGTTGTTTATGTGATTATGTGGGATGTCCAAGAAGATTTGATAGGCGCTAGAATCAAGAATAGTGCGAATCATCGAAATAGTAATCCGAATATGTTTTTCTTTATCGTCTTGTATAGAAGAGACTGCTGCACTCGAAAATGCTAGATATTCTCTGATGGTATGCATTGGTATTAATGCCATGGTACTTAAAGTTGCATTTGATAAGGGAGACGCGTGCAAGTCGTCGTTGTTCCTTGGATATGGTTGGTTTCGTGATGAAAATATCTTGTTTAGTTGCTTAATATAATCAGAGATGCGTTAGCATGGTTGTAAATGTGATAACAGTGAGACACTTGAAAAGCGCGTCATTTCTCCTGCTATTTGTGCTGCTGAGATTAACGTGAGGCAATAACCTGAGTGATCGATTAAAGCCCAATTTCAATACCTGCACGAAAGGCAGAGTTCGAGAGACGAAAGTATCTATCACGGTCGTAACGTACAAATGACCATGTTCCTATTGGAGTAGTTCCTTTCCGCTCAATTTTGTCAAAAAAGAAAATCGATGAACTCAAATACTGAATATCGTACATCGCGTACAAAGAAAATGTGCTCGACATTAAAATATTGAGCCCAACGGAGGGATTGAATAAAAGATTTGTGGTATGAGCAGAAGCACTGTATTTCAAATTGCCCCAAGGGTAATCATTATCGATATCGTAGCAGTCTGATTTATGTTCTTCCATCATGTTTAGCAAAGCCATCCCAAATCCCACTCCGATAAAGAATCGGATTCTTGACGATAATTGCGCATCCGCTCTGATAGAGGGAAGAAGGTTTATGGAGGTGATGACAAAATCGTCGTATTTCCGATAGAAATCTTCATAATTGAACGACATGTTGCGATATGAATACGTTGTAGAGTAATAACCGATGGAAAAACCAAGACTAAGAGAAACATCGTCGACTGAATTCCAAACAATCCTTCGGATATGAGCGCCGAGTGAAAGAGATGGAGAGCATTCCGTCTGCAATAGAGAACTGGGGTCTACCCACCATTCATCAAGCCTCTGGTCTTCAGGGTCTCTATACATACTTCCCTCGAAAGAAATGGTGTTCAGCATTGAGCGTGTCCCGATGTCGAAACCAACAATCCAATCAGAACTCGGGCTGATGGTGCCTTGGGCTGAGCACATCATGGTGGATGTCGTTATGATAAGGACGGACAGGAAAAAGAAGAGTGGAAGTGTTTTTAGAAGCTGTATCACGATATTTCACCTTGATAATGACAAAAATATTTCTTCTTTCAAGCAATATATCCACGAGGACACTATAAGGTTTCATACTGTGTACTACGGATTGAAAAAAAATATGGAAACGGCAAGTTGCCTCGCAATTCATGTTTGCGAAAACGCCGTCCCGGCACGTCGTCTCAGAGGAATAGATGCCTGCATGATCGAGCAATCGATCACAGGGCATTTTCGAGTAGTGATGCAACTTGATTATTCTCCCCTGTTGCATTGCTTGTCGATGAGCTTGCAGCAAGGCAGAAAGAAAGTGTGGCACAGTGGCCACTCGTTGTGATACAGATCGTTGAGCATGACGATCCCGGAATGACGATGCATGGTTATACCAAGTGAAGAACTGCTTGCAGTACTGTCTTGCCTCTTTCAGCGAGGGGAAGCGCACGGGGAAATCCGGACGGTACTTGAGCGTCTTGAACGCGGATTCAGAGAACGGGTTGTCGCTCGACATAGAGGGTCGTGAATGCGATTTGGTCACGCCAAGATCGACGAACATCTCTCCGACAGTCTTCACGATCATACTCGATCCCTGATCGGCTTGTACGGTCAGTTGACCGGGTTCGACTCCATGTGCCAAATACGTATCCGCAATGAGACCAATCGCCAAAAAAGATCACATCGCCCTCGGATGCCAAGCAGTCGTCCTTAGCGACTGTAGATGTTCATGATCTTGTAGAGGTGGGAGTACGTCTAGGTGCGTGGACCTTTCAGCTTGGTGATATCCCAAGATCAGACCCTGGTTCGGTGCGATGGCTCCGATACCAGGAAGCACGCGGCTCGCCAAGCGTCGCGCAGAGCGTGCTGGTCCCAAGTTCACGTCGGTGTTCGATAGTCTAGTTGCGTCGCAATTCTCGTGTGCACATCCTAAGTCAACCCGATAATCGATGAGAGTTTTTTTATACGATCATCTCCGTCTTGTTGAGACGGTCTTCGAGCCGCGTGAGCTTGCGGCGCAAGGCCTTGTTCTCCTCGGCCTATTCCCGACGGCTTGTTCCTTTCGGGTCAACTGCTTTCCCTTGATCGTGCCGTCGGCCAGTACCCTGTCCCAGCGGCTGACCATCGAATAATGCAATCCTTCCCGTCGCAGGAATGCGCCCTCTGCGCTTTGACCTTTCGTTGTAGTTCCCGTGCGGTTCGCAGGATATTTCGCTTGTCGGCGACCGTGTGCTTCCTGCGCACGATTCGGGTGGGAACTTGCGGATCGGGAGTTGCCACCCCCGGAGGATTCCTCGCTCGGCTTACTGCCTCCCTCGGTCACCGTTGGGGTGCTTTGATCGTTGAAGTTCGCAAACATGGGCCTTTGTCTTATTCCCGTCCTCGAGAGTGATTTAGAATTAGGAACACTTTTTATCTCACAATATAGGAGTGATGGATGCGTTCATCATGATGTTGGTTTATTGCCTACGGTGCGAATCACATGCCTCATAGCGCGATTTGGACAGTACTTGGAAAGAGATTCAGATGCTCACTACGAGATGCACTTAGGAAGTCAAGTTCAAATCAGCATCCGATAGCAGTACAGGATATCTGAGCATTCCGGACTTGCGCACTCTACCCGGCTGGATTTTCGCCGCAGTTGAGGTCGTAGCAGCAAAGTCGTCGCAAAATAGTGGAACCAAGGTCGCCACGAAAAGCAAACTTCATAAACGACGCGTGAAGAGTTGACACTCAACGATTTACGCGTTGAAATAAGCTGCTATCAGAAACGATGCATCAGTTACCCGTTGTTACAATTCATTACAGCGAAACCCGGATATTGCTCGATTTCTGGAAGTAGTGCAATCGTGTTTGACGCGGGTGCAATGTGTATGTATCACTCGATAGCACATTCTGCATTTCTCAGTGCTGAATCGGAGTT
>Ga0114946_10000456_pt1 | contig 27484 bp, 22 predicted proteins | sample WalLakDeSediment_FD_88676 | JGI IMG/M metagenome (GOLD analysis project Ga0114946, IMG submission 88676) | Lake sediment microbial communities from Walker lake, Nevada to study Microbial Dark Matter (Phase II) - Walker Lake 11/02/13 Deep Sediment | ecosystem: Environmental > Aquatic >... | reverse complement strand
CTTCACATTCTGGAGGGCAATGTTGACATACTCTTCGACCGCGTCTCCATCGCGTATTCCTCAACGTATCTTGGATACGTCTGCGGATCCGCTCAGTCGTTGCGGCCAAATCTAAAGCCAATCTCACTCCTCAGAATGCGAACTTATTGTTGCGTGACCCCTAAGGGGGTCCAGGGTTTTCCATCATCTATCCTTCGTGAAAGCGAATAGGTGTAAATATTCAGTGAAAGCGATCCAGAGACAAACCATCGTGGGAAGAGGAGACAGAGATGCTGTTCTGTCTCTTCTCCGCCAAGGGCTGCGTTTGGATCGCTTTCACTGAATGTTTACGAATATGTTATCTTGAATGGCTTCTTTACATCCGTGAGAACCACAACCTAGGAGGGAGGGTCCCATGGCCGAAGTAAGACTCCGCAACGGGGTGCCCCAGTACACTCTGGAGCATTACAATGGGGAATTTGGAGACAGACACCTGTTGCACGGTGTTGTAGAGAAATGGGCCAAGGAACGGCCGGAGAAAATTGCCTTGGAAATAGTGGACACCGGTGAGAAGTATTCTTACCGGGAGTTCGACGAGATCACCACGGCCTTAGCGGTCCATCTGGTGGAACTGGGTCACAAGAAAGGGGATTTCGTGGCCACCATGCTTCCCCTGCTTGTGGAACACATATTTCTTGAATACGCCTGTTTCAAGATCGGCGCCATTCATGCCCCACTGGATCTGCGTTTGAAAGCTGAAGAGGTCCTTCGGTCCCTCGGACTGATCCAAGCCAGAACCTTCGTCTTTCAGGGCAAAACCGCAGTAGGGGACTTCTCTCCCCTGGGAGTGGCCGTACAACAGCATTGTCCCTTTGTCCAGCAATTCATTCAGTTCGCCCCGGCCAACGAAACCGTGGCCGACGCGCTTCCGGTTTCCCGGATCGTTGCCAGGGTGGAAGCCTTGCTTTCGAATCCGAGCGTTTCTTCTTCGTGGCACAAATATCAGGAGATCGCCAACTCCGTGCAAGAGACGGACGGAGCCCAGGTTATCTACACTACGGGATCCACCGGACTGCCAAAACCTGCGCTTCTGACCCACAGAAACATTACGGCCCAGAACATGTGCCTGGGCGGGGCTTTTGACATGACGGATGGCGCGCGCATGCTGGTCCATCTGCCTCCTTCCCACGTAGGTTGCCAAGGCGAACAGCTCATGACCACCCTGTTCTGGGGTGGAACCGCCCTTGTCATGCATCTTTTTGACGCGGAGAGAACGCTCAAGGCAATACAGGATTACAAGGTGGAGATTCTTGGACAAATCCCGGCCATGTTCGCCATGCAATGGATTCTGCCCAACTATGATTCCTACGACCTTTCTTCCCTCAAGCTCGCGCTTCATGGTGGCCAACAGGTCTCCAGGGAGTTTCTTTCCAAGTTGTGCACCATGGCGCCCAAGGTATGTACCGGACTGGGCTTGACCGAAATGGCAGGCTTCGTCACCTACACCCCTTTGGATGCCTCGTTGGAAGAACTCCTGGACAACGTTGGCTACGACATGCCAGTAACCCCCCTGACCATTCGCAAACCCATGAAGGAGGATGGAACCGCCGGGGAAAAGCTTGCCCAGGGTGAAGTGGGAGAGATCTGCTTCGCGGGGCCTCAGGTCTTCGCGGCCTATGTAAACAATCCGGAGGCCTATGCCAAGACCGTGTCCAAAGAAGGCATCTGCTATACCGGTGATTTGGGATTCATGGATGACACCGGATTGCACTTTTCCGGACGCTCCAAACTGGTCATCAAGCCCAAGGGTTACCAGGTCCATCCGGCCCAGATCGAAGGTCATTTCAGCCAGTTGGCCGACACAGTAGCCAATGCCGCCGCCGTGGGAGTACCCCACAAGATCTACTGCGAAGCCGTTGTGCTTTTCGTGGAAAAACGTAAAGGTGCTGAACTGACCTTGGAACAATTGGAGGAACATGCCAAGGGGATAGCCAGCTATATGCGACCCTCTCACTACATCATCGTCGATCAAGGACAAATGCCCCTCAATCGCGTGGCCAAAACGGACTACGTGCTTCTCAAACAAAGAGCCAACGAGGAAGTGGAGGCCCTAATACAAAAAGGGGCTTGGGATTAGGAGACGACATTGATCGTGGATTCCTTCGGGGGACTGCCCCACAGGGAGGTTCTGAAAGGTTGGCTTAAGGCGTTTTCCCCTTTCCAAGGCTATCGGCGCATGTTCCAGGCGTCTTTCTCCGGATTGGATGTCGCCGAAGACGGCGTGGACAACGTGGATTCCTTTCTGGACGCTGCAGCGTCCCTTTTCTTTCCCACCGACACCTTTGTCGAGGCCATGGACGATCTGGGCGTGGATGTGAACGTCCTATGGGTTCACGTGGATCAGGAATTTGTCCCGGAAATCCTGGAGACACTCTCCTCCGAGTGTTGTTCGTTTCCAAAACGTATCCGTCTTCTTCCCAGCTACGGATCCATGGCTCATCGTCCGGAAGAAACCGCGGCAAGGATAGAACAGGACCACAAGAACCACAATCTCGTTGGGGTATGCCTTCTACCGATCCTGGATCATCGATTCGCTGACGACTCGGCCTATGAGCCCGTATACGAGGTTTGTTCGAACCTGGACTTGACCGTGTGGATCCACACGGTCAACACCTGGAGCGAGAGACATCCCTCGGATTTCTGCCATCCCAGTCACGCCGATCGCGTGGCCTGTCGTTTCCCCGATCTCAGCATAGTGTTGGGACATGGGGGATGGCCCTGGGTAACCGAAGCTATAGCCATTGCCTGGCGCCATCCCCATGTCTATCTGGAACCTTCCGCCTTTCGCTGGAAAAACCTGGCCTTGCCCGGGAGCGGCTGGGAACCCTTGCTGTGCTATGGCAACACCATGCTGGCTCACAAGGTCCTATTCGGAAGTCTGTGGCCTTTGCTCGGCCAGCCTCTATCCCAGGTTCTCGAAGAGGCACGCGCGCTTCCCCTCAAGCCCAAAACGATGGTCCGTTGGCTTGGAGAAAACGCTCGAGAAGCCTACAGGTTGTAGATTCGAGGGACAGCTTTACAGCCACCCTGTAAGCCGGGCCAGGAGACGGGCGTACTCGATGAAGTTCGACCAGGAGATATCATGGGGCACCCCATGATCGCACCCGGGAATGGTTCCCCCGTCCTCCAGCAAGGGCAACACGACGCGCAAAACCTCTTGTTCCATGATTTTGCCGCCTTTGGCAATGGCCCGTTTGTCCACAGTGCCGGTATAGGCCATCTTCTTTCCGAAACGCCTGCGGTATTCCACCACGTCGTTCCCGGCCGCCACTTCGATGGGACCGCAACAGTTGATTCCTGCTTCGATCCAAAGGGGCAATAGGTCACCGATATGACCATCCGAATCCATGAAAATAACCGGCACTCCACTGTCCTTCGAGGCACTGATCCACTTGGCGTAACATGGCATGAGAAACTGCCGCACCATGGCCGGAGAGATCATACTGTGTTCCTTGTAGGCCATGTCCTCCGACATACCTACGCTGTCCAAGGTCACATTCTCCAGGATAGGTCGCATGGTTTCAAGAACGAAATCGCACCAGAAATCACACATTTCCTCCACCCAGGGTGGATCATCCAGCATTAAGAGACACAATCCCTCAAAACCACACCATTCCCTGAGTTGCCAGAAGGGACCGTTGAAATGGATTCCAGCCACGGTGTCCCGGTCCTTCATCCTCGCGCATCGCTCCATAAGATCCTCAGGATGCCTTCCCTCGGTCTTGGGATCGTATCTTTTTTTCATCTCCTCCCAATCCGCTCTGGTTTGCACGGGAAACTTGTGCCATTTCCTCGTGACGAAGTCCTTGGCCGCTCGGATATAGGTATAATCGTAAACATCTGAGATCTCGGTAACTGCTCCCATCCAATCTCGAACCAGATAATGTCCGTTTTTATGTTCCAACACCTCTTCCTCAAATTGCGGCATCATCTTGAAGGACACGTCCAGGGCTTCAGGAGAACTCCCGTCTGATTGTTTTTCCACGCCCAAGGTTTCCAAGAGAACATCGAACCAGGGCCGGTCCGCCGGAAGGCCTTCAGAACGCCACCGTGACAACGTGGATTCTCTCGGCCCTCCGGGACTGAACGGGATCTTGTCTGGCGCACCAAAAAGGACGCATTCGAGGTAACGATTTCTGGGTGTCACGTCAACCTCCTCCATTCAGCGCTTCATCCACCATAGTCAAAAAATGATCGACCGGCACATAGGATGGAATGGAATTGCCCGATCCCAGGGCGAAACGTCCTCCCGGCATACATGCTTCCACAATGGATCTGACGTAGGAGCGGATCTCCTCAGGACTTTTTCGGGTCAGCACATCCACATCCACGCCGCCCAGAATCCCGATCCTGTCCCCATATCTTCGCTTCATCTCGATCACGGGCACAACAGCATCCTCGAAGCTATGTTTGGCATCGATTTTAACCGTTGTGATCAAATCCTCCATGACCTCTTCCAAATTTCCGCAAGCATGCAGAAAGTAGGCCCGCCCCGCATTATGGGCCTGGTCGGCGAAGCGGGCATGCCACGGAAAAAAATACTGTCTCAGATGGTGGGGAGAGATCAGGGTCGAGGTCTTGAAACCCATGTCATCTCCTTGAAAAATGGCTTGGACTGCCTCGATCTGCATCAAAGAGGCATGATATCCCATAAGAAGCTCTCCCACACGATCCACCACGGCCTGAACCAGATCCGGAGCCTCGTGCAACAGGACACAGAGCGTCTCGTATCCAAACAATCGGGTCACATGTTCCAGAATGCCCCCTCCATGACAACTGAACAGTCCCATGCCTTCCGGCAGGTTCCTGGCCACATACTCATAGATTTCGAAAGAAGCCTCCTCCAGCTTGGGCCAGGGATAGACTTCAAAATCGTTCCAGGATTGGATGGGACCCTTCCCTGTCTCGGCCCATCCTCGATCTCCTCCGCTGGCAGGATCTTTGCCCATCCTCGAAGGCATGGGAAAGGGAAGTCCCATTTCCAGGCGCACATGGTCGTACCCCAACCTATACCAGAACTGGATGAAATTGTCCCAAAACCCCTCGCCTCCTTCGACCCAGCTTCTTCCAAGAAGATCCTTGACGATGGGCTTCATGACCGTCACATCCACGATGTATTCCACCAAAGGAGGCCTATTCAGCTCTTTTCCTTCCATGATGGATTTGAGACATCTCTCCATATCTGGCGCGGGCTCTTTCATGGGCAAATTCTTGAAGGTTCGTTGCATAAAGATTCCTCTCTTACGTCAGGGAAGTGTAATTGTCGTTGACAAGGCTTCACATTCCGCTTCCCGTGGTGGTAGGCAGGAATATGCCATGCTTCACGCCTGTGACGCTGATCAATTTCTCAGCCAATCTTCGAATCTCTCCTCTAGGTCCTCTCAGAATCAGGATCTCGAGACAATGGTCATGATCCACGTGAACGTGAACGCAAGATACGATGCTTTCATGATGATCGTGTTGGACATCCATCAAACGTTGCGGTAAATCCAAGTCATGATGATCATAGACCATAAGGGCCACTCCAAGCCCTGTCTCTTCCTCGTTTTCCCATTCTTCTTCGATTAAACAACCCCGAATCAGATCCCGAATGGCCTCGCTTCTTTGGGTATAACCCTTTGCCTTGATGTGTCGATCGAATCGACGCAACAACTCTCCATCCAAGGACACGCCCATGCGTTCAACCATAAGCAACCCCTTCCTCGAGCTGGCCTTCCAGCTTTTTAGAGCGATTATACAGCCTTTGGCTTCTTACCAAACGCGTAAATATTCAGTGAACCCGATCCAAACGCAGCCCTTGGCGGAGAAGAGACAGAGATGCTGTTTTCGAACGGTTTGACATCCAAGGTGCGTATCACGGCATTCCAATCTGTCTCCTCTTCCCACGACGGTTTGTCTCTGGATCGCTTTCACTGAATGTTTACCCAAACGCTGTAGACTTTGGCGTATAATTTTGAGGACATCCCTGGTGACTCGATCAGAGGGATAGTATATGTACGTTTTTTGTGATAGACTTAGTTATGGTGAGTTGCTCGGCGGACAGATATTCACCAGGATGAAGTTTTGCTTAGGAGGTCGAAACGGATGTCTCAATTACGGTCTACTTTTGGTCAAAAACTGAGAGCCATTCGGAAATCTCAAAAGATTTCGCAGGAAGGTCTTGCCACGCGTTGTGGTCTTCACTATACCTACATTGGCGCGGTGGAACGAGGCGAGTGCAACTTGTCTTTCGATAACATCGAGAAGATCTCCATAGCTCTGGACGTTCCTATTGGAGATCTTTTTTTCCTGCCCGAGGCCCAGGGCCCTCTGTCCGAGGAAGATAGCCTTCGTGCCGAAATTTTGAACAGTATGCTCAAGAAGTCGAAAGAAGATATCACCTTGGGTATCCGTGTGTTGAAAGACACCATGGAGTGGTTAGGAAAAAGCTTCACCAAGCCAAGAAAACGACGCAAGCGAAGGAAAGCAGAGATCAAGCCGATGGAGGCATGATCCTCTCCCTCCGAATTCTCCGTTCCGCAGCCTGATACCGCAGTGTGGATACCAGAAAACGGCAGCCGTGCGTGAAGATCTGTTTCCAGGTTAGGTGTTGGATTCGTTTGAGATAGTAACCATATCCAGCCACGAATATGGCCTTGAACAAGGGATTGGGAGGATATTCGATGAGTTTTCGAATCAGAGGAAACCATCGAGGAAACCGAACGGCAAGGAAATACAGTTTTTGCAGATTGTCCATTCGGTTGCGATCCGGCTGTTTCAAGAGACTCTTGTTGTAGAAGCTTTCTCCAATATCGTGATAGGCTCCTGATCCCACCAGACCCTGCTCCTCCGCGTATCGAGTCAAATCGATCCCTGGATAGGGTTGAAACAGAGAAGACCACGGAAAGATGGGTTTCATTTTCCAGTTCAACTCCAGGGACGTCATAGCTTGCCGAAGGCTTTCCCCTGGAAGGGCCAGTATGGTACCGGTGGTGAAAGGGATCTTGTAGCGATGCAGCAAAGCCGCGGCTTCCCGGTATTCTTCGTTGGACACCGGTTTTCGGAGCAAATCCTTCCTCACTCGCTCGTCGCCCGTCTCAAAAGCCAGCCCGGTGATCGCCAGTCCCGCCTCTTTGAGGGCTTGAATCACCTCCTCGTTCACTCTTCGCGGAGTCATAGTACATCCAAAAGGCAGTCCTATCTCCCTTCCATATCTTTCCAAGAACGCAAACAACCAATCATAGTCCATCCACAACACGTCGTCATTGAAACCCACCAGCCGGCGATAGGGATAGCGATCCCGAATCTCCTTGATCTCCTCGATAACGGAATCTACGCTTCTTTGTCTCACATAGGTTCCCTTGTTCTTGTACATTCTCTGCTGGATATGATTGTGGCAATAGGAGCAACGGAAGGGACATCCCCTTCCCGTCATCATCTGAATGATCTGGTATTTCTGAAAGAAGGGATATTCCAGATAGACTGTTCGATCCACGAAGGGAAGCTTGTCCAGATCTTGAATCAAGGGTCTTATCTCGTTGCAAACAATTTTTCCCTCACGAAACAGGCTCAGATTACGAATACCATCCAGTGATTCGGCGGCATCCAAAGCGTTGGCCACCTCCACGAGGGTTTCGTCCCCCTCTCCCCTGCAAACCGCATCAATCGAAGGTTCTCGCACGATCTCGGGACATAATGTGGCATGAATCCCGCCAAAAAGAACGGTAAGATTTGGGCGAATCACCTTCAGTCCCCTGGCCAGATCCAAAGACCAAGCAAAATTGCCTGTCAGCGTACTAAAGGCCACCGCCGTGGGTTTCTCTTGTAGTACATCCCGTATCAGGCGTTTTTTGGACCAACCATCCATCATGATCTTGGCCCAATGCCCTTCTCGCTTCAAAAACGCGCTGAGAGCCATGGTACCGAAATATTCGTACCACAATCCCTGAACGAAGATAATCTTTGCCATGGGACAAGATACTCCTGGCGATTTGCTACAACTCTTCGGGCTGTTCGGCACCCACAGTCTCGGATACCTGTAGCGTATAATCTTCCGGGATCGTGAAGATCTGACCAGGCAACTGCGTGTCTTGTATGTCCGTGACTTCCATCTGAATCCGGGTCTTGTCCTGAAGAAAAGATGTTCTCATGTATCTAACAGGGAATCCCTTGATCTGATCCCGCAATTTCCTCTGAGCCTTGGATTTCTCCTTCAATAGTCCTTTCCACATGGAATCGAACGGCAAACTAAAGGAATCGGTCACGTACACTTCCATGGTCGCCGAAGGAACACCCTGCTGGGTCTCATGAATGCGATATCCCTTGCAAACAAGCCCTCGAATGGTGGTTGTGTCCAACTCTTCCACGACAAAGAGGACTTCGGGTATGTCTTCATCCGGAATGGGACTCATGGTGACGCGTCGTTGTTTATGATCGATGTCATATATGATTCCACGCTTCATGTCGATCAGTTGAACCATGTTGCCTTTTTCCACGGAGTAGGATGTTTCGGTGAGTAGAAACTCGTTCTGGGTTCGACAATACTGTGTAATATTTTGCGAACCATGTTGTTCATCCTCGATTTGCATGGATATGGTATAGCTGAGATCCGCGTGCCCGACTGCAAAAAATCCCGCGACGAGAAACACGCCCATCCACATCTTTCGTCCTGTTCTCATCCACGCCTTCATGATCCACCTCCATACTTCTTGTTCGCCAGGTTCAGAATGGCGGGTACAAGCCTCGAGTTTTCAGCTTCATCTGAAGGCGGCGATTGCCAGCATCCAAACGAAGAGCCTTCTTCCACCCCTTCATGGCTTGGCGCTGCCGGCCCAGATGGGCATAGGTGTCGCCTATATGTTCCCTGATAACAGGATCGTCTTCTCCTTGGGCCCAAAGCAGCTCCTTGGCCTGCAGCAACATCTCGAGAGCTGGCCGGTATTGCCTCTTCTGGTAATACACCCATCCTAGACTATCCACAAAAGCGCCGTTTTTCGGATCATATCTCAAAGCCTCCAGAATTAACTCTTCAGCTTGATCCAGATAGATCCCTTTTTCCGCGAACATATAACCCAGGTAGTTCAAGACCTCGGGCCCGTGTTTCTTTTGGACCATAAGAGTTTTCATTTCCAAGGCACTTTCACGGAAAAGACCCGTACGTTCCAAGGCCGCAGCCAAGCCAAATCGCGCACCGGCATCGCCCTGATCCATGCTCACAAGCTGCCGGAAATACACGACGGCATCCTCCCAATTCTCAGATCTCTGTGCCAAGGACGCCAACCGTCTCAAGCAGGGTTTGTGATCCTTTTCCCGCTGCAATAACCTTTCATACATTTGCTGGGCCGTTTTGGGACGTCCTCGTGACTCCAGGATCAACCCATAGAGGAACAGTCCCCGCGTATCAGGTTCCTCGCCTTGGACCAAGCGATCCAGAACGCGAACCGCTTTGCGGAGTCTTTCCTTGCGCCACAGAGCGTGCGCGACGTGATACAGCGCGTCCTTGTTCTCCGAATCCTTCTCCAAGATCCGTCGAAAGGTTTCTTCCGATTTGTCCCAGGCCTCACGGCTGGCCTCGATGGCCCCTTTCTTCAAGAGGGGCTCCAAACCTTCCTGACCGATCTTCCAAGCCCATTCGAAACATTCTTCCGCCTGAGTCCACCAATGTAGTTCCGCGCAGAGATCTCCCAATCCCATGCAGACCTCGTACAAGCCTTCCTCCCTGTACTGGGGTCCCATCCTGTCCTCTATTTCCTTCAAGGCACGCCACGCCAATTCGGTAACAGCCGCCTTGTCCTTGGCCTGATCCGAAACACGAGCCTTTACGAGACATGCAGTTGCCAACCTGTGACGAATGATCACGCTCTCAGGCCATAGGCTGGCAGCCACAGCAAATTTCTCGATCGCTGCATCCAGACGTCCTTCGGATAGATACATGGATCCCAAGGTATACAGGGCCTTGGCTTCCGAACGGGAGTCCGCGGTAACCAATTGTGCGGGAAGAATCAACATGCCAGCACACAGACACAGAGCACCCATCCATCCCTTGACCCATGTGGACCGCCAACGGAATACCGCGGCCCCATAAAGATTCATCAACACAGATCTCCTGCTAATGTCGGCAGATCTCAGGGACGCCTCGGCCCTCTCGGCCCTCTCGGCCCTCTCGGAGGTCCAGGAGGAGGACCAGGGACCCAGCGCCTTTCATAATGACCTGGAACCCAATGTTGCTGGGGACGCGGTGCCCCGGGGGGCGCCCAATGTCCAGGCACCCAAATTGATTCCCACCGGCCGGGTCCCTGGGGCGGAGGTCCCGGCGGAGGTCCCGGCGGGGGTCCCGGCGGGGGACCAGGAGCCACCGGCCTGGGCGGGGGCGGACATCCCAGAACCACAGCGAGTCCCACAACGCATACAGATGCCATCAACCATTTTTTTAGACTGTTCATACTCGCCTCCTTGGGGTTCATAGGAAAAGCTTCCAGGAACCAATCCTGATCCCTAGGGATTCTATGCCACCTCGAGCTGTCTCGTCAAATCGAACAGAACTCCTTCTGAAATCTTTGCAGCCGTTTCCTTCTGGCCAGGATTTGCTTCCAAAAAGATTCCACATCCTCTTCACTCATGGAACGGAAGCGGCTTTGCTCCCGGATGTACTTGTCGAAGATCTCTCGCTTGGGTTCGGGCGAGGACAAGGCATGAAATGTCAAGCTGTCCCCCTTCCATTCCACCAAAGGAAAGACCCCTGAACGAACCGCCAAACGTCCCATCTCCAGGGCCAGATGGGTTTCGAATCCCCAACCCGGGGGGCAAGGACAAAGGATCTCGATATATCGGGTGCCATGTATTTGAGCCGCTTTCTGAAAGGTTTTGAAAAGATCCATAGGATAAGACGGCGTAGCCGTGGCCAGATAGGAGACCCCATGAGCCAACATGATCATGATCATGTCCTTCTTGTGCTGGCGTTTTCCGTCCACAGGCGTGGTCGTGGTCAAGGTGCCGATGGGCGTGGCCCCGGATCGATGGGTTCCTGTATTCATATAGGCTTCGTTGTCGTAGCAAACATGGATGATGTCATCGCCCCGCTCCGCCGCGCCGCTCAAGGCCTGAATTCCTATATCATAGGTTCCGCCATCCCCTGCCCAACTGACCACGTTCACTCCCTCGCGTCCCATCGCGTTGAGCCCGGCCCGAATCCCTGAGGCGCTTACCGCGGAGGTTTCAAAGGCAGTATTCAAGCACGGCACCTTCACCGCAGTCACCGGGTGCATCCCGTGAAGTACAGTTATGCAACTGGCCGGCACGGTCACGATGGTGTTAGGTCCCAATGCCTTCAAGGCAATTCTGTAGGCCAAGGCCGCCGCGCAACCGGCGCACAGCCTGTGGCCAGGCAGGATATATTCCTCCAGGGGGAAATCGATCGCTTTCAAACGAAACCATCCTTTCAAGCGGGATTGTTCTCGCGCGTCTCATCTTCCGGGCCGTATGGTGGAATCTCCCAGAACACCCAACCATCCGGCAACTACAGGCTCCTTGGAATCCAGGCACTGTCGGACACCACGGACAAGAAAATCCGCTGTCACGTCGCGCCCCCCCAATCCCACGATCAACGAGGAAACTCGGGGTCGAAGATCCGTGGAGAACAGATGGGATTTCAGATCACTGGCCACTGCGCCCTCGTGTCCGTAGCTCACATTCCTGTCAAAAACTACCACCTGGGAAACCCGGTTTAGGGCATCAGCCAGGGCCGGGCCAGGGAAGGGCCGGAAAAGGCGAAGACTCACCAGCCCGACGGCCAGTCCCTCGGCTCTGAGGCGATCCACCGCCACCCTGGATTCGCTGGCCACCGTGCCCATGGCCAAAACGGCCACATCCGCATCTTCCATGGCATAGGTCTTGAGTACCCCTCCATACTTTCTACCCACCAGGTTGGCATATGCATCATGCACGGATTTCACGACCTCTTCGGATCTCTTCAATTCCACCTGGAACCTGTAACGGAGATCCATATACCCGCCCATCTCGAAGATCCCTTCATGGTCTTTTCTGGGCTCCGGCATGGTGACGAGATTGAAATTGTATGGATTCGCTGGATCCAACTGAAACGCGGGGGTTCTCGGAGGCAGAAGGGCCTGGATCTGTTCGGTAGAGGCGAAGCTCACAGGCATAGCCGTATGGCTCAGAATGTATCCGTCATAGCAGACCATCACGGGCACGTGGCAGATCTCCGCGATCCGATAGGCCTGCAGAATCGTATCGTAGATCTCCTGGTTGTCCTCGACATACAACTGCATCCAACCGGTATCCCTCTGAGAGATGGAATCCTGGTGATCCGTCCAGATCGTCCACGGCGCGGCCATGCCTCGATTGACGCAGGCCATGACCAGAGGCAAGCGGGCCCCGGCCGCCCAGTGAAGTTGTTCGTGCATGAGGCACAAACCATTGGCGCTGGTGGCCGTGAACACCCTGGCTCCCACTGTGGAAGCCGCAATGCACACCGTGATGGCGCTGTGTTCGCTCTCCACGCACACATACTGCGCGTTCATCTCGCCTTCTTCGACGAACTGGGCGATCCGTTCTGTGACCGGGCTTTGGGGCGTGATAGGATAAGCGGCCACCACCTGTACCGAGGCATCCTTGCACGCGAACGCCGCGGCTTCATTTCCTGTAAGAACCCTGCTCTTCCGATCCCTTTCAGTCCTCATGTTCATGCACCATCCGAATCGCTTTTCCCACGCATTCCTGGGCACAAATTCCGCAACCTTTGCAGTAATCATAATCAATCACCGGAGGTGTCTGCCTCGACATCACACCTTCAGGACAGTACAGCCAGCAAAGATGGCAGTGGGCCTTGCCCCGCATCAACACACATTTCCCCTGATCTAGTATGGGCTTCTGAATCCGCCAACTCCCTGTTTTCCCACCCTCTCCCACTATGGCTCTGGACATGGAACAAAGGGGGATATGCCCCCAAGGATCTTCCTTCTCGCATCCGCTCACACAAACTCCTTTTTGTTAACGTTCTCATATCCTTGCGCTGCCATAGCCACATTCTGCTGACCTCTACGTCCTGGAAAATGCTTTTTTAGACAATGCTGGATAGAGGACAATTTCACCGAGGGCAACGCATGAACCAAGGCACCCAGCATCGCGGCACCCACCAGGGGAGAGGCCGAAGACACCATACCTGCCTCGATAGCGATCCTGGAGGCATCGACCTGAATCCAAAGATTGGCATCGCCCCCCATATCCTCCAGGATGTCCTGATTCGGCGCGTTGATCACCACGGCCGCGTCCGATTTCAACTGGCTGGTCACATCCATCAAGGACAAGAGAGTATGATCAAAGATCACGAGCAGATCCGCCCGGTATACCTGGGAACGCATGAGCACTGGACGGTCCGAAATGCGCGTAGAGGCTGCCACCGGGGCCCCTCTGCGTTCGGCGCCAAACGAAGGCGCCGCCATCACACCAGGAAATCCCTCTTGTTCATGGGCTGCCTCGGCCAACAACCTAGCGGCTGTGACAACCCCTTGGCCTCCCCGGCCATGCCATCGGATCTCCCAAAGCCTATCCATACAATATCTCCTCTAAAATAAAAAAGTCCCCCTTCTCTCCTCACACACTCCTTTTACTTTACCACAACTTTTGAAGACAAAGAATCCGGTCTTTGTCGCTCGCCAAAAATGAATCCGTGGTCTGGAAGACACGAAGACATGAAGGCGCGAGGGAATCTGGGAACGAAATTTACTATGACATGCGCTATGGGATGAAATCTCCGTGGACTTGATATAGATCAAGGACATTTCGACGTCCATCGCCTAGAATGGGGCTGTGAGATCAAGTACATGAAACATCAAGGAGATGGTCCGATGAACGCGAAACACATCCATCTCGAGAACAATATCCTCTTCCCGGCGGCTGTCGAGTTGGAGAAGCATATGGCAGGAATCTGAAAGGAGGATAAGATATAAAAATGAAGGTCGACAAGAAACCGCGCATCCTTCGGGGGCTGTGTATAGATACCTGTCCAGAGGCACTCGAAATAGACGATCATGACAAAGCACAGTCCAAGGAAGCGGCGGAGCAATGTCTCGTGGATGCCATCAGGATCGAGAAGTAAAGGAGGAAGACTCATGTTTTGTTTTCAATGTCAGGAGACCGCCAAGAATGTAGGTTGCACCGTCAAGGGCGTATGCGGCAAGCCCCCAGCAACTGCCGATCTTCAGGATCTGCTCATCTACGTATGCAAGGGCATCTCGGTCTACGGGGAAAATCTGAAGGAAAACGGCACAGTGGACAAAGACGCCTCGCGCTTCATACGAGAGGCCCTCTTCACCACCGTTACGAACGTCGCCTGGGATGATGATGCGATCATCGGGCGCATTCAGGAAGGCCTCAAGGTTCGAGACGTTGTCAGAAAAAGACTCGGAGCCAGCGCACCAGTCCATCTCCCTGACTGCGCCACTTGGGCAGCGGAAGCCAAGGAAGAGATCCTGGCCAAGGCTGCGTCCGACGATGTCCGCATCACCTCCGCTAAAAACGAGGATGTTCGTTCCCTGAGAGAACTTTTGATCATCGGCTGCAAAGGAATCGCCGCTTATGCGGATCATGCTGCGGTTCTCGGTCATGAAAAGGACGAAATCTCCACATTTCTGATCGAGGCATTGGCTTCGACCACCAAGGATCTGTCCACGGATGAAATGATCGCTTGGGTCTTGAAGGCGGGTGAGATTGCCGTGACTACCATGGCGCTCTTGGACGAGGCCAACACCCAAGCCTATGGCCATCCCGAGATTACCGAGGTGAATATCGGTGTGGGCAAGAATCCTGGCATCTTGATATCAGGTCACGACCTGAAGGATATGGAAGAGCTCCTCAAGCAGACCGAGGGGACAGGCGTCGATGTGTACACACACGGCGAGATGCTGCCTGCAAACACCTATCCTGCCTTTAAGAAGTACGGCCATTTTGTCGGCAACTACGGCGGGTCCTGGTGGCATCAGAACCAGGAGTTCGAATCGTTTAACGGTCCCATCATCTTGACAACCAACTGTCTGATCCCGATCAAGAAGGACAACACCTATCTCGACAGACTGTTTACCACTGGACTGGTCAATTACCCAGGGGCCAAGCATATCGGGAACAGACCCGAGGATGGAGCGAAAGACTTCACCCACGTTGTGGAACTGGCCAAGACATGTACACCGCCCTCGGAGATCGAGACAGGCAAGATCGTGGCCGGCTTTGCCCATAATCAGGTCCTGGCTCTGGCGGACAAGGTGATCGATGCCGTGAAATCAGGTGCCATCAAGCGCTTCGTCGTCATGGCCGGATGTGATGGGCGACAGAAAGGCCGCAGCTACTTCACGGAAGTCGCCGAGTCCCTTCCCAAGGATTCCGTGATCCTGACAGCGGGCTGCGCCAAATATCGTTACAACAAGCTGGCCCTGGGCGATATCGGAGGCATTCCACGCGTCTTGGATGCCGGTCAGTGCAACGACTCCTACTCCCTGGCTGTAATTGCCCTCAAACTCAAAGAGGCCTTCGGACTCGGGGACATTAACGAATTGCCGGTGTCCTATGACATCGCCTGGTACGAACAGAAGGCCGTGGCCGTGCTGCTTGCTCTTCTATCTCTCGGTGTCAAAGGTATTCGTCTGGGGCCCACGCTGCCGGGCTTCCTCTCCCCCAATGTGGCCAATGTCCTTGTTAAAAACTTCGACATCAAGCCCATCGGCACGGTCAAGGAAGACATCGCAGCCATGATGGCTGGTCAGTAAAAGCAGTGTGAATCATGGAAACAGTGAATATCGAAGCGGCCTCGACCGCGTCATCTCTGATTGACGGAAGGATATTTCATTGCTAGCATGCACATTCTATGTTGGATGCGGATCAAACTCGTTGGCTTATCATAGGTATCGGTATGCTAACAGTCATGGTTTGTCTTCTAGTCCTGGTGCGGGAATTGCGTGATGAGAATCAAAGGGGCAAGGCCAGTGACAAGAAAAAGAGCCATCGAAAGAAACGACACAAAAAACACTGAGGGATCATAGGGGGTGGTATGCTGGAGCAGGATGTGGAAAAAAATCCCTATTGTTCTTTCCCTGGTCTGGACCGTCGGCGCCGTGGTGCTGTTTCTGGTCGGCCACGCCAGCCTGGCCCATGGCGCGGTCCTTCCCGGCCAGCGAATCTTTTGGATGGTGCCTGGTGTCACAGCCGGTCTTTCCTTCATCTGTCGAAGGCGAGCTGTGGGCTGGCATCTTCTCTTCGCCTTAACGGCACTGGCTGTGTTGATCCTTCAAAGGATCCTGAGCGACGATGAAGGTCGATTCTTTGGAGAAGCCCTTTTTATCCTATTCACCTCCCTGGTCGTCACGGTTTTCCTTCATATCTCCGCTTTGGGACAAGGGTGTCTTCTCTTTCGCCTGCTAGGATTGGACTTTTCCCAGGAACGATCCGCCTTTCTCCTTCAGATATGCGCCGGCTGGGCGGTGCAAGGACTTTTTCTCCTCTTGACCGGAATTACCGTGGGCTGGTCCTTATTTCTCCTGGTTCCATGGAATTTGATCCATGCCATCCTAGGTCTTCACGAACTTCATCGGGCCAAGCCATGGATTCCGACATCCACCCCGGCCTTTCCTCATCTGTGGCTCCTAGGCCTTCTGGCCTGGGCAGTTTTGGGTTTGTCCTGCGGCGCTCCGGCAACGGACTGGGATGTTATGGCGTATCACCTGGACCTGCCGAAACAGTACTGGACCACGGGTCGAATCCTGGAGATCCCGTTCCATTACAACGCGAACATGCCTCATCTTTGCGAACTTCTTTACGTTTTACCGCTTGTATTGAAGCGGCCCGAAGCCTGCCAGATGCTTCATGCCCAATGGGCGCTTTTCAGCTTGTTTCTGTTGGGCTCCTTATTGAACAAAAGAGCCCTTCCAGGAGCCTTCCTGCTCTTGGGGTGCTGTCCCATGATCTTCTCCATGGCCAGCAGCGCCAATGTCGAACTTTTGCTCGGCTTCTTCTTCACCGGTGGCGTGGTCGTCTGCTGGTCCACCCGGTTGCACGAATCGCGCTGGATTTGGATCGCCGGGTTGTTGGCGGGCTCTTGCGTTGGGGTAAAGTACACAGGACTGTGGTACGCCTTGCCCATTGGGATTCTATCCTTGAGGAGATGGGGACTTCGCAGAATCCTTTCCTGGAGCGTTGCCGGAGGCTGTACCCTGCTTCCTTGGCTGGCTCGAAACGCATGGGTCTCCGGAAATCCCTTGTTCCCCTGGTTCCACGAACTGTTCCAGAGTCCATGGTGGAATCCTGTGCAACAGGAACAACTGGTCCAACTTTACGGATCCATTGGCATGGGCAAAGGTTTTATAGATCTCCTGTTCCTGCCGTACCGGCTGCTTCGTTACTGTGCCTGGTCCTATTCTGGGTTCAACGGGGTTGTGTCCCCTCTTTATCTCGCCTTGTTACCCTGGGCCCTCGGGCACCCCAACTCAGGACGTCAAGAAAGATGGATCGTGCTTCTCTTGCCCTGGATTTTATGGACCGTGTCCGTGCATAACCTGCGCTATCTGGTGCCCCTGTTCCCTATGATGGCGTTCCTGGGTTGTCAGGGACTCCTGGGAATATCCCACCCCTGGATTCGGCGAGCGGCTTGGGGATGTCTTCTCCTGGTCAGTCTGATCACAGGGTTGCATGCATGGACCCATCCATCCGTAACGGTGGCCCTGGGCAAAGTATCCCGCGAAGCCTATCTCGATCGTTTCGTGCTGGGCATGCCCTTCTGCCACGCGATGAATCGAGAATTACAACCAGAGGAACGAGTCCTGGGCATCTGGTGGAACCAGTCCTATTATCTCGAGAATCCCGCCTTGTGCGACATGGTCTTCGAGGCTTCCTGGATCTTTCAACTCATCCATGAATCTTCCACCCCTGCCGAACTTCGGGATCGCCTCGATGGCTTGGGTATCCATCACCTTCTTCTGTGTGTCGAGCGCATGCGAGTTCCTCATTTTCATCCGTCTTTCGTGAAAGAGTATGGACCCTCTGAATACCAGCGAGATCTTCAACTGCTGCACACCTTCTTGGAAACAGAGTGTGTTCTGGTACATCGAGCCCACGGGTTCGAATGGCATCGAATCGCCCCTCCCGATTTCACCTCACCCTCCGCATGGTATCATCATGATCTGTCAGAATAGCCGTGAAGCGACGCATAGAGATTCTGGGCAAGGGAGTCCGATACATTCTGGCGCCCTGCCATGTGCTTCAAACCGACGTGCCCACCGAGAACATCATGGCCATGTCGGATGAGGGCTTCGCCTCAAGCATGGTGTGCGGGGTCACGCCGTCGCTTCATAACGCACCGGAGTGGCACACCAGCCATCCCACCTTTTCTCCCAATAGAGATTGTGGAGACGAATGGAAATCTCTCCCGCGCCACCATGATCACATACGGCTTTGCCGTCCACACTACGCACAGGCATGATGCTGCCGGCTGTTGTGGTCATAAACACCTCCTCGGCCGTTTGAAGCTCCTGTGCATGAACCCTTCGAGAAGCCGTGGGCAATCCCATTTCCCCGCAGAGTTCCAGGACGCTTTCCCGGGTAATCCCTTCCAGGCAACCGAACTGAGGCGTCACCACGGTGCCATCCATCACAGCGAAGATATTCGCTCCTGTGGCTTCCGTGAGATACCCCGCTTCATCCGTGAGTACGGCCCATTCCGCGCCGCGATCGCCGGCCTCGAACAGGGCCATCTGCATATCGAGCCAACAAAAATTCTTGGCCCTGGGATCCACAGCCTTCACTGGAATACGAATACGGTCCCGACTCACGATCAGATCCACCCCTCGGGCTCGCTGTTCATCGTCGAACATAAAGATGAAGGGGACGGCAAAGCCATAAAAACGGTTGCCGAACGCGGACGGGTTCACCATCTCGTTGCGGCCCATGGGCGGAATACCACGTGTGACAGTCCACCACACATACGCGTCACGAAGGCCTGTGCGCGCCACAAGCTCATGGAGGACCTTCGCTTCCTGTGCCCGGTCCAAGGGGTTCTTGACACGGATTGCCTCACAAGCGCGAGCAAAACGGGATTGGTGCTGCTCCAGCTTGAAGAAGGATCCCCGACTAACGCTCACCACATCATAGACAGCATCGGCATGCATAAATCCAAAGTCAATGATGGGAACCGCGGCTTCCAGAATGGCGCAAAAATGAGCCCCGGTATAAGCGGCCCCAAAGGCATAGTTCATGTCCCCGGGTTCATGCTTGTGCTTCGGGTGCGTGGCCATGATCTCCTGAACTCGAATGAGTTCCATCGTGTCGTCCCTCCGTGTGTGCCAAACTTGGAAAGTCCATCGCCATCCCTGTCCTCGATAGAGCTGGCAGCAACTGCTTTGCTCCCCATACAGAGGACCTCCCCTTTTTGGGTTGTTATGATCAACCTGCCATGGGTGGCCGACAGGCCATCGAACACAGGGCGCGAATCCAGGGAATATTCCGCCAATGTTGAACCGTCTTTTGCCGACACAACCCTCAGAATTCCCCCCATACGTCCTTCAAGCCCTGCCAGCGGGTCATCTTCCAAAACCACATCCGGTGTTCCGGCAATGAAAAGATGATCACCTGCAAGCAACATTGCTTCGATACGGACATCTACCCATGAGGTCCATAGTGCAGGTTTTGCACGGGTAAAACCCGGACCTTTATCCACGGCTGCATCCTGGTAGATGGTCCACCTGGTCTCCTGGGGCAGTACCGGTTCCCATTCGATGGGTCTGGGTTCTCCTTCTCCCCGGTAGAACAGGGGTTCATGATTGTTATCATCAGCAAAAAGGAGATACCCGCTACCGGGAAATAACATTGGAGTATGCCTGTTCCTGGTGTGGTAGTGTTTTACAGTGTAGGTGTTCTTTTCGTCAAAGACCAGCATCTGGCCGCTTTTGGGAGCCTGCTGAGCGTAATGGAAGCCCGGCCATACGTAAGAATACATCCACCATGTGCGGTTCCAGAAGGTATCATCAAGGAAGGTTCCTGTTGCCACCAGCCGCATTCCAGGCATTATCCTATATTCAAGGTTATCCCCCCGTTGTGTCCCAACCATATGGACAGATTCCGGTACGACTTCCTGCAATTCTTTGTCGAGTACAGTGCGACCCATATAAATGTAGGTGCCATCTGTACTCATCAAATCTGACCTGTACCCCTCTTCATGAAAAGCTTCACTGGCCTGGCTAATATCGGTGACCGGCCCCTCCAGCTTGTTCTGATGTATGATATTGCCGCTTTCCGGATCCAGGGCGTAAAGGTATATGCCATGATCTATAAAACCTGACCGGCCGGCAGAGCAGTAGAGAATATCGTCAAGTATCAGCACACTGCCATGAACAGGCCAGGATGACTCTAGTCGGTCGTAGGAGACGATCTGCCTGTGTTCCGGGGCCGCCCTGAAATGCCATGCCAGCTCCCCGTCACCGGCCCTAAGTGAATATACAAACCCGTCACGGGAGCCAAAATAAACATAGCCTCCATGAAGAGCCGGCGGGGAGTCAATCCGGCCTGTCACAGTATGGTTCCATACCAACCTGCCGGTTTCAAGTTCAATACAATGAACCGTTGCTGCATCCTTTCGCACCACATATGCATTGACTTCGCAAGCCACAGCCTGCGTGAGATTTCCGCCGATTTGGACAGACCACATAGGGTCAAGGTTAGCCTGTATTGTTGACGAAACAGACCCGCTCCGCTTGGCGTTTTGCCTGTAAGCCGGCCATGAATCACCTGCTGATTTGAAATTTCCATCTCCCTGCCCGAATGCCGGCCCCTTTTCAAGTCGCGGTGAAAGGTTGCCCGATAACAGCTCTAAATTGTGTGTCAAACCTGAAACGAAAGCAAAAAATCCGTCCATTCTTACTGCCGGATAACAGAAACATTGATGAGGTGGCACGTAAAAAATGCCATTGGCAGGAACCATCCCGGTAATGCACGGACCACGGACCCAGTTATGCCTGGTATGGTCATCCTGATGAAAATCAAGAAACTCACTGCCCCGTTCCCCCGTAATCATGAAATTCACAGTCGCCCTGTCAGTGTAACACCTCCTGTGATGGCCGGATTCGAGAACTTTCTGAAGATTCATCTTTTTGACAAGTTCACCTGTTTTGACATTCCTGGCTTCGAAATGGGGACGTCCTGACCATACCAAATCATTGACAACAAACGTGTCAGGGTTCCTTCCCCTCATTCCTGTACCAGGCCCCTGCCAAATCTCCTCTCCGGTACTTGTAGACAATGCAAGGGTAGCTCCAGACTGCATTACCAGTACAGCATCGCTATGGGCTATAACAGCAGCAGGCCTCCTATCCGTTGTGCGAGTCCATAGTTCATGCCCTGTCCTCAGATCCAGTGATATGATGTTCGATCGAGAGTGGAAAAATACCTGTTCCCCGGTAGCACACAGGCTCCTGGCAACGATTACATCAGCTTCCCTTTTCCAGAGAACCTCACCGTCCGTTGCCCTGATGGCGGTGATTGTGGAAACGGGATGATCGGTCCTGACAAGCAGTACACCCTTGAGAAGTATGAATTCAACTGCTCCAGTGGTCTGCTCATATGTCACAATCAAATCTCCCGTTGCCCCGTCAATGGAGCTTACAGGAGCACCAAAGCCAAGTGTTATATAAAGGCAATTACCGTCAGCAACCATGATCCGGTCGACATCGGCAGGCTTGGTTCTGAGTCCCAGCCAGGTGTTCGGGTCGTTCACCCTTTCCCCCTTCCACGCCTGCCAGCCCCATTCAGGCAATGTCCTCTTCCAGAGAAGGATACCGTTAAATGCATCCCTGCATACCAGTGACCATCTTGACGGGAACCGTGCATCAGTCACCCCGATGGGCCCATCATCAATGATATAATATAAACGACCGCCGGCAGATACGATACTCGACAATCCAGTCTCAATCTCATGGCTTCTCATGTAGCGCGGACCGGCCTCCCACTGAATATGCCGTGGAGGACCCACTCTTTTATCACCGGAAGCTCCGGTGCTTCCGGCATCAAAACGGAAATGGGGCCATTCGTCGAACTCCTCCGGCCATGATTTGACAACCCTGTTCCAACCACCTGTCTGTTTTATGAATGCAATGCCCTTCGGGGCGAGTACCCGCATGATTTCCTTCATCAGGGTTTCGGTATCCGGTTCTTCCCAAAAAAGAACGTTCACCAGGTTGTCTGTGTAAGGTAGGATTCCACCGTCCCATTTCCTGAACGAGAGTCTGCCATCAAGATCGAACGCCCTGGCATATTGCCTTGCGCGTTCAATTTCTTTTCGATCAGTGTTCAGACCCTGTACAATCGAGTTGTCATTGATCACCAGTGCAGCGGTTTGTTCCCCTGTTGCACAGCCCACATGAACCACCAGTCCGCCCCTAAAATTGCTTTCATTCAAAAGCTGCTCAACGGTTTTCTCCTGGCTTATTGTATGAAGTTGACTATGACCGGCAACTTCAATTAAGGGGTAATCAGGTGACGTGACTGTTTCGCCCCAAAGACTGTCGGATAGGGCTGGGAGACATGATCCGGCAAGAAGAAACACCATATATTTCTTAAAGTAATTTAACCGCATGGTGAACCTCCAATTTCAAATGAATGCAGAATCTTCGGCTGGACCTTGGTCATAAGAAAATCAGGTTGCCGGTTCTCTTTCATACATCTTGAATCATCCAATCTTATGCTTCCGGTAGAGTCTGACACCTGTTCCTGGATGGCCAAAGAAGTTGGCTCAATGATGGGCTCCCAACTTGGCCACTACCCAGTATACATCGATAAATACCCCTTGTCGGCAAGATTGGGTACGAACCATCTTGCACAGGCAACATCAAGATTTTAGGTTTGTCTGGTTAACGTCAGCATCACAGGCTGTGGCGCAATGTCATGAGAATCTTTAGATCACTGGATCACCTGAATTCGCACGGGTATAATCAGGGATAGATCCATAGAGTATTTTCCATACTGCAATCCATTATCCGCAACATCATCAAGAAGCCTGCAAGATTTTGGAAAATGGAAAAGGAAAGGAACAGAGCCCATACATCTTCAACGGCGAATCCTTCTCTTGGGCGCCTATGGACTGGCAGGTCGTGCCATCGCAACCCGGCTTATCCAGAAGACACCCTATGCTGTCATCGCGGCGGGACGGAATGCAGATCGACTCCATCGTGTGTTGCATGATTTGCCCAACCACAGGGTCCAATCCAGGCTCCTGGATGCTGAAGACGTCCAAGCCCTACGCCAGGCCTGTCAGGAAGCATCCATAGTGATCAATGCCGTAGGACCCTTTGCCAAGAACGGAGAACAGATCGCGAAAACTGTCGTGGAATGCAAACTTCCCTATGTGGACTGCGCCAACGAACAGGTCCATTATCACAGGCTGAAGAGTCTCGATTCCGCGGCACGGAATCAGGGCATTCCCCTGATCACCGGAGCTGGGGCAATTCCAGGCTTTTCCACGTTGCTTCTACGCAAGGTTCTGGAAGATTTCGCAGAAGCCACCCATGTGGATTGTGTCTGGGCTCAGTGTCGGCATGCCTATGCCCAATCCGGCTTAGGATCCATGATGGGGGGAATCCTGGAAGCGGCTCAACAGCCTGTGGCCACCAAGAATGGCCAGCCGGCACCTGTAATCATGGGACGCTCGGTGCGCACCTTTTGTCTGCCCGAACCCTTTGGAATGCGGCGCCTTCTGGAAGTGCCCACTCTCGACAATCTCCTGATCCCGGAGCGTTTTTCTCTCCAGGAATTCCATACCTGGTTTTACCTCGGGGACCTGCCCCTGTGGCTTCTGGAATTGGTTCGTGTTCTTCAGCCTCATCGAAGACCCTGGACCTATCGCCTCATCGAGAAAGTCATGCACCGCATCAATGACCATGACACGAACAAGGCCATCCGTGCCCATGTGGGACCGGAGGCCCTGCTCATGGTGTACGCTCGAAATGCTCGACAAAAGACATCCTGTCACATGCTCTTTCGCGACGGCGCCATGCCCACAGCCTGTCTTCCGACAACTATCGCGGACATGATTCTGAAGGGTCAATGCTCTCGGACAGGACTGCTCACTCCCCTGGACCTGATCGATCCTAACGACTTCCTCTCCCGGCCGGAGGACGCCATCCTCAGCGCCCACCTGGATCTGAAAAAGGCCAACGTTCCGTGAACCCCACCTGGCCTCACGACATGGACAACCGGCGAGGAACATGGAGCTAGCTTGTTTGGGTCAAGTCCCTGACGATCTGACAGGCCTGAGCGATTCTTGATTCCATGGCGCCTGTCAAACGATTCGTATCCCTGAAGACGAACTCGATAAAGAAATCTCTTCCGATATCCAAGGTCTCTTGCAGGTGGGCCTTGAATTCCCCTGAATCGAACTGGGAACCGCAGAGCTTCAGAGGAACAGGCTTTCTGGACCAGATAATTCCTGGATCGCAATGCTCAGCCAGTTTCTCGAGATCACACCATGGCGTGACGCTGACCTTGCGCAGTCCGTGAAGCTCTTGAAGATGCGTGATGAAGTGATGGACCGGTTCACAGCAACCGAATTTCATGAGCCTGAACCTCGAGGCAAGCTTTCTGAAATGGGGCATAAGGAATTCCGCGAACATGTCCGGAGAAAGCCCGGCAGCTTCCTGGGATTCAAGATAGCCGTATCGATCCTTCGACAGGACAGGTTCCCCTTCCTGGATGCTGCGTCCCGGGATCTCATCAGAATACTGGCAGCTCCCTGAACAATAACCCTGATTGCCGTCATGGTTCAGTATAAGAAGTCCCTCTTCCTCCTCCCACTGTCCCAGTTCCATGTTGTCCTCAGCAAGAAACGTGAAAAGTCGATGCACAGCCTTTGGATCCAAGGCCATCTGGAGATAGAGTTCTTCCATGCCCATCAAGTGCACCGCCTTGTTCGTGATTCCATCCGAATACATGGATCCACATCGTCCCACGACCACAGGCAACAGCCCCTGAAAGACATCGGATGCCAACTCCAGATTCTGAGCTGTTCTGGATCTGTCCAAGATCATATGCCGCTTCTTCAATCTATGAAAATCGCGATCTATCTCCTGGATTGGTCGATTGGTCTTGTAGCCAAAATGGCCCCCATGGCCGTCGTCCGCGTGAGTGAACCTGAGCTCATCGCACAGCGAGCTGATCTCAGTGACCCAGTCCACGACAAATCTGTCCGGAAGGATCCTGTCATCCGGGATACGTTCATAGGAAACCAAGGCATACAGTAGCCGCGCCTCCAGACTCCGGCAAAAGGGATCCTGGCACTGCAACTCCGGCGTCAAATCCCGAAGATAGGTCCCATTGTCCTCAATGTGAAAGGGAAAAGTCTTCGCCTGCATGCGGTTATGCAAGCGCCATTTTTCTCTCCGCTCAGCCATAACATCGGACAGGGCATACTCGGCATAGATTCCAGCCAAACCTCGCAGGAAAGATCGCTGTTTCAGAGTCATTTCACATCTTCTCCCCATGAACTCGGACCAGGTTGTCTTGGTTTTCCATTATGGTACATACTTTGATCCTAACCTTTCATCTTGCATAGAATAGGCTGATAGAACAGTCAGATCGCGAGGTTCATCATGGGACTTGTAATCCTGGTTGTGTTGATCGTCCTGATCGCGTTTCCGGCTGCGTTCATCTATAAGTTTGCGTTTACCAACGTCCGGGGAGAGTTTTTCGATTCCAAGGGTACACCCATCCACTACACTGTGGAGGGTAAAGGAGTCCCCGTCATTCTGATACATGGATTTGCGGTAAGCCAGGATGTGCAGTGGCGCGCATCCGGATTCGTACGCATGCTGCGTCAGAAGTATCAGGTCATTTCCATGGACGTGCGAGGTCACGGACTGTCCGGAGCTCCTCATGGAACAGCAGCCTATGGCGTGGAAATGGTCGAGGACATTTTACGACTGATGGACCACTTGAGATTGTCCAAGGCCCATATCGTGGGATATTCCATGGGGGGATTTCTGGTGCTCTCCTTCGTGATGCGGCATCCTGATCGCGTGCTCAGTTGCACGGCCGGGGGCGCCGGATACTTCTCTCCTTCTGAATTTCCGGATGTCATGCAGACCCTGCCCGACTCCCTGCGCGCAGGCAAGGGAATGAAACCGATCGCCGAGTACTTCACGCATCCCAGTGGAAGGTTCGCTCGGATCGCCCAAAAACTCCTCGATTGCGGGGTCGATTTCTACGTGGCTCGTCGCTTTGACGCTGAAGCACTGGCGTCCTGTTTCGAAAGCCTGTCCGCCCTTGAAGGCACCGAGGAACATCTTCGGCAAAACACCGTGCCGGTTCTAACCGTGGTGGGCACCATGGATCCTCTGAAAAAAGCCGTGGAAAATATGGTAGGCAAGACACCCCAGCACGAGACATTGTTTCTGGAAGGCAAGGACCATCTGACCGCTTGCCTCGACAAACGGTTTCGTGAACGCCTTCTAGGCTTCCTGGCAGAGCATTCCCCTGCACAAACGCTCGGTCCCGCGTGATCTGAAATCCTAAAGGAGACCTGAAGGGGTCCAGCGTCAGGGGTCGCGTCAGCAGCGCTCGCCCGGCTCTCAGGTTCGGCCCTGCACCGTCCTTACCGGCCATAGAAATTGCCATCATTGCCACGCAGGCTTTTAAACGTAACCGTCCGATGAACCACATTATTGACAAGTAAAGGATCTGGGCTCAAGTGGGGGTAAAGATTTTTCTGATCGTTGCTGAATCTCAGGCGGTGAGGAGGAGGGCGGCCTAAGTCTCTTTGGCTTGATCTCTCAGAGCCTTCCAGCGATCGGGAAGGAGTTCAGAGAGCCTGGAGATGGGAAGCGCGCTGATTCGCTCAAAGACATCCCGGAGATATGCAAAGGGATCGATTCCGTGGCGCTTGCAACTCTGAACCAGACTGTAGTGGATGGCTGCGGCCTTTCCTCCCCGATCCGAGCCAAAAAACGTTCAGTTGTTTCGTCCAATCGTCCTTCATACTGGCCCCTCCAGGCCACTGCGAAAATGCTCCGGCACCCCTCTCACCCCCTTCTCTGCCCTATTCCCCGCATCTCGCCCGCCTCTTGCCATTTTGACACCATTAAAAAACGTATTTCCGGAACTCTTGCCCTTAGGTTCGAACGCTTTACATGCCCACGCTCCCAGATCTATACTTGTCTACGGCGGTCGGAAAAGACGCCGGCTGCCACTGGCGCGGTCGGCGGTCATAAACGGCCCCGACCGCGCCTTCTTTAGCCCCCTAAATCACTGCGTAACTCGTGTGATGATTGACTTCCTTCCGCTCCCCAGGAGAGGGAAGCCATCGAGGCGGAGGACGTGACAGGCTCCGCTACTAAGATCCTCATTCCTCATCGTCCAGGTCAGGATACTGCTGAGGGCTCTCCCCAACGCGCTTCGTGACTCTGGGGTACTTTCCAGGCCTGGACTT
>Ga0114946_10000454_pt1 | contig 27521 bp, 26 predicted proteins | sample WalLakDeSediment_FD_88676 | JGI IMG/M metagenome (GOLD analysis project Ga0114946, IMG submission 88676) | Lake sediment microbial communities from Walker lake, Nevada to study Microbial Dark Matter (Phase II) - Walker Lake 11/02/13 Deep Sediment | ecosystem: Environmental > Aquatic >... | reverse complement strand
GGCAACCGGTCGACGCGGCGGGACGGGATCGTGACCGGCGCCGCCCCACGGATGGCAACGACCGATCCGGCGCGCGGCAAGCCAGCCACCACGCAAAACCCCGTGGGCCCGGACCGCCTCGATGGCATACGCGGAGCACGTCGGATGGAAACGGCAGTTGTTGCCGAGCACTGGGCTCAGCAGCATCTGATAGCCACGGATCATGAAGATCACGATGCTTCGCATAAGCGTGCCGTCCGTTCTAGCAATGCTTCGATGCTGGTCGACAGCCCGGGATTATCGCACTCGGCCGCCCCCGGGCGCGCCATGACGACGATATCCAGGGCCGGCAGGTCTGGGCTGTGCTTGCGGAAGGATTCTCTCACGAGGCGCTTGATCCGATTGCGCTGGACCGCCGACCTGGACACTTTTCGGGATACGGCCAGGCCGAGACGGGCGAAGGGACAGTTGCCGGGCGCGGCCATGACCGTAAACCAGGGATCGCTTCGGCGTCGGCCTGACCTGAAGACCCGCGTGAACTCGGCGGGGGACAACAGGCGTTGTTCCGCAGAGAAGCCCTGTGAACGAGCCGACTTGGCCGGTGTGTTCCTGACGGTCGTGCCCGCGAACCGGACCTCAGACGGCGAGTCGAGCGCGCCCCTTGGCGCGTCGACGGGAAAGCACCAGCCGGCCGTTCTTCGTGGCCATGCGGGCCCGGAAACCATGGGTCCGTTTCCGTTTCAGATTGCTCGGTTGATACGTGCGCTTCATGGTGCTTGTTCCGTCCAAAAAACATCTGCAGCGGATCCGGCAGGGAGCCGCCAAAAAGACGGGAAATCGTACGCGTGGCACCCCGGGGTGTCAACTGAACTTCCGGGGGGCCAAACGTGGCGCCCCGCTGTGGATAACCCCGGCCCGGCAAGATAGACTGCGGGCCTTCTCCCGGGATTCCTCGAGCGCAGGACGCAACGTGGCGGCCGTCTGGCACCAATGTCTCATCAAGCTTAGGACTGAGCTGTCTCCGGACCAGTTCAACACCTACGTTGCGCCCTTGCAGGCGGTCAGCGACGGCAGCGCTTTGCGGCTCCTTGCGCCCAACCCCTATGTGGTCACCTGGCTGCGCCAGCATTGTCTGGAACGCATTCGGGAATTCGTGCGCGACAACCCTGTCGGCGGTGGTCCGGTGGAAGTATCGATCGACGTGGGCACGCGGAGGCCGGCCGGCGATTCCGCAGCCGTGCAGCCCGCCAAGGGCAGCAACGGTATGCCCCTGCCGGCAGCCCCGGTGCGGGGCGAATTCGTCACTGGTGCACGGTTGAATCCGGACTTCTCGTTTGACAGTTTCGTCGAAGGCAAAAGCAATCAACTCGCCCGGGCCGGCGCCTTCCAGGTTGCGGAGAATCCGGGCGGCTCATACAACCCGCTGTTCCTGTATGGCGGCGTCGGCCTTGGCAAGACACACCTCATGCATGCCATAGGCAACCGCATCCTGGACAAGAGTCCGGGCGCAAGGGTGGCGTATGTGCACTCGGAGCGCTTCGTCAGCGATATGGTGCGGGCGCTGCAGAACAATCGCATTGACGAGTTCAAGCGCAGTTACCGGTCATTGAACGCGTTGCTGATCGACGACATTCAATTTTTCGCCGGCAAGGACCGGTCGCAGGAGGAATTCTTCCATACTTTCAACGCCTTGTTCGAAGAACGCCAGCAGATCGTGCTCTCCTGTGACCGCTATCCGAAGGAGGTCGACGGCCTGGAAGATCGCCTGAAGACGCGGTTTGGCTGGGGCCTGACCGTCGCGATCGAGGCGCCGGAGCTGGAAACAAGTGTGGCCATCCTGATGAAGAAGGCGAGTTTCGAGGGCGTCTCGCTGCCCTCGGAAGTGGCTTTCCTGATTGCGAAGAGAATCCGGTCCAACGTCCGTGAACTGGAAGGCGCCCTGCGGCGGGTAATTGCGACTTCGAGGTTTCTCGACCGGGAAATCACGATGGATTTCGCCAAGAAGGCGCTCGGCGACCTGTTGTCATTACAGGACCGGCTCGTCACTATCGAGAATATCCAGAAGACGGTTGCGCAGTACTACAAAATCCGTGTGGCCGACCTGATGTCCAAGCGGCGAAACCGCGCGGTCGCCCGCCCGCGGCAGATCGCCATGTCCCTGGCCAAGGAGCTCACCGAGCGCAGCTATCCCGAGATCGGCGATGCATTCGGTGGCAAGGATCACACGACTGTCCTGCATGCGTGCAAGAGGATCAAGGGGTTACGTGAGACCGATACCCGGGTTCGCGAGGATTACGCAAACCTGTTGAGAACACTGACCGCTTGATGTGGATAACATGTGAGTATTATCGGAACGAGAAATTATCCACAGGGCATGCACAGGCTGAAAGCCGCCTCCAAGGACTTGTAACCACAGTGCTCGAAAGTCTGTAATATATTGAAAATAATCATTAAAACGCATTTATCCACAGATCCGGTGCTGCTTAATAGTAATAACAACAGTTTTCTATATATTTCTTAAATTAATTCCTAACAGGTGGACAGATGAAGTTCAGCGCAGCCAGAGAAACCCTGCTCGAGCCGCTCCAGGCCGTGATCGGTGTGGTTGAGCGCCGGCAGACCATGCCGGTGCTTGCCAACATCCTGATCAACGCAGGCGAAAAAACGGGATTGTTTGTCACCGCGACGGATCTCGAAGTTGAGCTGGTGGCGTCCGTTGACGTGAATGTGGAGAAAGGCGGCGAAATCACCGTCCCCGGCCGTAAGCTGCTGGACATCTGTCGGGCCCTGCCTGAGGGCGCTGCGGTCAACTTCAGCCTCGCGGGGGACAAGGTGACCGTGCGATCGGGGCGCAGCCGGTTCACGTTGTCGACGCTGCCGGCGTCGGAGTTTCCCACCGTAGACGACATCAAGTCCCAGCAACGCGTCAGCCTGCCGCAGGCCCAGTTGCGGCGCCTGATCGAGAAGACCCAGTTCTCGATGGCCAACCAGGATGTCCGGTATTACCTCAACGGATTGTTGCTCGAGGTTGCAGGAGCGATCGTGCGGAGCGTGGCGACTGACGGGCACCGCCTGGCGTTGTGCGAACTGACGATTGACGGGGTCGATTCGACGCCGCAGCAGGTCATCCTGCCACGCAAGGGCGTCTTGGAGTTACAGCGCCTGATCGGCGACGATGGCGACTGCACCCTGGAGATCGGCACAAATCACCTCCGGGTGGCGCTTGGTGGAATACGGCTGACGTCAAAATTGATCGATGGCCGTTTCCCAGACTACGAACGCGTTATTCCGAAGGAGAGCGACGCGCCGATGCTTGCGGACCGCGTGCAACTGGCCGACGGTCTGAACCGGATCAGGATCCTTGCCAATGAGAAGTACAAGGGCGTTCGGGTAGAACTCAAGCCAGGCAGCGTGACCGTCCAGGCGCATAACCCGGAGCAGGAAGAGGCCGAGGAGGAAATCGAGGTGCAGTACGACGGCGCCGAGATGGAGATCGGTTTCAATGTTGAATACTTGATCGCGGCCCTCCGGGCGCTGGATGCGGAGGCAGTTCGGCTGGAGTTTCGGGATGCGGCCAGCAGTTGTCTGATACAGGATCCGGAACGGCGGGACTGCAAGTACGTCGTGATGCCGATGCGGCTGTAGTAGTTGAATGCATGGGGCTGAAAAGCCTGACGATTAGCGAATTACGCTGCTTCGAGAACGCGAATATCGAGCCGTCGCCCGGGCTGAACCTGGTGACTGGAAAGAACGCCTCGGGCAAGACAAGCTTGCTCGAGGCGATTTTCTTGTTGGGCCGGGGACGTTCGTCTCGCGCGGCACGCCGCGAAGCTGCGATTCGTGAAGGACTGGATCGGCTTCGGATCATGGGGCGCCTGGAAGACGGACGCGCGCTCGGGGTAGAAGTCATGCGGGGCGCCTGGAGTGCACGAGCGGGCGGCGAGCCCGTGACCCAGTTGGCGGACCTGGCGGCATTGTTGCCAGTTCAGTTGCTGGATCCCGAGGTGCACCGGCTGGTCCAGGAGGGTCCCGGAGAGCGACGCCGGTACCTGGACTGGGCGACGTTCCACGTGAAACCAGAGTTCCTCGCCACCTGGCGCAGTTATCAGAGGGCACTACGCCAGCGGAATGCGGCGCTGAAATCGAGCCAGGGCCGGGCGGCGATCGAGGCCTGGGAGCCCGCGCTGGTCGAGAGCGGCCGAACGTTGGACACGTTGCGTACGGAAACCACCCGATTGTTGGCTGGCCCGGTACACGAGGCTGCAGAGCGGTTGCTGGGCGCTGCGCTGCGACTCGAGTATCGGCCGGGGCAGGGCGCCGGCCAGGATCTCGCAGAAGCGCTGGCGGTGACGCGGGAGCGGGATCGGCGTGCGGGAATGACGCAGGTGGGACCGCATCGGGCGGACCTGTCCTTGTTCCTGGATGATCATCGAGCGCGCGGCTGGGTTTCGCGCGGTCAACAGAAGCTCGTAGCGGCGGCTATGGTCCTGGGGCAGGCGCGCCTGCTCGGGTCGCACTGGGGGACACGTGGGGTCTTGCTCGTCGATGATCCTGCAGCCGAACTGGACCGGCAGCGATGCGAGGCCCTGTTGTCCCTCATATCCGAGCTGCCATTCCAGGTCTTCCTCACGGCTCTCGATGCTGAGAGCCTGCCGGGACTGGTGGCCCAGAGGACGTTCCACGTGGAACAGGGTCGCTTCGTCAAAGTGGTATAATTTCCTATTTACCCGGACCAGCTGCCACCATGACGGATCCCCGTACGTACGACTCAAGAAATATCAAGGTGCTCAAGGGCTTGGATGCTGTCCGGAAGCGCCCGGGCATGTATATCGGGGATACCGATGACGGGACGGGGTTGCACCACATGGTTTTCGAGGTGGTGGACAACTCCATTGACGAGGCGCTGGCGGGTTATTGCTCTACCGTCAAGGTGGTCATCCATGCCGATGAGTCCGTGACCGTCTCGGATGACGGGCGGGGCATTCCGGTCGATTTTCATCCGGAAGAGGGCCGTTCCGCAGCGGAGGTGATCATGACCGTCCTCCATGCGGGAGGAAAGTTCGACGATAACTCGTACAAGGTCTCCGGTGGCTTGCACGGCGTCGGTGTTTCCGTAGTGAACGCTTTGTCGGAGCACCTCGACCTGACCATTTACCGCGATGGCGTGGTTCACCGGCAGGAATACGGGATGGGCAAGCCCTTGTACGACCTGAGGGTCGTAGGCGAGACGGCACGAACGGGCACGGTGATCCGTTTCAGGCCCAGCGCCGAGGTCTTCTCAAACATCGATTTTCATTACGATATTCTCGCGAAGCGACTTCGCGAGTTGTCTTTCCTCAACTCCGGCGTGCGCATCGAACTGCAGGACGAGCGGGATGGCCAGGAAGATGTATTCGAATACGAGGGCGGCATTCGGGCGTTCGTCGAGCACCTCAATCGCAACAAGACACCTGTCCACCCGCTGGTGTTCTACTTCCAGAGCGAGCGGGACAACATCGCCGTGGAAGTCGCAATGCAATGGAACGACTCCTACCAGGAGGGCATGTTCTGCTTCACCAACACTATCCCGCAGCGTGACGGCGGTACGCACCTGGCCGGATTCCGCAGCGCGCTGACCCGCACATTGAACGGTTATATCGAGCGCGAAAACATCGCCCGCAAGGAAAAGGTCAGTACCACCGGGGACGACGCCCGCGAAGGCCTCACCGCAGTGCTGTCGGTCAAGGTGCCGGACCCCAAGTTCTCGTCCCAGACCAAGGACAAGCTGGTTTCGTCCGAGGTAAAAAGCGTTGTCGAATCGCTGGTGGCGGAAAAGCTCGAGGAATTCCTGCTGGAGCAGCCGGCGGACGCCAAGGCGATCGTCGGCAAGATCATCGACGCCGCACGCGCCCGGGAGGCGGCTCGCAAGGCAAGGGAAATGACCCGGCGCAAGGGCGCGCTCGATGTCGCCGGGCTTCCCGGCAAGCTGGCTGACTGCCAGGAAAAGGATCCCGCTCTGTCGGAGCTGTTTCTGGTCGAGGGCGACTCGGCCGGCGGCTCTGCTAAACAGGGACGCGATCGGCGGACGCAGGCGATCCTGCCGCTCAAGGGCAAGATTCTCAACGTCGAGAAGGCGCGGTTCGACAAGATGTTGTCGTCCGCGGAGGTCGGTACGCTGATTACCGCGCTCGGGTGCGGTATCGGCCGAGAGGAGTTCAATCCCGACAAGCTGCGATACCATCGCGTCATCATCATGACCGACGCGGATGTCGATGGATCTCACATTCGCACCCTGTTACTGACCTTTTTCTACCGCCAGATGCCGGTGCTGATCGAGCGCGGCCACATCTATATCGCCCAGCCCCCGCTGTACAAGATCAAGAAGGGAAAGCAGGAGCATTATGTAAAAGATGATGCCGAGCTGAATGCCTATCTTTCCAACCTTGCCCTCGATGGCGCCGCGCTTTACGTGACATCAGACTCGCCGCCGCTGCAGGGGCCGGGGCTTGAAACCCTGATCAGGAAATATACCGAGGTCATGGCGATCATCAACCGTTTGGGCCGCCGGTATGATGAGCGTGTCCTGGAGCAACTTCTCTACAGTGCACCGCTGGGCGCGGGCGAGCTCGATGATCTAGGCCGTGTGGACGAGTGGATGGGAATGCTTGCGCGCCGCCTCGCGGGCCCTGCGGAGGCGCCGCGGTATGCCTTGTCGCTGGTGCACGAGGCCGATTCCCCAGGCTGGGAGATCCGGATTGCGCGGCGGCACCACGGCGTGGACACGATTCGTCTGCTGCAGCGCGAGTTTTTCGAATCCGCCGAATACCGTCGTATCGCCGGCCTTGGCGCGGAGCTTGCCGATCTCGTCGGCGAGGGCGCGCATGTCGTGCGCGGCGAGAAGCGCCAGGCAGTAAGAAGCTTCCGCGAGGCCGTGGAGTGGCTGATGGTCGAGGCGCGCAAAGGCCAGGCGATCCAGCGCTACAAGGGACTGGGCGAGATGAACCCCGGGCAGCTGTGGGAGACGACGGTGAATCCCGAGACGCGGCGACTGATGCAGGTGCGCATCGAGGATGCCGTTGCGGCCGACGATATCTTCACGACCTTGATGGGCGATCAGGTTGAGCCTCGGCGCGAATTCATCGAGAGAAATGCGCTGTCGGTCTCTAATCTCGACGTTTGAAGTATATAGCCGCCGATCGCTGCAAGATACCTCCTCAAAACATCCATAGTATTTTGTATACAATTGTTTCCGGGGGTGATTCTGCGTCATCCGCGGTTTGGGGATCACGCCATCATCCACCGCATTTCGCCCCGGTCTCCATGTGGGGCCCCGGGCCTTGGGTGTCACTCGGCGGGGCTGGCCGGTCCGGGCTGATGCGCTCCAGCGTTGCAGCGATCCACTCTCGCCCGCGACGGGTGATCTCCTCGTGGCTGAGGTCGGTCGTGTCGATGGGCGGACCGATGACAACCCGGATGGTGCCCGGCCGCTTCAGGACGCTGCGCCGCGGCCAGAAGTCCCCGGCATTGTGCGCGACGGGGAGAATCGGGCACCCGGCAGACTTTGCCAGGGCGGCGCCGCTGATGCCGAAACGGCGCGTGTGTCCGGGCAACACCCGCGTCCCTTCCGGGTAGATCACCACGAACAGCCCGCTCTCGAGCCGCTCCCGCCCCTGGGCCATCACCTGCTTGACCGCCGTCCGCCCCGCCTTGCGGTTGATCGCGATCGGTTTCAACATGGCCAGGCCCCAACCGAAAAACGGCAGCCACATCAACTCGCGCTTCACCACCCAGGTCTGGGGCGGGAACTCGAGCGCTCCCGCCATCGTTTCGAAGACTGATTCATGCTTCCAATACAGCACGCAGGGTTCGGCGGGAATATGTTCCCTGCCCTCGATCTCGAAACGCAGTCCGCACAGCTTGTCCAGCAGCCACAGGTTCACCTGGGCCCAGTTCACTGCGGCGCGGTAGCAGATCCGGTGCCCGAACGGCGCCAGTAACAGTACCGCGGTCGCGTGCACCGCTACCGACAGAAACAGCAAGAAGGTAAACAGCAGTGAACGCAGCCAGATCAACGGCCGCGCCCCCGGTCAGGGCGACGAAACACCGAGCCTCGATACGTCGGCAATGTCCATGAACAGGGCCCGTAAGCAGGCCAGGAGAGACAGCCGGTTGCGGCGCAGCGCCGGGTCTGGGTCCATGACGAGCACCTCTTCGAAGAAGCGATCGACAATTTCCCGCAACGTGGCGAGCAGCTCAAGCGCTTCTCGATAGCGTCGACTCGCAACCAGCGGGCGCACGTCCGCCGCCAGCGCCTGGATCTGCCGATGCAGCAAGCGCTCGGCTTCCGCGTGCAGCAGCTCCGGGTCCACCTCGCCGATCGCCTGGGTGTCGGCCTGCCGGAGTATGTTGGCGATACGCTTGTTGGCGGTCGCCAGCGCGCCTGCGGCGTCGAGCTGTGCGAATTCCAGCACCGCAGTCAGCCGCTGGTGAAAATCTACGAGCGACGCGGGCTGCCGTGCAAGCACGGCCTCGAAAGCATCGTGCCCCGCGATCACAGCACCTCCGCCGTCGAGGTAATAGCCACGCAATCGATCCATCAGGAAATCCACGATTTCGCCGGGCATCTCCGCCGGAGCCGCCACCGGCTGGGCCGCGACCGCTTCCGCAACCAGCGACGGCAGGTCCAGGTCGAGCTCGCACTCGATCAGGATCCGCAGCGCCCCCAGCGCGGCGCGCCGGATTCCGAAAGGATCGCGGTTGCCGGTCGGCCGTTGGCCGATAGCGAAAATACCGGCAATGGTGTCCAGCTTGTCGGCCAGCGCGAGCACCTGGCCGGTCGCGGACGCCGGCATGCGGTCGCCGGCGAAGCGAGGCAGGTAGTGCTCTTCGATAGCCGCGGCAATTTCGTCGGCCTCCCCGTCGGCCTGGGCATAATATCGGCCCATGATTCCCTGAAGCTCCGGAAACTCGCCGACCATCGCCGTCACAAGATCGCACTTGGCCAGCAGGGCAGCACGTTCAGCCGCATCCGGGTCGGTGTCCAGGAGGCTTGCGATCCGCATGGCCAGCGCAGCCACGCGACGGCTCTTGGCGCCGATGCTGCCGAGCTTCTTCTGGAACACGACATCGTCCAGCAATACGGTTCGGGAGCCGAGGGCGGCGCGCCGGTCCTGCGCCCAGAAAAACGCGGCATCCGCCAGGCGCGGACGCACGACGCGCTCGTTGCCGTGGCGCACCGCCTCCGGCGAGGGACTGTCGAGATTGCTGATGGCGATGAAACGAGCGGCGAGCCGGCCGCCGGCTTCGCGGACGGGGAAATACCGCTGGTGATCCTGCAGCGTTGCGATCAGGACCTCCTCCGGGAGTTCCAGGAAACGCGCTTCGAAAGTGCCGGTCACGGGCACGGGCCATTCCACGAGCGCAGTGACTTCGTCCAGCAGTGCAGGATCCAGCACCAGCTTCCCGCCGCCCTCACTGGCCGCGGTCTCGGCCTGGGCCCGGATGCGCTCCCTGCGGGCCTCGAAAGAGGCGACCACGAAAGCCTCGCGCTCAAGCTGCTCGGGGTAGTCGGCCGGCGTCGCCAGCTCTGCGGGCCGCGAGGCCATGAAACGGTGTCCGCGGCTCGCGCGCCCGGCCTGGACGCCGAACAGGCTGCACGGGACGATTTCTGCCCCGAGCAGCATCACGAGCCAGTGCACCGGCCGGACGAATTCTGCCTCGGCGGCGCCCCAGCGCATGCGGCGCGGCACCGGCAGTGCGCCGAGCGCACCCTCGACCAGCTTCGGCAGCAGCTCCGCTGCAGGCGCGCCGACATCGCGCCTTGCAGCATAGACATAGACGCCCTTCCCATCGGCCCGTTCGACCAGCGCTTCGAGCGGCACTCCGGCAGAGGCCGCAAACTTCCTGGCAGCGTTGGTCCAGGCGCCCTCGACGCGCGCGACGCTCGCCGGCGGCCCCCGCACTTCGACCTCCTGGTCCGCCTGGCGGGTCTCGAGGCGACGGATCTTCACGGCCAGTCGGCGGGGCGTTGCGAATGACTCCACCTCGCCGTGGCCGAGCCTGGCGTCCGCAAGGCGCGCAATCAGCCCGTCCCGGAAGGCGGCGGCCAGCGCCGGGAGGGCCTTCGGCGGCAGTTCCTCGGTCCCGATCTCGACCAGGAAATCGGCGTGCTCAACCACGGGCCGCCTCCGCTGCCTGCTGGACCATCGGGAACCCGAGGCGCTCGCGGCTGGCGTAATAGGCTTCGGCGACGCTGCGCGCCATGGTGCGCACGCGGAGAATGAAGCGCTGCCGCTCCGTTACCGAGATCGCCCGGCGCGCGTCCAGCAGGTTGAATACGTGCGAGGCCTTGAGCACCTGCTCGTAGGCCGGCAAGGCGAGACCCCGGCCCAGCAGCTCGGCGCAGGCGCCCTCGTGTTCGTCGAAATGCCTGAACAATACGGCGACGTCGGCCTGTTCGAAGTTGTAGGTGGACATCTCCACCTCGTTCTGGTGGTAGACGTCGCCATAGGTGACCCGCCCGAGCGGTCCGTCGGACCAACAGAGATCGAATACGCTGTCGACGCCCTGCAGGTACATTGCGATCCGCTCCAGGCCGTACGTGATCTCCCCGGTAACCGGCCGGCAATCAAGGCCGCCGACCTGCTGGAAATAGGTGAACTGGGTGATCTCCATGCCGTTCAACCAGACTTCCCAGCCGAGGCCCCAGGCGCCCAGGGTCGGCGATTCCCAATTGTCTTCGACGAATCGGACGTCATGTACGCGCGGATCGATGCCGGCCGCGCGCAGGGAATCAAGGTACAGCTCCTGGATCTCCAGTGGCGACGGCTTGATCACGACCTGGAACTGGTAGTAGTGCTGCAGGCGAAACGGGTTGTCCCCGTAGCGCCCGTCGGTCGGCCGGCGGCAGGGCTGCACGTACGCGGCGCTCCAGGGTTCGGGGCCGATGGCCCTCAGGAAGGTCGCCGGGTGAAAAGTCCCCGCGCCCACCTCGAGGTCCAGCGGCTGCATCAGCACGCAACCCGCGGCCGCCCAGTAGCGTTGCAGCTCGAGCACTAGCTCCTGGAAAGTCGCTGGCGCCGAGCCGATGTCTGTCGAATCCATAGCCGAAACCGTGCCGGAAGGGCGCGCAAGTATAACTCAGGCCCGCCGCGCCCCGAGGTGGTCTATTCTGGTGCAAAGAGGCGACGAAGCGCACCGGGTTGGTGCAATGAATCGGCCCATGGCAGGCTGCGCGCCGTCCGGACTGCGGTAATCCGCGGCCGGCTCGGCAGCCGCGCGGCTGGCATGGTTCGTGCAACGCAACATTACGTACCGTTTTCCATTTGCCCGTCGAACCTCGGCAGCCAGTCCGGGGAGACGGGCCCCATCGCATCCAGACTCGGAGGAATGACCCGATGAAAGCGAAAGACGTGCTCGAGCTCATGCGTGAGAAGGAGGTCGCCTTCGTGGACCTTCGCTTCACCGACACGAAGGGCAAGGAGCAGCATGTGACCCTTCCCGTATCCAAGGTCGACGAGGACCTGTTCGAGGAGGGCAAGATGTTCGATGGCTCGTCCATCGCCGGATGGAAGAGCATCAACGAGTCCGACATGATCCTGATGCCGGACGCATCCACGGCAGTGATCGACCCGTTTTCGGAAGACACGACGCTCAACATCACCTGTGACGTGGTGGAGCCCTCCACGATGCAGGGCTACGAGCGCGATCCGCGTTCGCTGGCACGACGGGCCGAGGCCTACCTGAAATCGACCGGCATCGCGGATGTCGCCTATTTCGGACCGGAGAACGAGTTCTTCATCTTCGACGACGTCCGCTGGAGCTCGGAGATGAAGGGCGTTTCCTATCAGATCGATTCCTCCGAGGCAGGCTGGAATTCGGAGAAGATCTATCCGGACGGCAACTTCGGGCATCGCCCGACGGTCAAGGGAGGCTACTTCCCCGTGCCGCCCGTCGATTCCCTGCACGACATCCGGTCGGCGATGTGCCTGGTGCTGGAGGACATGGGCCTCGATCCGGAGGTGCATCACCACGAGGTCGCTACCGCCGGGCAGTGCGAGATCGGTGTGGCGTTCGGCTCGCTGGTAAAGAAGTCCGACGAAGTGCAGAAGCTCAAGTACGCCGTCTGGAACGTCGCCCAGGGCTACGGCAAGACCGCGACGTTCATGCCCAAGCCCCTGGTTGGCGACAACGGCAACGGCATGCATGTCCACCAGTCGCTGGCCAAGGACGGCAAGAACCTGTTCACCGGGGAAGAGTATGGCGGCCTGTCGGAGACGGCGCTCTACTATATCGGCGGCATCATCAAGCACGCGCGCGCGCTGAATGCCTTCACCAATCCCTCGACCAACAGCTACAAGCGCCTGGTCCCGGGCTTCGAGGCCCCGGTCAAGCTGGCCTACTCGGCGCGCAATCGCTCGGCGTCTATCCGCATCCCGTATATCCCGAACCCGAAGGGGCGCCGCATCGAGGTGCGTTTCCCGGACTCCACCGCGAATCCCTACTTCGCGTTCGCCGCGATGATGATGGCCGGCCTCGACGGCATCCAGAACCGGATTCATCCGGGCGATCCGCTGGACAAGGATCTTTATGACCTGCCCGCCGAGGAGTCGAAGAGCATTCCTGAGGTCTGCTATTCCCTCGAGGAGGCGTTGAACGCCCTCGATGCGGATCGCGGTTTCCTCACCGCAGGCGGAGTCTTCACGGACGACCTGATCAATGCCTACATCAAGCTGAAGATGGCCGACGTGCTCCGGCTGCGCATGACGACGCACCCGGTCGAGTTCGATATGTATTACAGCGTCTGACGAGTCTGGAGGACGCGTTTCGGGCGGCGGGATTGAATCCGCCGCCCGCTTTTTGTCAGGGAGCCGCCCGGGCCGCTATGCTAGGACCCTGTGCCGCCGCTGGAGGGTCTGCCATGCGCTGGATATGGATGGTCTTGCTGTTCGCCTGTTCGGCCGGTGTGGCCGCCAACGAGATGTGGCGCTGGGTGGATGAGCGCGGCGTGGTGCACTACTCCGACCGGCCTCATCCCGGAGCGGAGCGGGTGCAAATCGGGCCAGCACAATCCTACACCGCACCGGAACTGGCGCCGCCGCGGCAGATTGAGCCGGAGCCGGAGCAGCCACGGGAACCGGCCGCCTCCTATACGCGCCTGAGCATCGTGGCTCCCGAAGAGGGGGAGATGCTCTGGAACATCGGTGGCGAACTGCGTGCGCGGGTGGAATTCGAGCCGCCGCTGCGCGGTGGCCACCAGTTGCGTGTTTATCTCGACGGCCAGCGGGTCAACGGGATCCCGCAGGCGAGCGGCGAGTTGACGATCGGCGAGGTATTTCGCGGTGAGCACACGCTGCGGGCGTCCATCGTCGATAGCGGGGGGCGTGAACTCGTCTCGAGCGCGACGATCACTTTTTATGTGCAACAAGCGTCGCTCCTCAATCCCAACCGACCACCGCCGCGCCCCGGCGCGGGCGGTGGCTGAGTCCGCGACAACGCGCCCGCGCGGCGAGTATGTCGAGAACCTCACCACCGGTGTCGTCGTCCTGGGTGCCGGTTTCGAGGTTCGCTACGCGAACCCGGCGGCCGAGCAATTGCTTGGCGTCAGCCGGCAGCAGATGGCCGGGCGCGCCCTGCTGGAGGTCTTGCCCGGGCTGGCGGTGCTGGGGCCGCTGCTGCTGCGGGTCCGCGATACGGGCCAGGATTTTTCCCGCCGGGAAGTGCTGATCGCGGCGCCCCGCGGAGGTGACACCGGGCTCGCGCTCGATTGCGCTCTGTCCACCTGGGAGGATGCGTCCGGCGCGCGCGAGTTTGTGCTTGAAATTGCCGATGCCAGCCGGCGCCTGCGGATCGATCGGGAGAAGGCACTGCTGGCGCAGCTGGAGGCAAGTCGCAGCATGGTCCGCCAGCTGGCGCACGAGCTCAGGAATCCCCTGGGCGGCATACGGGGGGCCGCCCAGCTGCTCGAGCGGCAGCTCGAATCGCCGGCGCAGCAGGACTACACGAACCTGATCATCCGCGAGGCCGACAGGCTCGTCGATCTCACGGCCGCGCTGCTCGGTCCGGCGCGCGCGCCATCACGCAACCTGTGGAATATTCATGAATTGCTCGAGCATGTCCGCCAGCTGATCGTGGCCGAGGGCGCTCCGGGCATCCAGGTGGAACGCGACTATGATCCCAGCCTGCCGGGCGCGCTGCTGGACCGTGACCTGGTGATCCAGGCCATGCTCAACCTCGCGCGCAATGCCCTGCATGCCCTCGACGGACGGGGGCGGATCATATTCCGGACACGGGTGGTGACCAACGACACCATCGGCCACCTCCGCTGCCGGCTCGTCGCCTGTGTCGAGATCGAGGACAACGGCCCCGGCGTGCCCGACGAGCTGCGTGAGACCTTGTTCTATCCCCTGGTGACCGGGCGACCCGGCGGCAGCGGACTGGGCCTGGCGGTCGCGCAGGAACTGGTCAGCCGGCATGAAGGCCTGATCGAGTACTCGAGCCGGCCGGGCCGGACGGTGTTCAGGATGTTGTTCCCGATCACGGAGGAATCGCTTTGACATCCGATCCGATCGAGGTCTGGATAGTCGATGACGACGCAGGGATTCGCTGGGTGCTGGAGCGCGCCATGGAGCAGGCGGGGCTTTCGTGTCGTGGTTTCGACAGTGCTACGCCGGCCCTCGAGGCGCTCGCCAACGGGCATCCGGACGTGCTCGTCACGGACATCCGCATGCCTGGGCCGGACGGGCTGGACTTGCTGGCGCGCCTCAAATCCCACTGGCCGGACTTGCCGGTGATCGTCATCACCGCCCATTCCGACCTGGACAGCGCGGTGGCCGCATACCAGGGGGGCGCTTTCGAGTACCTGCCGAAACCATTTGATATCGACCAGGCTGTCGAGCTGGTGCGCCGCGCCGGCGCGGATCGCGCGGGCACCCATGAGGAGCTGTCGCGGCCGCAGTTGCCCAGCCTGATCGGTCAGGCGTCAGCCATGCAGGATGTGTTCCGCGCGATCGGGCGTCTCTCGGGCTCGAGCATGACGGTGCTGATTACCGGGGAGTCAGGCACCGGCAAGGAACTGGTCGCGCGCGCGCTGCATCAGCACAGTCCACGCGCCGCGCGACCTTTCGTGGCGTTGAATACCGCCGCGATTCCGGCCGAATTACTCGAGTCCGAGCTGTTCGGCCACGAGAAAGGCGCATTCACCGGGGCCGATGCGCGTCGCACGGGACGCTTCGAGCAGGCCGACGGCGGCACCCTGTTCCTCGACGAGATCGGCGACATGTCGGTGGCCTTGCAGACCCGCTTGCTGCGCGTCCTCGCGGAGGGCGAATTCTACCGGGTCGGCGGGCAGGTGCCGGTGCGGGTGGACGTGAGAGTCGTCGCGGCAACCAACCAGCACCTGGCCAAGGGCGTCGAGGAGGGTCGCTTCCGCGAGGATTTGTTCCACCGGCTCAACGTCATGCGGATCACTATCCCGCCGTTGCGCGAACGCCGGGAAGACATTCCACTATTGCTGGATCACTACTTGCGCAAGGCGGCCGACGAGCTGACCGTTCCGGTGAAGACGATCTCGTCCGAAGTGGCCGCCCGGCTGAGCGCATTCGAGTGGCCGGGCAACGTGCGGCAGCTCGTCAACACCTGTCGTCGTCTGACCGTGATTGCGCCCGGGCACGAAATCCGCATGTCAGACCTGCCTGGCGAGTTCGGCGACATCGAGCCTGCACCCCGCGCGCCTGCCTGGGTCGAGAGCCTGACCGCCTGGGCCGAGCGGCACCTCGAGGCGGGCGCGCGGCCGCTGCTGGACGAGGCGTTGCCGGAGTTCGAGCGCACGCTCATTCGGGTCGCGCTCGCCAGGTCCGGGGGGCGGCGCCAGGACGCAGCCCGCTTGCTAGGCTGGGGACGCAATACGCTCGCGCGCAAGATCCGCGAGCTGGGTCTCGACGACTAGAGCCTGTTCACAGCTGGCCGGTCGCCGCTGCACCCCCGCTTCGAGCATTGTTGCCGTTGACCCGTCACTTGCGTTTCATAGGCGAGTGTCAGCCCGCCGGGAGGGCAGCGGCACGCTTCGGCTCGGCAGTGTCCCCGGGGAGCTGCAGGCTGCCGACGAGCTTCGTCACGGAGGACAAAGCGTGTCGCTGCAGGTAGTCGCGAATGCCATCGTTGATCTTGTGACAGACCAGCGGGTCATAGAACAACGCGGTGCCGATTCCGACTGCGGAGGCGCCCGCAATGATGAACTCGAGGGCATCGCGTGCGCTGACGATCCCGCCCTGGCCGATGATCGGCACCCCGTGGCGTTTCGCGACCTGATGAACCTGGTGCACTTTCAGCAGGGCAATTGGCTTGATGGCCGGTCCGGAAAGCCCGCCCTGCACGTTTCCGATCACGGGCTCGCGGCGCTCGGCATCCACGGCCATGCCCATGACCGTATTGATGACCGAGAAACCATCGGTTCCAGCCTCTATACAGCGCCGCGCATTTTCCTGGATATCCGTCTGGTTTGGGGAGAGCTTCGTGATCAGCGGCTTGGACGTCACGCGGCGACAGGCCTCGACGACTTTGGCCGACATGTCCGGGTAGTTGCCGAAAGCGACGCCGCCTTCCTTGACGTTCGGGCACGAGATATTGATCTCGATACCGTCGATCGGCGAGTCATCGAAGAGGCGAGTGACCTCGACGTATTCCTCGATGGTCGAGCCGCTGACGTTGGCCAGAAACCGTGTTTCCGCGAAATCGAGAGTCGGCAGTATGTCGCGGACTACGCTCATTGCGCCGGGGTTCTGCAGGCCGATCGCGTTGAGCATGCCGAGCGGCGTTTCGTACACGCGGTGCGGCGGGTTGCCGAGGCGTGCGGCGCCGGTGGTGCCCTTCAGCACGACCGCGCCCGCGTCCCGGTTGGAGAAGCCGGCGACCCGCGTGTACTCTTCGCCGAATCCCACGCAGCCCGACAGCAGCACGATCGGTGAGGCGAATTGCATGCCGCAGAAATCCAGCGCAAGGGGGTTCGTGTCCGTCATGCCTGCTCCCGTCAACTGATATGTTCCACGTGATCCTCTGGCAGCCGGAGATCCCGCCGAACACCGGCAATATCATACGCCTCTGCGCGAACACCGGCGCCTCGCTATCGCTGGTCGGGCCGCTGGGTTTCGCGCTCGACGAACCACGGCTACGGCGGGCCGGGCTCGACTATCATGAGTTTGTGACCGTGCGCGAGTTCCCGGACCTGCACGCTTGTCTCGCGGCGCTCGGCCAGCCGCGCCTCTGGTCCTTTTCCGCGCGGGCCGAACGAAGCTTCACCGCGGTGAATTACCTGCCGGGAGATGCACTGCTGTTCGGCCCGGAAACTCGCGGGCTGTCGGCGGAGGTGCTTGCGATCGTACCGCCCGAGCAGCGCCTCATGATCCCGATGCGGCCCGGCAACAGGAGCCTGAATCTGTCGAATGCCGTGGCGGTGGCGGTTTACGAGGCCTGGCGGCAGCGGGGCTTTGACGGCCCGGCGCCCACGGTCAGCCCCCCGGGGCGAATTCCGACTTGAGCTCGCGCTTCATCAGCGCCACCACGGCTTCCTTCGGGTGGGCATCTTCGTAAAGAATCCGGTAGATCTGCTCACAGATGGGCATCTCGACCCCGGCCTTCTGCGCGACACGGCGCACGGCCTCGGCGGCAAGCACGCCCTCGACGACTTGCTTGATCTCGCGCTCGGCTTCGCTGCGAGTCTTGCCTGCCGCGAGCGCAAGGCCCATGCGGCGGTTGCGTGACTGGTCGTCGGTGCAGGTCAGCACGAGGTCGCCCATGCCGGCGAGGCCCATGAACGTCGCCGGCTGTGCGCCGAGCGCGATGCCCAGGCGGGTCATCTCGACCAGCCCGCGGGTGATCAGCGCCACGCGCGTGTTGGCGCCGAAGCCCAAGCCGTCGCAGATGCCGGCACCGATTGCGAGCACGTTCTTGACGGCCCCGCCGACTTCGACGCCGATGATGTCGCTCGAGGTGTAGGCGCGGAACGAGTCGCCGGAGAGATTTTCGGCCAGCTCCCGGGCGTAGGCCTCGTCATTGGCCGCTATCGTCATCGCGGTCGGCAGGCCCATCCCCACCTCGCGTGCGAACGTCGGGCCGGACAGTACCGCCATCGCGGTGCCCGGGCCGAGGACCTGCCGCGCTACCTGGTGCGGCAGCAGGCCGGTTTCCAACTCGAAGCCCTTGGTCGCCCAGGCGAGGCGCGTTTCGGCCCGCATCAACGGCTTCATTGCTGTCAGCATGGCGCGAAAGGCGTGGCTCGGGACGGCGACCACGACCACCGGCGCTGATTCCAGCACCCGGCCGAGGTCCGGGTCCACTCGCAAGTTGTCCGGGAACTTCGCGCCCGGCAGGTACCGGGTGTTCTCGCGAGCCTGCTGCATCCCCTCGGGATCGTCCTCGGCCCGTCCCCAGAGCAGCGTCGGGCGGCCGCTGCGCGCGAACTGGATGGCAAGCGCAGTGCCCCAGGAGCCCCCGCCTATTACGGCAATCGCTTCGCCGGGGGCCGCGCCGGGCACAGGCTACTGGGCCGCTTCCGGTGGCTGGTCGGCGGCTTCGGCCTGGCCGGCGCGCTCTGCCTGCTGCCGAAGCGCCTCGCCTGCGATGGCATCGAAGTTCACCGGCTGGAGCTGCAATGCGGGAAAACCGCCCTTGCCGGACAGATCCGCCACGACTTCGCGCGCATACGGGTAAAGCTGCTGGGGGCAGAAGACCATCATCGCACGCTGCATGTCGGCGGGTTCCAGGCCCTGCAGGATGAACACGCCGGCCTGTTGCACCTCGATCAGAAAAGCAATCTTTTCGCCCTGCTTGGCTTCGGCGGTGACGCTGAGCACTGCCTCGAAAGCGCCTTCGCCAAGGTCGTTCGTCGCGGTGTTGATGTTCAGCTGCACCGTCGGACGCCATTCGCCAGTGAACACGGCCGGGCTGTTCGGCGCCTCGAAGGAACTGTCCTTCAGGTAAACGCGCTGCAGCGCTACGGTGATGCGGTTGGCGTCGATGCCATCGGTTCTCTGCTCGGCCATGGTTGCTCCTTACGACAAGCGTTAAGTGTATCGAATATCAGGCGATTTTCCGCCCGGCGCCGAGCAGGCCGTCCAGCTGTCCGGACGCGTCGAGCGCGCGGAGGTCCTCGTAGCCGCCGACGTGGCGGTCGCCAATGAAGATCTGCGGCACCGTGCGCCGCCCGCTGCGTTCCTCCATCTCTCGACGGAGGTCCCGATCCGGGTCGATCATGATGATGTCGGGCGAGACGCCCTTGCCCTCGAGCAACGCGATCGCGCGCGTGCACCAGCCGCAATAGCGCGATGCGTACACGCGCACGGGTGCCGTCACGATGCTTCCTTCTTGCGCGGCTTCCGGCCCGCAAAAACCGGCAGGCTCTCCGCCCGCCAGGCGGCCAGCCCGCCCCGCAGGCTCTTCACGGCATCAATGCCGTTTTCCTTGAGCTTCTCGACCGCCTTGAGCGAGCTTGCGCCGTTCTCGCAATAGACGAGAATTCCGCGGTCCTTGAGCCTTTGCAGCGACGGCAGGTGCTGCTCGAAATCAGCCATGGGCACGTTGCGGGCGTCGAGTAGATGGCCCTTCTCGAACTGCGCGGCCGCGCGGATATCGATCGGTTGCGCGCCGGCATTGATCAGTGTGACGGCCTCGGCCGGCGTGAGGTCCACGCCCTTGCGCCGGGCCATGCGCATTTCGTAGGCGAAGACGATCGCAAACATCAACAGCATTCCGCCGAACAGAAAAAGATGGTTGCCGGCGTACTCGATTATGGAATCCATGAAGGCTCTGTCCGCGGACGCAAGCGAATAATTATACCTCTTAAGTCGCGCTGTCTTGCCCGATTTTTTCCATCCCCTACACTCGGCTCACCGTGAAAGCCGCGATTTACGTTTGTCTGGTCCTTCTCTTTGTCGCGCTGGCTGGCGGCGCTGACGCCAATGACGCCGATGCCGAGCGCCGGTTGGAGGCGCTGAAGGCGCGTATTTCCTCGATCGAGCAGGCGCAGCGGCGGGCGGCCCACGAGCGGGACCAGGAGTCCCGGGCATTGCGGGAGGTCGAGACCGCGGTCGCACGCCAGTCGCGCAGGCTCGAGGAAATCAGGCGCGAGCGTTTCGCGGTCATCGCGCGGCGGGACGAGCTGGCCAGCCGGCGGAGCGAGCTGGCCAAGGGGCTGGAGGCGGATTCGGCGGCGCTTGCGGCGGAGCTGCGTGCCGCATGGATGGCTGGCGGGGAGCCGCGGCTCAAGTTGATGCTCAGCCAGCGTGATCCCGCGGCACTTGGGCGGATGCTCACCTGGTACGGATACGTGGCGCGCGAGCGTGCCGGCCGTGTCGAGCATCTGCGCGTGCGACTGGCCGAACTGGCCGAAGTGGGCCGTCAGGTCGCGGCCGAGAGTGTCCGGCTGGCAGCGGCCGAGGCGCGCCAGGCCGAGGCCGTCGCCGCGCTGGAGGAGGCCAGGGCGACACGAGCACGGGCGGTCGCCGAACTCGATGCCGATGCAGCGCGACGCGGCCAGGAAGCTGAGCGGCTGAGACAGGAAGCAGCGGCGCTGGAACAGTTGATCCGGGAACTCCGCGCCGCGGTCGCTGACCTCCCGATCTCTGATGCAACGCCTTTTGCAGCGCAACGGGGACGTCTCGCCTGGCCGGTCGGGGGCGTGTTGGCGCGGGACTTCGGCACGCGTCGCGGCGAGGGCCCGCAGTCGAACGGCGTGCTGATCGCTGCGGAGCGCGGCACCGACATCAAGGCCGTCTGGCATGGACGTGTCGCGTATGCGGACTGGCTGCCCGGCCTGGGCCTGCTGCTGGTGCTCGAACATGGCGACGGTTATATGAGCCTGTATGCCCACAACGAGGTCCTGTTCAGCGCTGTCGGCGACTGGGTCTCGGCGGGCCAGGTCGTGGGCAGGGTCGGTGACAGCGGTGGACGGGACCAGGCGGGACTCTATTTCGAGATTCGCAGCGGCACGCAACCCGAGAACCCGTCTTCCTGGTTCTCCAGCCGGCTACCAACCCGATAAAACAACAAGTTATATGAAGCTCGCATACAAAATACTCGCGCCATTCATGGCCCCTCCCGAGTTTTGCATTCGAGCGCCGGAATGGTTGGGTCGCTCGTTCCCACCGCATGCCGCCGCGGGCACGGATTTCTGTTATTTTCCACCGTTGGCAACCGTGCAGGCGATCCGATGAAGCCGTTGATATTCCGCGGACTGCTTTCCGTATCGCTTGGCGTGGTGCTGGGGATTTCCATCGCGCTTGCGCCGGCCGTGGTGGCCGAAAGGGGCGCCGATGCGGAAACCCTGCCCTGGGAAGAAGCGCGCCTGCTTGCCGAGGTGATCGAACGGATCAAGCGCGATTACGTCGACCGCGTGGATGACCACGACCTTATCGAGGCGGCGATCCGCGGCATGATCGCTGATCTCGACCCCCACTCGGCCTTCCTCGACCCGACGGAATTCCATGATATCCGCATCAGCACCAGCGGAAAGTACTTCGGAGTAGGCATCGAAGTGGGAATCGACGACGGCCACATGGTCGTAGTCACCCCGGTCGATGGCAGTCCGGCTGCACGGGCCGGCATTCGCGCGGGCGATATCATCCTGTCGGTGGACGGCATGCCGGTGAGCGCGGTCAATCTGGAGGAAACGGTCGGACTGATGCGAGGGCCCGCCGGGACCCAGGTCGTGCTGGTGCTTCGGCGCCCCGGCGACGAGGATTCGCTGGTCATCGAGCTGCATAGGGGCCAGATCGAGGTACAGAGCGTCCGGGCAGAGCTCCTGGAGGCTGGCGACGCTTATATCCGCATCAGTCATTTCACGGACTCGACTGCGCAGGATCTGCGCAAGGCATTGAGTGAGCTCGAAATTCAGGCAGAAGGCTCGCTGTCCGGCCTGGTCCTTGATCTGCGCAATAATCCCGGCGGCGTGCTTGATGCCGCAGTGGCAGTCGCGGACCTGTTTCTGGATGGCGGCCTGATCGTGTCCGCGGAGGGCCGGATGCCGGACGCCCGCTTCAGGATCAACGCCACCCCCGGAGACATGCTGCGCGGCGCCCCGCTGAGCGTTCTTGTCAACAAGGGTTCCGCGTCGGCTGCGGAAATTGTCGCCGGCGCACTCAAGGATCATCGCCGCGCAACGATCATCGGCACCGCGACCTACGGCAAGGGGTCGGTGCAGACCATCATGCCCTTGTCAGAAGGCAATGCGATCAAGCTGACGACCTCGCGGTACTACACGCCGTCGGGGCTCTCCATTCACGCACGGGGCGTTACCCCGGACGTCGTGGTCGAGACGCACGGCACGGACGTCGAGGATGCGCAACTTGCCTCTGCCCTGGCAACGCTGCTGGGCCGTCGCGTGGTGCTGCGTACCGAGGTCATTGGCGCCGCGCAGCACGGCGACTGAATTCATCATGTCGCGGGTACTCGTTCCGCTGGCGGAGGGCTTCGAGGAAATCGAGGCTGTTACGGTGATCGACCTGCTGCGGCGGGCCGGAATCGAAGTTGTCACGGCCAGCCTGGTTCCGGGCGCCGTGACCGGCTCCCACGGCATCGTCGTGGAGCCGGATACCGACCTTGCATCGGCCCACGATCGGCCCTTCGACATGGTGGCCCTGCCGGGCGGCATGCCCGGAGCCGCAAATCTGGCGGCGGACCCGCGGCTGCTGGCGGTCGTCAGGCGCCTGGCGGACAGCGGCCGGTTTACGGCGGCGATCTGTGCTGCGCCCGGCGTGCTTGCGAAGGCGGGTCTGCTCGTCGGCAGGCGGGCCACCAGCTTTCCCGGTTTCCTGACCCCGGTCAACGCACCCGATACGACCCTGTCGGAAGATGCCGTCGTGGAAGACGGTAAAGTCATCACCTCGCGGGGGCCGGGTACCGCCATGGATTTTGCCCTGGTGTTGATCGAGCGCCTGGAAGGCCGCTCCGTCCGGCAGGCGGTCGAGGCTCGGCTCCAGCGGCCCGCTTCGCCGCACACGGCCTGAACCGGCGTCATGCTGCATCGTCTCAGGGCACTGTTGCAGGACCTCGACGCAGACGTCGACCAGGCGGAGCTCCGGGGCCTCGCCACCAACACCACCGACGGCCCGATCCTCTTGCTGGCGCTGGCGGGCCTGTACATGCTCACTCCAGGCAGCGAACTGCTGCGGCCGGTACTCATGTTGGGTGCCTGTGTCGTGTTCGGCATCTTCTCGCTGACGCTGCGTTTCCTGCCGCGTTTCCGCCGGGAGACGCGCCTGAAGATCAGCCTGGATCTGGTCGCGATGGTGGTGTTTACGAGCGTCTTCCTGTATTCGATCGACACTCGCGCCAGCCTGCTGCTGATCCTCTACCTGCTCCCGATTATCATCAGCGCGCTTACGCTGGGGCGATGGGCCACGCTGGTCGTCACCGTATTGAGCGTGCTGGGGTTTCTGCTGGCCGCGGCGTTCCGGGATGCTGCCACGATGCCGTCGGGCCGAGAGGTGGTCGAGCTGGGCATCGCTCTGGCGCCCTTCCTTCTGGTTGCCTATGTCACCGCGCTGCTGGCGCATGAGATCACCACCGCCAGGCAACGTATTCGTGTCCTGTCGGAGACAGATGAGCTGACCGGGCTTGCCAATCTCCGTGCGTTTTCCCGGCTGCACCGCCAGGAACACGATCGGGCACTACGACACGATCGCTCCTATGCCGTCATCGTGATGGACCTGAATGGCCTGAAGGCGATTAATGATACTCACGGCCACCATGTCGGGGATCGCGCGATCATCCTTTTCGCCAATGTCATTGCGCGACTGATTCGCAGTACCGATGCGGCAGCACGCCTTGGCGGCGACGAGTTCATCGTGTTGTTGTCCGAGTCCGATGCAGAGCAGGCCGCGCGCGTCATGCACCGTATCCGTTCCGCGACCGAGCGCAGCACGATTGACGTTGGCGGCCGGATGGTGAGGCTGTCGGTCAGCGTCGGCGCCGCGGTCTTCCCGGCGGACGCCGAGAACACCCGTGAACTGATTGCAGCCGCGGACGAGGCCATGTACCGCGACAAGCAGGCACGCAAGAGGACCCCTGTCGAAAGCGATACTCCACAGGCTGAGTTGGTTTAGGCTGTTGGACCGATACCTGCACGAACGAGGAGATTGTCGATGACCGGGGTACTGACGCTGGCCTGGTTCCATTACCTGGCCATGATGATTCTCGCGGCCGCGCTGATCGCGGAGCACCTGTTGTTTTCGCCGCGGCCGGACCTGGCGATCGCACGCAAGATCGTCGTCGTTGACGTCATCTACGGTATCTCGCTGCTGATCGTGCTGCTCACCGGCCTGGGCCGGTTGTTCCATGGCGGCAAGGGCGCGCTGTTTTACATGCAGAACGCCGCCTATCACACCAAGTTCACGCTGTTCGTCATCATGGCTGCCGTCTGGATCTATCCAGCGATCAAGTTCTTTGGCTGGCGGCGCACGCTCAAGGGCGGCGGCGTACCGTCGATGAGCGATCCCGAGGCGCGGCGCGTACTCATGGCGATTCGTATCCAGCTGTTGATTCTGGTGTTCCTGCCGCTGCTCGCGGCGATGATGGCGCGCGGCGTATGGTCGTGAGGCCCGGACGTGGCGCCGGGCGGGACATGGGATGAGGAAGCGCAAGGGTAAGATCGCAGCTCAGGAGTCCGGTGCCGCCCTGTGCCCGGTGCACTCAGCGAACAATCCTGATGCCTTGCCGCCCGGCCACCCCGCGAGCTGGTACACCACGAAGCGGCGGCTCAAGCGCAAGGTTTACGAGCGAGAGCTCGCCGCCCTGCAGGTCGAGCTGGTCAAGCTCCAGGAGTGGGTGCGCCACCAGAAGCTGAAGCTGGTAGTGATATTCGAGGGCCGCGACGCCGCCGGCAAAGGCGGCGCCATCAAGCGGATCACCGACAAGCTCAATCCGCGTGTCTGCCGGATCGCGGCATTGCCGGCGCCCACGGAGCGGGAGCGCAGACAGTGGTACTTCCAGCGTTACGTAGCGCACCTGCCCACCGGCGGCGAGATCGTGCTGTTCGACCGCAGCTGGTACAACCGCGCACTGGTAGAGCGGGTGATGGGCTTCTGCGACAACGAGGAATACCTGGAGTTCGCGCGCGCAGTACCTGAGTTCGAGCGGATGCTGGTACGGTCCGGGATCCTGTTGATCAAGTATTGGTTTTCGATCAGCGACGAAGAGCAGGAGCGGCGCTTCCAGGCGCGCATCCACAATCCTGAAAAACGCTGGAAGCTGTCGCCTATGGACCTGGAGTCGCGCCGGCTTTACCGGGAGTATTCCCATGCCAAGGATGACATGTTGAAATTCTCGGACATTCCCGAGGCGCCGTGGTGGATGATTCCCGCGGACGACAAGCGACGGGCGCGCCTGAACTGTATCGCGCACCTGCTGTCGGCCGTGCCATATGAAGACGTGATGCCCGATCCGCCGTCATTGCCGCAGCGCGATGAAAGCCATCATTACCAACGGCCGCCGATCGGGGAGCTGAATTTCGTGCCGATCGTCTACTGAAGGCGCGTCGGCGACATCGGGCAGATCAAGGGCATAAGGAGGCGATATGGCGAACGAGGGTTACCACGAGCCGGTCGAGGAGAAGGAGCACGCCGCCATGGTGCTGGAATGGATCAGGCGCCGCGACCCGCGCTTTTCGAAGGAACTGAAGGAAAGTCTGTTCACGACCGGAGCGATCGGTCATCACGACGACCACGACCACTGAGCGGTCGCCCGCTCTCGACACGGGGCGCCACGCGCGCCTGCTGAGAATCGCCACGACGGCTTCGGTGGCCACGGCTTCGCTGCTGGTGGCCGCCAAGCTGGGTGTCTGGTTGCTCACGGGCTCTGTCAGCTTGCTCGCCTCGCTGGTCGACTCGCTCATGGACGTGCTCGCTTCGGCCATCAACCTGGTGGCTGTCCGCTGGTCGCTCGCGCCGCCGGATGACGAGCATCGCTTTGGTCACGGCAAGGCTGAATCGCTGGCCGGGCTTGGCCAGGCAACCTTCATTGCGGGTTCGGCGCTGTTCCTGGTCTTTCATGTCGCCGACCGCCTGGTCAACCCGCGGCCGCTCGAGCATATCGGGATAGGCATTGGGGTAATGGTGTTTTCGATGATCGCAACGGCGCTTCTGATCGGCCTGCAACGGTTCGTCATCAGGCGCACCGGATCCGTCGCGATTCGCGCGGACTCGCTGCACTATGTGTCCGACCTGCTGACAAACGCGGGCATCCTGCTCGCGCTGGGGCTTGCGCTGGGCGGCTGGCTCTGGGCCGATCCGGTGATCGGACTCCTGGTCGCCGGCTATGTGTTGTGGAGTGCGATCAAGATCGGCGTGGATGCCGTTCAGACGCTGATGGACAGGGAACTGCCGGAAGCGGATCAGCGGCAAATCCTGGAGGTTGCCACGCGACCGCCCGAGGTGACCGGGGTACACGAGCTGCGGACCCGACAGGCCGGACGAGTGCGCTTCATCCAGCTCCACCTCGAATTGCCTGCGGAGCTGCCGTTGCTGGAGACCCATGCCATCGCCGAGCGGGTGGCGAGTGAATTGCGAGCCGCTTTCCCGGGCGCGGACGTGATCATTCACCAGGATCCCGCAGTGACGGCGCCGCGACTACAGGCGGACCGGCCGGCATCGAGCGGTGCATCAGACTCCGGCTAGCGGCTAGAATATCGATCCCACAGACTGGCAAAGAAGCCATGAGCGCCAAACCGGAGCGGCGCGAGAGCATCTTGCTCTCGCTCGGTCTCAACATCGCCATCCCGGCCGTCATCCTGATGAAGTTCTCGGGAGAGGACGCCTTGGGCCCGGTCGGCGGATTGATCGTTGCGCTCGCGTTTCCGCTGATCTATGGGCTGGTGGATTTTGTGCGGCGGCGCGAATGGAACGTCGTTTCCGTCCTGGGGTTCATCAGCGTGCTGCTGACCGGCGGAATCGGCCTGCTGCAGCTCGACCCCAAGTGGATTGCAGTGAAGGAAGCGGCGGTTCCGGCGGTTATCGGGATCGCGGTCGTGCTGTCGTTGCGCACGCGCTTTCCGATCGTTCGGACTTTCCTGTACAACGACAAAATCATCCGGACCGGGGACGTCGATGCGGCGCTCGAGAGGCGCGGCACCCGCCGGGCCTTCGATCAGACGCTCGTCAACGCGTCATGGATGCTGGCGGCGTCATTCTTCGTTTCATCAGTATTGAATTTCGTGCTGGCGAAGCTGATCGTCAAGAGCCAGCCGGGCACCACGGCGTTCAACGAGGAGCTTGGCCGGATGACGGCCCTCTCCTACCCGGTCATCGTCGTGCCGTCGATGATCATCATGATCGCCGCGCTCTGGTACCTTTTCTACCGCATCAAGCTGTTGACCGACCTGGACCTGGAACAGATTCTTAAAACCTGAGGACGCGCCGATGAACGGATTCCTGGTACGGATGCTGATCACGGCCGTGGCCTTGTGGCTGGCGGCGCTGATCGTGCCCGGCATGCATCTCGAGGGCGTGCCCACCGTGCTGGGTGCCGCGCTCGTGCTCGGCATCGTCAACGCCTTCGTGCGGCCGGTGGTAATCGTG
>Ga0114946_10000453_pt1 | contig 27536 bp, 24 predicted proteins | sample WalLakDeSediment_FD_88676 | JGI IMG/M metagenome (GOLD analysis project Ga0114946, IMG submission 88676) | Lake sediment microbial communities from Walker lake, Nevada to study Microbial Dark Matter (Phase II) - Walker Lake 11/02/13 Deep Sediment | ecosystem: Environmental > Aquatic >... | reverse complement strand
GCGCCCCGAGCGACGAGGGTATCGACCATTGCTGGCCGATGTCCCCGCGGACAGTCTCGGTGTGCGACGCGTGACCGAAGTCTCGCGCCAAACCGGACCGTGCGGTTCGTGGTCCGTGTTCCTACTCTCCAGTTTTCAGGAAGCTTCGCCCGGTGCGAAGTGGAGCTGGCGGGGTCCGCCAAGGGCTCCTCGTCGCCGGGGTTGGGAGATCTAGGGCAGTCAGCCGCTCGGGTCAAGAGCTTCGCTAAAAAAAAATGAGAAGCTGAAAATCGTTCGAATTCGGGCTTGCATGGCGGTTTAGGTGGCAAGGATAGCGGACACCACGCGACCGGCTGACGACGCGCCAATCGCGGTGGACCGGTTTTGGGAGCGCGGATCCAATCCGCGTTGATCGCTCATGGGTTGGCGCGGATGCGCGGTCTGAAGGTCGGGGCCTTGTTTGGCTGGTGCGGCTGAGACAATCTCCGCGTCGATGGCCGGATCGAGCGATGAGACAGCGGGCCGAGAGCTGCGTTGGCCGACCTACCCAGGCCGCGGCGTGGTGCTCGAGGCCGCGGTGTTCGACAAGAACCGCGCGAGCGGTGCCCTGCGCGTGCGCGACAGCGCGGGCAAGACCTACCTCGACGCGATCGCGGGCATCGGCACGGCCGTGCTCGGCCACGGTCACCCGGCGTGGGCCGAGGCGATCGCTCGCCAGCTCGAGAAGCTTGCGAGCGTGGCCAACACCTTTGGTCATGGGCCCCAGCAGCAGCTCGCGGCCCGGCTCGCGGAGCTGTTCCCGATCGACGATTGCCGCAGCTTTTTCGCCAACAGCGGGACCGAGGCTACGGAGGCGGCGATCAAGCTGGCCCTGCGCGCGACCGGCCGCGACGTGATCGTCAGCTTCGAGCGGGCGTTTCACGGGCGGACCCTCGGGGCGCTCGCGCTGACGGCCAACCCGAGCTACCGCGAGCCGTTCGTGGCCTGCTTGGGTGAGGCGCACCCGGACCGCTTCGCCCAGATGAACGTGCTGCGGGTGCCGTTCGGCGATCCCGCGGCGCTCGAGCAGGCGTTTGAGGACTACGGCGAGCGGATCGCGGCGGTGTTCATCGAGCCGATCCAAGGCGAAGGCGGCGTCTGGCCCGCTCGCAAGCCGTTCTTGCTGCTCGCGCGGGAGCTGTGCGATCGCCACGGGGCGCTGCTCGGGGTCGACGAGATCCAATCGGGCTGCGGGCGGACGGGCCACTGGTCTGCGTGGGACACGATCGTCGGCGACGACGCGCGGCCGGACATCATGTGGCTGGCCAAGGCGCTCGGCGGCGGGTTCCCGGTGGGCGCGTGCCTCACCACCGCCAAGCTCGCGGAGCACATGGGGGCCGGCACCCACGGGACGACCTTCGGTGGCAACCCGGTGGCGTGTGTGGCGGCGTTGGCGACGCTGCGGATCATAGAAGAGGAAGGGCTGCTCGATCGGGCGGCCGCGCAGCTACCGACGCTCGAGCGCTTGGCCACGCGTGAGCGCAATCATGAGGTGGTCGACATCCGCGGAGCGGGGGCGATGATCGGCATCCAGGTCGGGGCGCTCGCGGATGGCCGGGCCAAGCAGATCGGCGAGACGCTGACCGACGAGGGCGTGCTCGCGACCACGCCCGGGGGCCATACGGTCCGGCTGTTGCTGCCCTACGCGGCCGGCGACGACGAGCTGCACGAGATCTGGGCGGCGTTGGCCCGCGCCTGCGCGCGCGTGCCCCCAAGCGCTCGGGTTGGCTGAACCGCCCGCGCCCGACTACCATCCCGGCGATGCTCGCTCGCGTCGTTTGTCGCCTCGCACCGGTTTGCCTGCTCGCTGCGCTCGCGTGCCAGCCCGAGCCCGCCCCAACCCAAGCGCCTGCGAGCGCGAGCGCGCCCGATCCGGGGGGACCCTGGGGTGGCGCCAGCTCCGCTCGACCCGCCGACGAGGGGCCCGCCGAGCCCGAACCCGAGCCGAAACCCGAGCCCGAGCCGGAACCCGAGCCCGACAGCGAGATCGAGCCCGAGCCGGAGCCCAGCCCAGCGAAGCCCACGAGCAGCCAGCGCGAGCCCCTACCCAAGCCGATCCACCCGCACAGCAGCGGCACCTGTCAAAAGACCTTCGCGGTCGGCGAGAAGGTCAAGAACTTCAAGCTCGCGAGCGTCGCCGGCGATAAGGCGATCTCGCCGGCGGGCTACCGCAAGCGGGTGATGCTGCTCAACTTCTGGGGGACGTGGTGCAAGCCGTGCTTGGCCGAGCTGCCGGAGTTCGATCGGCTCTATCGCAAGTACCGCCGCCACGGGCTGACCTTGGTCGCGGTCGCCACGGACGAGGACTCCAAGGCGGTCCAGGCCTTCATTGACAAGCACAAGCTGATCGCCCGGATCGCGCTAGACGGCGAGGAGGCCGCAGGCGCCTACGGCCGGCCCAACTTCCCGTTCTCGTTCGTGGTCGACGGCGACGGGACGATCGTGGCGGCCTACGACTACGTCGACGACAGCTGCCTAGGCGACCTCGAGCAGGTGATCCGCGCGTCGCTCGAGCGCTTGGACTGAGGTCAGACCCCAAGCAAGGGATGCAAACATGCGCTAGAACCCGCCCACCGGAGGGGCGAGTCCTTGCTCCTCGAGCCCGAGATCGAACTTGGTCAAGCTCACAGAATTCGCCGACCACCCCGCGAAGCGGTTTCGCCTGATCCCGGAGTGGCCGCTCGTCAGCAAGGTCTTGTACCTCGGCACGTTCGTGATGCTGGCGATGCTGACCCAGTACTTCGTCAACGCCGCCGACACCTTCATGATCGGTCGGCTCGACGATCCGCAAGAGGCGACGGCCTCGGCCGCGGCGCTCGGCTTGGGCATGCCGCTTTATTGGGCGGTCGGCGGGTTCTTTGCCGCGATCTCCTACGGCACCCAGGCGATGACCGGGCGGCGCTACGCCGAGGGCGACGACGCGCAAGCGGGGCAGGTGCTGTTCAACGCGATGTTCGTCGCGGTCTTCGCTGGGGCGCTCGGGATCACGATCGGGTGGTTTGGGAGCCCGATCGCGATGGGCTACCTCGCCGAGGCCAGCGAGCAGCAAAAACAGCTGGGCACGGTCTACGTGCAGCTGCGCGCCCTTGGGATCGGCGCGATGGTCGTGACCTTCGCGTTCAAGGCCTTCTTCGACGGGATCGGGCGGACGTACGTCCACCTGCTCGCGGCGGTGGTCATGAACGTGTTCAACATCGGCCTGAACTACCTGCTGATCTACGGCAACGAGCCCCTGGGGATCCCGGCGATGAAGGTCGCTGGCGCCGGCATGGCGTCGATGCTCTCGACCTACCTGGGCCTGGCGATCATGGTCGGGATGAGCCTCAGGCCCCGCTACAACAAGCGGTTTGGGTTCTTCAAGCTGCACAACTTCGACCGCCGGGTGATGGGCAACATCATCAAGCTGATGCTCCCGGCGGGGTCGGCGACCTTGATCCTGATGACCGGCTTCTTGCTGTTCTTCAAGTTCGTCGGGCAGATCGACGCGGCCGAGGGCACCAGCAACACCTACTCGGCGGCGACCAAGATCCTCATGGATACGGCGGCGATCTGCTTCATGCCGCTGCTCGCGTTCGGCACCGCGACCGCGACCGCCGTGAGCCAGAGCCTCGGGGCCGGCAAGGCCAACCTCGCGGCCCGCTACGCCTGGGACTCGGTCCGGGTGGGGATCCTGGCGATGATCCCGCTCGGGATCGTGTTTTGGATGTTCCCGGAGCAGCTGATCTCGCTGTGGGCGCCGAACGATCCGTCGGTCGCGGTGGCCGGGGCGACCTCGCTGCGGCTGATCGCGGTCTCGCTGCCGATGCTGGTCGTCGGCCTGGTCTTGTCACAGTCGCTCTACGGCGCCGGCGCCAACACCTACGTCATGGTCGCCGAGGGCCTGCTGCACTTCGGCTGCCTGGTGCCGTTGAGCTGGTTCTTGGGCCCCTACCTCGGCTTCGGGCTCGAGGGGATCTGGACGGCGGCGCTGATCTACATCCATGGGCTTGGGATCGCGATGGGCGTCAAATTCCTGGCCAAGGGCTGGCGGACCATAAAATTGTGAGCGGTTCCGAGGCCCGGGCGGGCAGTTTTTGCCGTGCTGGCCGCGACCGGCGTATCATCGGGCCATGCGCTTGCTCCTACCGCCCATCGCGCTCGCCACGAGCTTGCTGATCCCAGCCGCCGCCGAAGCGAGCCCGTTCTCGGTGCCCTCGCTCCGCGGCTTCGATCTGGTCCACAGCCAGCCGACTGAAGACGCGGGCGACGAGCTCGACGCGCCCGAGGATGACGCGGTCCCGACCGGCGACGAGTCGGCTATCGATCCGACGACCGGCGATCCCACCGAGGGCGAGATCCTCGATGACGATGATGATGACGACGACGACGACCTCCCGGTCAGGAAGCCCAAAAAGGGCGACTTCAACGCCAACGCCTTTGGCCTCTACGGCGGCATCCACCTGGTGCCGTCGTACTTCCTCAACACCGCGCTCGCGTCCTACAGCAACTCGCTGTGCCGCAACAAGGTCGGCAAGTGGGGCGAGGAGAACGGCTTGGTCAAGGTCCAAGGCTGCAACTACTACGTCGGCGGCAACTACACCCGGCGGGTGTCCCGGGCCTTCGACGTCAACGTCGGGCTCGGCTATCTGCACATTCAGCCGCCCGACTCGCTGTGGATCGACAAGGACGAGTGGAAGCGCGAAAGCTGCACGAGCGACACGGGCTCGGGCACGAGCTGCAACCTCGGCGCGGCCGACTACACCAAGATCGACCTGCGGATGTTCACCGCCGAGGTCAACTTCGTCGGCCGGGGCACGCTCTACCGCAACGCGGACATCGAGATCCAGCTCGGTGGTGGCGGCGGCGTCGGGCTTGGCGTGCTGATCGGCGAGGGCGTCGCCCGGACCCCGCTTGGGCCCAACCCGTCGGGCTTTAGCGGCGGCATGGAGACGCCCGGATCGTGCCAGACCCTCGCGGACACGGCCGACTTTCGCAAGTGCACCCCGCGTTACTTCGACGACGCCGACATCGATCAATCCGGTGACGGCTTCAAGATGGACCTGTCCCGCGAGCAGGTCCACATCGCCGGCGTCGCGCCCAACGGCACGAAAATCTCCACGGAAAACAGCTTCGCGGGGTGCACCAAGGACAAGTGCAACGGCTCGGACCTCGCGGCCTTCGGCACGACCGAGACCGGCGGGACCTGGCCGGTCTACCCGGTGATCAACATCTTCGGCAGCTTCCGCATGATCGTGAAGGACGTGTTCGGCATCACCATCGACGGAGGCATCAAGAACGGCTTCTTCTTCGGCGGCGGGATGCAGTACTACTTCGGCGGCGGCGGCAAAGATAAGTAGCGGCCACGGGCGACCCCGTACTCCGCCGCCCTCCACCCTCGAGCAATTCGAGCCCCCCTCGGGGGGCCACGTAACCCATGCCCACAGCATCCTGGCCCACGAGCGAGGAACGAGCGATCGGCCGCGCAGCGGCCGTGCCTGGCAAGGTGCCAAACCGACCGCGGGGGGGCTAAACAGCCGCCGCCAGTTGGAGCAGGCGCCACAGCGCGACCGTGAGGTGCTCGGGGCCGACGTCGAGCTCGTCGCGCTCGCGCAGCTCTTGGAAGAACACGGCCACGCAGATCAAGCCAGCGAGCAGGGCCGCGTGGCGATGCTCGGGCAGCGAGAGCGCTTGGTCCTCGTCGAGGGCGCGCTGGATCCAGGCGTTGCGCAGGCCAAACTCGAGCTGGAACGAGCCGTCGCGGCGGCGCTTGCCGAGCTTGGCCGGACGCCACGAGAGCATCGCGGTGTCGAAGTGGACCTGCATGGCGATGCTCTGGCGGACGATGTCGGCGAGCAGGGCCTCGCGGCGGTTGCTCAGCGGGCGCAGGGGCGCGGCCTTGAGCGACATGTGCCGGAGCGCGACGACCCGGGCGCCGCGATCGACGGGCTGCGAGACGCCGAGCTCGGCGGCGAGGCCAAAGCGATCGTCGGTCCGCACGACCGAGCGGGCGTACTCGACGAAGTGATCGAGGCGCCGCCGCTGCGGCCCGTTGGGCGGCAGCAAGGTCCGCTGGCGCAGGGCGTCGGCGAGCAGCTCGCGGGCCAGGGTCGTAACCTCGCGGTGGATCACGCTGCGATCGATCCGCTGGCCTTGCTCGGTCTGCAGCAGCCGCCCCGAGACGCGACCGAGGGGCTCGGGCAGCTCGATCTGCCCGACCCGCAGGCCGCGTGACCACAGCGCGATGCCGTCGGAGCTGCCGTCGCCGGCGACCTGCAAGCGGCCGATCACGAGGGGGTGGACGACGGCGCGGCCGAGCAGCGGCGGCGAGCTGCGAGCGCGGCGACGGACCGGCGCGCTGCGACTCTCGCTGACGATCGCCCCCTCGTGGTGCCCCTCGCGATCGCGCTCCCGGCTCGCGCCGAGCCCCGGCTCGAGCTCCGCGACCTCGGCGAGCAACGCCGCGACCCCAGGCGTGAGCTCGAGCATCGGGCGCGGGAGCCCGCGGTGGACGGCGCCAACGGGGATTAGCCCTGGCCGCGGGCGCTCGCTGAGCACCGAGGCGAGGCTGACGAGCAGCGTCGGGCTGAGCGCCCGGGGGTCGTAGCGATCGAGCAAGGGCACGGCCTCGAGCCCGAGCGTGTCTTGCTCGAGGCCGCGGGCGACGAGCAGGTGGCCGAGCAAGCGCTGGCGCGCGAGCGGCTCGACGGTGCTGCTCTCGAGGGTCTTGGCGACGGTCTCGCGCCCGCGCAGCAAGTGGCGCTGATCGTCGACGGGGTCGTTGACCACGAGCGGGTGAGCCTCGGGCACGACCGGCATCTCGAGCACCGCCGCGCGCCCGAGCACCCGCTCGAGCAGCGCGCGGCCCCAGTCGGGCACGATCCACGGATGCAAGCGTGGATCGGTCGAGCGCAGGTGCTCGTAGCGCTTGCGCGGGTGGGCGAGGATCACGAACCCCGGCTCCCGCAGCTGGCGAAGCGCGTCACGCAAGCGCTTCTCGACGCCGTCCTCGGTCCGGCCGACGACCACGTCGAGCAGCACGGTGTCGCGCCACGCGAGCCGCAGACCGGCCTCGGTGGTCTGGTAGCGCAAGTCGATGGTCCCGGGCCCGAGCTCGTCGATCGCCGTGCGCAAGAGCGGCGTCTCCCACGGGTCAGCCCAGCGCATCACGTGGGCGAGCAGGCCCTCCCAATGGGCCATCGCCTTTTGCCGGCACAGCTCGGTGATCGTCGCGAGCGCGGCCGGGTCGCGGCGCAAGCTGGCGACGTCGAGGGTCGCCTCGCTGGCGCCACTTTGCTCGCCGACGTCCGCGGTTTGCTCCGGGCTTGGGCTGATCCGACAGATCAAAGTCACGCCCGGAAACACCTTGGAGCGCTCGCGCAGCTGGGTCACGCGCCGCTCGTAGGCGAGGACCTCGACGAAGCCCATGGTCGCGGTCGGCGAGCGGTGGACGTAGGCCTCGATCGACAGGCGCAGGACCTGGGCGAGGGGCCCCGAGTGCTCGTCGCCGCTGATCGGGCTGTGCTTGACGAGCACCAAGGGCTCGTAGCTGCCGGCCCGCAGCGCGGTCAGATCGGCGGGATCGAAGTCGCTTTGGCCACCCAGGGCGCGCAGCGGGACCAGCCGCAGCTCGGGGAAGCGCGCGGCGATCGAGGCCTGCTCCGAAGGCCACAGCGCGAACACCTTGGACCGGGCGTAGGCCGGCACGACCGCCCGTTGATGGCGCCACACGTTGACGATCTCGCGCCCGCGCCGGGCGTCTTCGCCGAGCTGCTCGACGCTCACACGCTGGCCACCCGCCGTCTGCACGCCGTCGTCGAGCGCGGCCGGCCAGCTCGGGGCGTCGACGCTGCGGGCGACGTAGTCGTGCAGCCAGGCGATCAACAGGTCGAAGTCAGGGTCACGCGCGACGCTGCGCTCGTCGGCGGTCAGGCGCAGGCTCGGGCAGTCGACCCACCCGGAGAGGCTGCCGGGATCGAGCTGGTGCTCGCGCAGGGCCGGGCCGAGATCGAGGAGCAAGACGCCGTCGCGGACCAACCACAGCGAGGTCGACACATTCGGGGCCGGCGTTGGTCCAAACCGGGCGTGCGTACCCAGCATGACCGGCTCACCGCGCACCGCCGGGCTCAGCTCGATCACCCCGCGCTCGTCGACGTTGGCGGCCTCGTGATCGGCCAGCCGACGCCCGCGCCACAGGGCCGCGAGCGCTTCGGTGGTGTCGCGTTTGCTTCGCAACCACCGAGTCAGGCGCGAGCGCAGGCCCGCGCGCGCCTCGGTCAGACGGATCACGAAGCGGCTGTGCCCGTCGCAGCCCGGGAGCTTGCGCTCGGCGTAGGGATCGCGGCCGGGGCTGAGCTGCTCGCGGCGCTCGAACCGACGGCCGCCGGCGGGGGTCGAGAGCTCGAGGGCGACGGGCTCGTGGGCGAGGGCGTGGTTGATCGCCCGGCCCATCAACATCCGAAACCGACGCTGACGCTGCTGGGCGTCAGCCCCAGGCGAACCCAGGGGCGCGCCGAGATCGGGCTCGAGCGCGCCGGCGAGGATGTCGGCGAGATCCAAGCCGTCGAGCTCGGCGTTCGGGGTGATCACGTCGATGGTCGTGATCACCTGGTGCTCGTCGTGCTCGTCGACATGGGTCTCGACGGTCGCCTCGGCGAGCTCGCTCAGGGCGTTGGCGGCCCGGACGACGAACACGCTCCAGTCCCAGCGCAGGTCCCCACGCTCGCGGACCTGGGCACGCAAGCGCAGCAGCGCCTGTTCGCGCGAGACCGTGAACCGCTGACGGGAGGCCTCGAGGCTGCCGAGGCGCCGGGTCCCGAGCAACTCGGCGACGCCGGGGTGCAGGGCCGCGCCGCTCACTTCGAGCTCCTGCTCGGGGCCGGCGGGGTGCTGTCGCGCTCGAGCGAGTCGGCGAGCTTGGCCACCTCGCTGGCCGCCGGGGCCCGATCGAGGTGGCCGAGCAGCGCGAGCGTCACGGCCAAGCCAGCGACCATCGGCCGGTCACTGAACCGGGCGACCGCGGCCTCGATCAAGGTGTTGTGGGTGTTGAGCCACGATCGACGGCGGCTCAGGTTGGCCGCGGGGATGGTCTGGCCGCCGTGGAACGCTAGAGGTGTTTGGGCGCCGCGGACCTCGGGCCCAAACACCGGGCTTGGATCGGGCCGGCCCAAGAGATCGACGAACGCGCCGAGCTCGACGCTCGCGTCGGCGTAGCCCAGGCCCCGCAACAGCGCCTCGACCAGCCCGCACAAGCCCGCGGCCTCGCCCGGCGCGGGCTCGACCCTTGCGATCGCCCGCTCGACCGGGACCAGCTCGATCGCCGCGACCCGAGTCAGGGCCGTCAACCACGCTCGATCCTCGTTGAGGTCACCGGCGAGCACGGGGATCGGTGTTGGCCGGAGATCGCGGACCAGGCGGGCGAGCGAGGCGAGCTGCGGGGACTCGCCGTGATCGCCGAGCAAGGGCGGGGCCAGCAGCAGCGGGCGACCGGCCATGCTCGCGAGCGCGGCGTCGAGGCTCAGGGCCGCACCATGGGCGAGGTCGCGGAGGATCGGCCGGGTCCGCGGCGCGCGAGCGAGGTGCTCGACCTCGAGCTCGAGGTGCGCGTGGAGGGCCCCGTAGATCGCGTGACGCTCATGCGTCCAGCGCCGATCGGCGGGCGCCTCGGGATCGTCCTCGTCCTCGTCCGGCTCGTCGACGCCGGTCGCGGCGAGCTGCTCGAGCCGCGCGAGCAGATCCTCGCGCAAGCCGGCGACGAGCGCGAGCAAGCGGCCCTCGATCGCCACGCGGCCGCCGTCGTCGACGACCTTGTCGCGGGCCAAGGTCGTGCGCAGCAGCGGGCTGTCGGCCCAGATCTGCAGGTGCTCGACGCTGCGGCCGAGGCCCTCGGCGCTCCCGGCCAAGAGCTGCGCGGGCCCGCCCTCGGCCAAGATCAGCCCCCGACGCAAGAATACGGCGTTGGGCGGGACCGCGAAGCTGACCCGCAAGGTCGACTCCCCGCGGACCTCGGCGCGGGTCAGGCCGGTCCCGAGGCCGAGCTCGGCCGGCTCCGGCGAGTCTTGAATGAGCTCGGCCGGATCGTCCCCGTCGAGATCCTCGAACGACAGCTCGAGCGGGCAAAACCGACACCAACGCCACAAGCTCTCGCGGATCGCCTCGGCGATCGCCTCGCGCTCAGCCCGGCGGCCGCGCCGAAACAAGCTGATCGTCGTGCCTTCAACCGGGGCCTCGATCGCGACCTTGTCAAAGCTGCGGTCGCCGTAAAACACCAGCTCCCAGCTCTCGCCGCCGCGGCCCGTGTGGACCAAGACGGCCTCGGGCTCCCACGCGAACACCGAGACGAACCCGACGCCGAAGCCGCCGGCCATGGTCCGGTCGCCGCTCTTGCCCGAGGCGAACAGGCGCGTGAGCTCCTGATCGATGATCGCCTCGTCCATGCCCGCCCCGGTGTCGAGCAAGGACAGCTCGAAGATCACCTCGTCGGGCTCGGCGCTGGGGTCGGACTGGCGTAAGGGGTGACTCTCGAGGGTGACCTCGACCCGATCGCTGCCCGCGTCCATCGCGTTTTGGACCAACTCGCGCAAAAAGTCGTAGGGCGACTCGAACTGCGCGACGAGCCGCTCGAGCAACGCATCGACTTCGGCGACGGACATCGGGCGCGCGAGTGTAGACCAGATTTTAGGGCGTGAGACGCCCTGCGCTGGCGATTCATGGGTGCATGGAACAATCGACCCAAGCCGAAGCGACCCGCGTACACTCGCCCCTAGTCATGGACTCGGCGCCGCACACCCCTGCTCGCAAGCGACCCGACCCCGTCCCCCAGGCGGCGAGCGTCACGATGCTCGACGAGCTCGGCGTCAAGCCGCTCTCGCGCGAGCACTGGACCATGGACCGGTCGAGCGTGACGTTCGTGCAGATCACTCCGACGCTGAGCCTCGTCGCCTCGTGCGGGCCGGGCCACCCGCAGTCGCGCAGCTTCTACGCCGCCCACGCGCCGACGAGCTGCGCCGGGCCCGACAGCGTGATCTTCTGGGACCTCAGCGGGCTGCTCTCGACGGATCTGAGCGTGGTCTCGACCGTGCTCGGGGTCGGCAAGACCCACCGCCATCGCATCGCGCAGGTCCATATGTTTTATCGCTCGCCGCTGATCGGGATGGCGGTGACCGTGGGCAACGTGGCGCTCGGGGGCTTGATCCAGCTCCATCGCGAGGCCGATCCGTTCCACGACGCCCTGCGCGAGGCGGCCAACTCGTCGACCAAGAACTGAGCGCGGTGCGCCCTGTTACTCTGCGGCGCGTGGAGTCGCGTGAGCAGCTCGAGTCGGCCGAGGACACGCTGATCGGCGAGCACTCGAACCCCTCTTCACCACCGACGCACACGCAGGAATTCCAGCGCGGCGATCAAGCCGGCCGCTACGTGATCCTCGAGCGCGTGGGTGCGGGGGGGATGGGGGTCGTCTACGCGGCGTGGGACCCCAAGCTCGATCGCAAGGTCGCCCTCAAGCTGCTGCACATCAACCAGGCCAACCACAGCCCGCGACTCGAGCGCGAGGCCATGGCCATGGCTCGCTTGACCCACCCCAACGTGATCGTCGTCCATGACTTTGGCGAGGTCGACGGGGTCGGCGAGGCCGGCCGGCGGCTGTTCGTGGCGATGGAGTTCGTCGAGGGCGAGACCCTCAAACGCTGGGTCGAGCACGAGCCCGAGCCGCGCAGCTGGTCGGCGGTGCTCGAGGTCCTGCTGGCCGCCGGACGCGGGCTCGCGGCCGCCCACGCCCACGGCCTGATCCACCGGGACTTCAAGCCCGACAACGTCATGGTCGGCGTCGACGGGCGCGTGCGGGTCATGGACTTTGGTCTGGTCCGCACGAGCACCGACGCCAGCGACGACGCCGATCGGGCCGCCGCGATCGAGCAAATTAACGAGGCCTCCATCGAGGTCTCCAACGCGCTCGACTCGGAGCTGACCCTGGCCGGCTCGCTGCTCGGGACGCCGGCCTACATGGCGCCCGAGCAGCTGCGCGGCGAATCCATCGACGCCCGCGCCGATCAATTTTCGTATTGCGTGGCGGCCTGGCAGTGCCTCTACGGCGTCCGCCCGTTCGCGGGCGACTCGCCGATCTCGATGTTCTACGCGATCTCCCAAGCCAACTTTCGGGAGCCGCCGCCGGGCCGCACGGTGCCCAGCTGGATACGCCGGGCGCTCGAGCGTGGGCTCGCCTTGGACCCCGCCGCGCGCTGGCCCGACATGCCGAGCCTGCTGACGGCGCTCAGCCACGACCCAACAGCTTGGCCCGCCGCCAAGCGCCGACGGCTGCTGGTCGGCGGGGCGTTCGTGGCCGTGGCCATGATCGCCGCGACCGCTGCGATCGTGCGCCGAGCCGAGCCGCCGCCCTCGCCCTGCGCCCGCGCCGGTGATGAGCTGCGCGAGCTGTGGACGAGCGAGCGCCGGGCTGGACTCGAAGCCGCGTTCGCTGCGAGCCCGCTGATCTACGCCGACGAGACCTGGGACCGCGTCGGCGCCCGGCTCGACGACTGGGCCGCCGGCTGGATCGACGCGCGCGAGGCCACCTGCGAAGAGTCGCTGATCCGCCACGCGCTCTCGGCCGAGCTCCTCGACTTGGGCATGGCCTGCCTCGATCAGCGCCGCGATCGGTTCGCGGCCCTCGTCGAGCTGTTCGCCGCGGCCGACGACACGGTGATCGAGAAGGCCGTCGAGGCCGTCGAGGCCCTGCCCGAGCTCGAGATCTGCAGCGATCGCAGCTGGCTGATCGCAACCGTGCGGCCGCCCGAAGATCAGGCCCTCGCCCGCGCCGTCGCCGAGCTGCGCGAGGACATCGCTCGGGTCGTGGTCAAGGTCGACGGCGGCAAGGCCAGCGACGCTGGCGAGCTCGCCGCGCAGACCGTCGCCCGGGCCGTCGAGCTCGGCTGGCTGCCAGTCATCGCCGAGGCGTCCTTGCAGCGCGGCCGCGTCGACCACGAGGTCGGCGAGTTCCCGAGCGCTCGCGCGAACCTCGAGCAGGCTTACTTCACGGCCCGACGCAGCGGCCACGACGAGGTCACGATCCAAGCCGCGTATTCGCTGGTCTACAGCCTGAGCCTCGGGCTCGGTGAGTTCGACTCGGCCGCCGTTTGGATCAACCACGCGCGGGCGGAGGCCGAACGGATCGGCCGCGACGATCTGCTCGCGGATGTCCACGCCAGCGTCGGCATCCACCACTACCTCAAGAGCGAGACCAAGCTGGCCGCCGCCGCGTTCGCCCAAGCCCTCGAGCTCCACGCCGGCGCCCAGTCAGCGGGCCTCGCCGCGGCCCACATCAACTACGGCACGATCTTGACCCAAGTCGATCGCAGCCAGCGCGAGCGTGCGTTCGCCGAGCTCGAGCTCGGCCTCGCGATGCTCGAGCACGCGCTCGGCCCCCAACACCCCAGCGTCGCCACGGCCCTGAGCAACTACGCGACGGTCCACGGCTACTTCAACCAGCGGCGCGAGGCGATCGCCATGCTCGAGCGCGCGCTGGTGATCCACACGCGAGTGCACGGGCCCAAGCACCCGATGACCGCGCTGGTCGAGCTCAACTTGTCGACGAACTTGGTCGCCTTACCCGACGAGCTCAGCGAGCGCGACGAGCTGACCCGCGCGCTCGAGCTCGCGCGTCGCTCGAGCGCGACCCATCGCGAAGTCTTCGATGCGCAGCACGGCATGGTCGCGCAGTCCGAGCGCACGATCGGCGAGGCGCTGCGCCGGCTCGGGCGACCCGAACAAGCGATCGCCCACCTCGACGCCGCCCTCGCGATCTGGATCGCCAGCTTCGGCGAACCGCACGCCGAAGCGGAGCGCGTCCACCTCGCTTGGGCCGGCTGCGACGTCGACCTGGGCAACCTCGCCGACGCACGGGCGAGGCTGGAAATGATCCTTGGCCGCGAAGCGGCGACGGCCAAGACCCGCGACAAGACCAAGCTCGCGCTCGCGGAGTTGATCGCGGACGAAGATCCGCGTCGCGCCACGATCTTGCTCGAAGAGGCCAAGCCCTACTTCGAGGAGACCGGCGATGAACGCGAGCAAGCCAGGGTTGCTGCGCTCGAACGAGCCCTCAACATCGACACCAAGACCGAGAACGCCCCAACACCCTGAACCCAACACCCTGAACCCAACACCCTGAACGGCGGCGCTTCAAAACGCCGAGACGGCGCTGCGCTGGATCAGCGCGCTCGGCGAGTCGGGCGAACGCGCGGGCAGGTTGGTCACCCGCGGCTTGGGCCACTCGATCTGGTGCTTGAGGATCCGGCGCTTGAGAGCGTGACGCGTGATGCCAAGCAGGTTGGCGGCCTCGATGATGCTCCCCGCAGCAACGAGCGCCTCCTCACAAATTTTGCGTTCGGCTTCGGCGAGGTTGAGGGAGTTGAGAACGATCGGCATGGGCTGACAATAGTTGGTTCACGATGCGCCTGTAAAGAAAAAAATGCATGCTGGGCCACCTAATATACTTGTCCTTAAGATCAGGTAGGCTCAAATTGGTTCACAATTGACCCAAAATACAGTTATATCAGCTTTTATTTCTGGTTATTAAGTGAAATTAATAGATCAGTTAGCTCGCAAACCAAACTCTAGCGCGGGGTTGCATGGATGATTCACTATGCTCGCGCATTGGCGCTGGGTCGCGCGCTTTCGTCGATCTTTAGCCTGGACGACTCAGCACAGTAAGATGTGCTGGGAGGGCCGACCGGCCGTGCGATGCTCTCGCGCCCACCGAGCCCGATGAGGAGCCATTCTTGAACGCCAGCCGTGCTGCAGCCCTCGCCGCGATTCGCGTGCTGGTCGTCGACGATGAAGTGAACCTTCGCTTCGCGATCGAGCGTGGACTGCGCAAGGCGGGTCACTACGCCGACTCGGCGAGCACGGTGCGGCAGGCGATCGAGCGCCTGCGTTCGCAGCCTTACGACACGGTCGTCACCGACCTGCGGATGCCCGGCGGCGACGGCCTCGAGCTGATCCAGTGGCTCGGCAGCTACAGCCCATCCACCAAGATCTTGGTGGTCTCGGCTCACATCACGGCGGAGTTTCGGGCCAAGTACGAGAACTCGGGCGCGGTCGGGATCCTCGAGAAGCCGGTCGAGCTCAACAAGCTGATCGAGCTCGTCGAGCAGCTCGGCCCACGCCGAGGGTTTTACGGCAACTCGATCGAGGTCGAGCTGTTCGACTACGTGCAGATGGTCGCGCTCTCGGGCCGCGACAAGCTCGTCAAGGTCGTCACGCCCCTCAACGAGGGCAAGATCTGGTTCGAGCACGGCGACATCGTCCACGCCGAGTTCGAGTCGCACAGCGGCGAGATGGCCTTTTACAAGGTCCTCGCCACGGGCCGCGGGACCTTCACAGAGGTCTTTTATCACGACCCACCGAAGCGCACGATCATGGGCTCGGCGACGGGCTTGTTGATGGAAGCGGCGCGGCAGATGGACGAGGGCACCCTCGGCCAAGACCCGCCGCCGCCGCCCGAGCCGCGCGGCGACGACGAGAGCTCGTTCGCGGATCTCAACGACGACGACGGCGACGGCGACGGCGACGGCGAGCCGCCGATCGATCCCAACGATCCCTTCGATCTCCGGGCCCCGCCGCCGCCGCCGCCGCCGCCGCCCGAGTCGCAGACTTCCGCGACGGGCCTGCTCGATGATCCCGAGACCCGCGAGCTGATGCTCGGGCAGTTCTTCGAGTTCGAGGGCGTCGACGGCGTGGCGATCATCTCGAGCACGGGCAAGGTCCTCGCCGAGAAGATGGGCACCAACAGCTCGCTGGTGACCCTCGCCGGCTTCTACATGCGCGGCGCCGCGCGGATCGCCCGGTCGCTCGGGTACAACGTGTTCGACGGCGTGATCGCTCGCCACGAGACCGGCCAACAGCTGGTCATGGTTGGCATGGGCGCGACCTCGGCCGTGCTATCCATCGAGGGGGGCAGCGACCCCGAGCAGGTCCGTGACGAGATCATGGGCCTCGACTGACACCGATGAGCGCCATCCCAAAAGGTCGGCCGGAAGTCCTCGCGCTCCTTCAAGAGATCGCCGCCGTGCAAGGCGTGCGCGGGACCATGCTCGCGACCGCTGAAGGCCCGCTCGGCGCCGCCGAGCACGCCAACTTGGCGATCGCGGTCGCGACCGACGTGGCCAAGACCGTGCGCCGCTTGGTCGTCGCGTCGACCACCGCCAACGCGCCGCTGCGTGAGCTGCTGATCAACTTCGGTCCGTCGCGGATGATGCTGCGCCCGCTCGGCGAGGACGTGCTCGTGGTCTTGCTCGAGCGCGACGTCGACACCGGCCCGGTCCGCACGCTGCTCGACGTCGAGCTCGAGCGGATCGGCCGAGCGATGCGCGGCGAGCCCGAGGAGCTGATGGCCGCGTTTGGCCTCGACGACGCCGACGACGACATCGGCGAGCTGCTCGGGAGCCCGCTCGGGCCGGTGCTGCGCGAGATCGAGGCCGTGTTTCACAGCTACCGCAAGCAGCGGGGCCACGCGCAGGCGCAGACCCGCGTGGTCATGCACGAGCAGATGCGCGAGTGGTTGCTGTGCTGCAACCCGTCCAACTACACGCTGCCGCTGCTGCTCGACGGCCTGTCGGAGACCATGGTCAACGACCCCGAGGGTCGCAATCGCTTCGTCGGTGCAGTGCAGACGATCCTGCGCAAGACCGGCGCGCTGCGTTAGGGATCCGCTGGCGGCTCCAAGCCCGCCACCACCAGCTCGACGTAGTAGCTTGGCTCGCGGCCGCCTTCGATCGTGCCGGCCTCCACGAGCGCGTGCAGGCGCTGACGAAGCACGCCGATCTCGCGGCCCGGCGGGAGCTCGAGCGCGCGCATGAGCTCGTTGCCGAGGCCCGCTGGCAACGGCTTGGGCTGGTGATCCTCGGCCGCGAGCTCGCGGATGCGCTTGGCGAGGGCGCTGACTTGGTAGAGGCAGCGCTTGCGCTTGCCGGGGCGCTTGCTGGTGATGTCGGCGCGCGAGAGGTTGAGCAGATCGTCGAGGTGCGGGCCGACCTCGCGGGCGAACCGACGCACGGCGCTGTCGGTCCAGCTGTGCTCGTACTGGCCGGGGCGCAGGTGGAAGCGGATCAGCTCGCCGATGCGCTCGCGCTCGGCCGGCGGGAAGCCGACGCGGCGCGCGGGGCCGCGGTGGAACATGCGAAGCCCGAGCTCGGCGTGGCCGTGGAAGGTCACGCCGCCGCCGGGGAGGAACCGGCGCGTGGGCACCTTGCCGATGTCGTGGAGCGCGGCCGCCCAGCGGACCGCCGGCTTGGGCACCGACTGCCAGACCACGGTCTTGGTGTGCTCCCAAACATCCTTGTGCCGGCGCCCGGCCTCCTGCGAAAAGTCGACGGTGGCCGCGAGCTCGGGCAACACCACAGCGAGCACCCCGGTCTCGTGCAGCACCTGCAGCGCCGCATCGGGCCGCCGGCCGCACAGCGCCGCGGTCAGCAGGGTGTAGAGCGACGCCGGCGAGCAGCCCTGGAGGGTCGCGGGGTCGTCACGCAGCTCGCGGGCGATCGCCGAGACCAGCGCGGGCTCGGGCTGCGACCCGTCGCGGCCAGCCGCGAGCGCCGGCGCGAGGAGCTGTTCGACGCTCGAAGGCATGGTGGGCGAAGCCCGCTGAAGGACCAGCACGGGGGCTGAGGATGCAACACAGGCCGAAAAACGCCAGAGGCCACCCGCTCGCGCGAAACCTCGCTGCGAACGCGACGGCCGTGATAACATCCGTTATAGCGATGTCGCGGTCCCCGCAGCTCGGCTATAACCACAACATTCCCCATCGTGGGCGGCTGTATCACGTGCAGACCGAAGACTCGGGCATGGCCAAGGCCCACATCTTCACGCACGTGTTTTACGACGGCACGATCATCTCCTCAAACAAGGTCCAGTACGACCCCAAGGCGGAGGTCGAGGACATCGACCAGCACATCATCGGGCTCATGCAAGAGTCCCATAAGGCGATGATCCGTCAGCTTCGCCGGGGCGTGTTCGATGACAAGATCGTCACCTACCTCGGTGAGCACCCGGAGGCGGCCAAGGACGCGGGCGCGGGCGCCAAGGAGCCCGCGCCGGCCGAGGACAAGCGACCCGAGCGGCGCGCGGCCCCGGAGCCACGCGACGTCGAGCGCCAAGGTCCGCCGCTGACGCCCGGGCACCCCGGCCCGACCGTCGATCCAACCCTGACGCACCCCGCGTTCAGCTCCCGCGAGGCCCAAGCGCAGGTCGCTGCGAGCGCGACAGGCACCGGCCCGACGCGAGCCAGCCGCGGACCTAGCCGCGTACGTCGGCGCGCCGTCGGTGGCATCGGCGGCCGTGGAGTCGCGGCCGATCAAGCCAACAAGGCCAAGATCAACGAGCGCCGCGACGTGGTCGTGGGCAAGTTCGCGAGCGAGCACCAGGCCATGCTCGACGAAGAGATCCTCTCGCTGCTGCGCGAGGACTAGCGTCCTAGGCCGCCGCGGGCGTCGAGGGCCGAGAGCTCGTCGTAGCCCCCGACGCTTTGACCGTCGATGAAGATCTGCGGGACCGTGCTCTGACCGGTGGCGGTCAGCAGCCAGTCGCGGGCCTCGGCGTTGCCGGACACGTCGATCGGTTTGAACGCGACGCCCCGCGAGTCGAGCAGCCGCTTGGCCCTGACGCAGTACGGGCACCATGGCGTCAGGTAGACGACGACGGCGCAATCGAAGGAGTCCGGGAGAGGGAAGCTGCGCCCGTTAGCCACGCGCTAAGGTAGAGCGGCGATCGGCGGGAGACCAGCCCTTGCGAGCTCACATGCGGGCGACTCGGCGGACGCCGGATTGCGGCGTATGGTCCCGAGGTCTGCGCAACACGGCGCGAAGGGAGACCGGACATGTCCGAACAAGACAAGGATTTGATCAGCAAGGGGCTCGACGAGCTCAAGGCCCTCGGAACCGAGCTCGAAAAGGCGGTCAAGCACGCGAGCGAAGAGGCGAAGGAGGGCTGGAAGAAGCTCCAGCCCCACCTTCAGCAAGCCGAGAAGCTCGCGGCGGACAAGGCCAGCGAGCTCGCGACCGAGGTCGGCGAGTCAGCCGGCGAGTTCATCGTCGACGTCCGCGGGCGGCTCGAGAAGCTACGCGAACGGATCCGCTCCGAGAAGCCCGAAGGCTGATCGTGACCGCGGCCGCGCTCGAATACGTCGTCGATGAGGCGCCCGCGAGCGCGGCCGTGTTCGCGGCGATCGTGTCGATGCTCCGCGAGCCCGAGCGAGGCTCGCTCGCGCTCTCGCTCGCGAGCCCGCCCGCGCTGCTCGACCCGCTCGTGCGGACCTGCGCGCGCCGGGGCTTGGCCGTCGAGCGCGGGGCCAAGGCGATCACCGTCGCTGGACGAACGATCCCGCTGGTGCTCGGTGATCAGCCCCAGCTCGGTCCGCGCGCGCGTCTGCGCGAGGGTCGGATCACCCTCGAACAGCGAGGCAAGGCGCAGGTCGGCGAGCCCAGCGAGCTGCTGGCCGCGAGCCCGGTGCTCGACATCCTCGAGCGCGGGGCCGGCTTGCGCTGGGCGGTGCTGAGCACGATCGAGGGGCGCGACGCTTGGCACGCGAGCGTCGATCTCAGCGAGCGGCGCAGCGACGCCTCCTTCGAAGCAGCCCTGCGCCGCTCGTTCCCCGCCCTGGTCGGGCGCGTGGCGTTTTGCTCGGCGATCGGACCCCAGCTCGGCGCGGCCATGCACCTGAGCGTCGTGCTAGGCGCGGGCGCGAGCGTCGATGGGCTTCGTGACCAGCTCGCCCACGTCGACCATGGGTCGGGTTCGCCGTGGCCGCGGCTGCGAGCCCGTCGGCGCGTGGGCTCGGCGGACAGCTTCGGTGAGCCCAGCGTGGTCCTCGACCTCGACGCGATCGTCGGCGTGGGACCGCTGATCCGGATCGCGGCCTACTACGATCCGCCGGCGATCCTCGCCGGCGATCTGCTCCGGCGCCTGACATGACCACTCCCTTTGTATGTGTGCTCCTCGCGTTCGTGTTGATCTGGCTCGCGCGGATCCCCGTGTTCGTCGCGATCAACCAGAACAAGCGTGGGTTCGATAACAAGTACCCGCACCGGCAGCTCGCCCGGCTCGAGGGCTTCGGCGCCCGAGCCGTCGGCGCCCACCGGGGCCTCGCCGAGGTCTTCGCCCCGTTCGCGGCCGCGGTCATCATCGCCCACCTCGCGGGCGCCGATCCACGGCGCTGCGCGGTGCTGGCGATCGCCTTCGTCGTGTCCGAGGTGCTCTACGTCGCCGCCTACCTCGCCAACGCGGACTACCTACGCTCGTTCGTGTGGCTGGTCGGGTTCATGACCACGCTCGGCCTGTTCGCCCTCGCAGCGGCGGCCTGAGCTCACCCGACCGGGTCGCGTGCGCCGGCGCAACGCCGCTGCTACCGTCGCCAATCATGCGCCGCATCACCCGCCTCGCGCCGCTGCTCGCTCTTGGTCTGACGCTGAGCTTCGCCGGAGCCTGTCGGCAGGCGACCGCGCCCGAAGCCTCGACGCCCGAACGCGAACGCGAGCGCGAGGTCGAGATCGCGCTACCCGATCCCCTGGTGTTGCCCGCGAACCCCAAGGCCGCGTCATGGGTCGCCCAGCCCACGCTCGCGGTCGCCATGGTCGCCCCCTACAGCCCGGCGCCGATCGATCTTCGGGTGGGCGTCGAGCAGGCCCTCGCGACCGTGACCGCGCCTGCCCTCGCCGCCGAGCTCGCCCGCGCCGTCGACCTCGGGGCACCGTTCACCAACGTGATCCTCGATGACGGGCAAGAGGTGATCCGCCTGTCGCTCGCGAGCGAGCGCCGAGCCGCGTTGAGCGGCCGCTTGACCGAGCTCGAGCCGAGCGGCGAATTTGGGGCCGTGCGCTTGCCGGCTCCGGGGGGCCCCGGGGGAGCGAAGGGCCGCGAGTGGCTAGCGTGGATCGACGAGGACGACGGCGGGACCTTGGTCCTGGCCAACAGCTTGCCGGGCGTGGTCACCGGCCGGCACCTCGCCGCCGCCTACGGCGACCAGCCGATCTACTTCACCGCGGACTTGGCCGGCGATTGGAGCAACCTGGCGATCGACATCGAGCTCCCGTTCGGGCGGGTGACCGGGCGCGGCGACATCTCGGCGCTGGTGATCGAGGCCCAGGCGCTCGACGGCGTCGATCCCTACGCGGGCCTGCCGATCGCGCCGGGGACCCTCGGCGGGCTGCTCGACGGCTCGCAGATCACCGCGGGGGTCAGCACGCGCTACGCCGACCACAAGCAGACCGTCAACCAGGTGATCAGCGGGGTCAATTCCTCGGTCGCGCAGCTGCCCTTCTTGGTCCGTGGGATCGGCGAGGGCATCGCCGCCAAGCTCAACACCGCGCTGCGGACCTGGGATGGACGGGTGCTCGCGGCCCTCGGCCCGCGCGGCCACCTGCGCCTAGCGGTGGGCGCGACCGACGTGAACAAGAGCCGCATCGCCGTGATCCGGCTGCTCCAAGCGGTCGTCGACAACGTCTCGATGGCCCGCAACTTCACCGACAAGGTGCCCAAGATGACCCTGCGTCGGCGCGTGGCCACGGGCGACGGCGAGGACGTCGAGCTGTTCGTGATCCACGACGCGAGCAGCGTCGCGTCGGAGCTGCGCCCGCTCGCCGACCGCGAGAACCGGCTCAACATCGCGATGGCCTGGTCCGAGCGCGCCGGCGGGGGCATGTTCGTGATCGGCCCGGACGCCGCGCGCGAGCTCGGGAGCTGGCTCGACCAGACCAAGGCCTCGGCCCCCAACGACGCGACCCGCGGCCAGCTGCTCGCGGCCAGCTTCGCCGGCGAGCCCGAGCAGCTCCAAGCGCTGCTGAAGCTCGGCGACGATGTCCAGCTCGCGCAGCTCCTAGGGCTCGCCGCGAACGGGCCCCAGTGGCGCTTGGCGGTCAACGACGAGGGCGCTGGCAGGTACATCATCCACCTGGCCACCCCGGGGCCCGCCAAGCCGGCCCGGGCTCCCGTCGCGCGCTGACGCATCGGGCGCGCCGATGGCGGCTTGAAACCTGCGAACCCTGGGCTACGAACCCCGCACCACCGTGCAAGCCATGTCCAGGGAATTGCCGGCGATCGCCTCGCCGGCCGAAGTCCGCAGCTTCTCCGAAGACGTGATCTTCGGCTTGGCGAGCTCGCCCAAGAGCTTGCCCTGCAAGTACTTCTACGACGCGCGCGGCTCCCAGCTGTTCGATCGCATCACCGAGCTCGACGAGTATTACCCCACGCGGACCGAGGCCGAGCTCATGCGCGGCCACGCCGGGGCGATGGCGGCGGCGATTGGGCCGGGCGCGTTGATCGTCGAGCTCGGCAGCGGCAGCAGCATCAAGACCAGGCTGTTGCTCGACCAGCTCGATCGCCCGGCCGGCTACGCGCCCGTCGACATCTCCGCTGCGCACCTCGAGCAGGCCGCCCGCTCGATCGCCGCGGACTACCCCGCGCTCGAGGTCGTGCCCGTCGCCGCCGACTTCACCCGCGGCTTTCGAGTCCCGCGGACCCAGCGACCCGCGGCCCGCTGCGTGGTCTACTTCCCCGGCTCGACGATCGGCAACTTCACCCGGCCGCGGGCGCTCGCGCTGCTCTCGGCCGTGGCCCGCTTGGTCCGCGCCAACCACGACGAACGGCCCGGCGGGCTGCTCTTGGGCTTTGACCTGGTCAAGCCCCGCGACGTGCTCGAGCGGGCCTACGACGACGCTCACGGCGTGACCGCGGAATTCAACCTCAACCTGCTCGCCCGCATCAACCGCGAGCTCGACGGCGACTTCGACCTCACGCAGTTCGAGCACCGCGCGCTGTGGGCCCCCGAGCCGGCGCGCGTCGAGATCTCGATCCGCAGCAAGCGAGATCAGGTCGTGCACGCCGCCGGCCAGCGCTTCAGCTTCGCCACCGGCGAGGAGCTCTTGACCGAGCACTCGCACAAGTACACGCGGACGTCGATCACCAGCCTCGCCCGCGAGGCCGGGTTCGAGCGCTCGACGATCTGGACCGATCCCGACGAGCTGTTTGGGGTCGGGCTGTTTCAGCTCGAGGACTGAGCTTCAGTCGCTCGGTCCACGCCCAAGACGGCGTCGATGAACCGTCGGAGCTGCTTGACGACGTCCAGCTCCAAGGCCTCCGGATGGCGAAGCCACTGGTTGTCCTGGATCGACACCTGGATCGACTTGCCCGGTCGCAACACGCTGGCGACACATGACGCGATCGCTTTGGTCTTGCCGGCGGGCTTGCTGAAGTCGCCGCGCTCTTTGGCGTTTTTGAAGATCGACTCGTCGTTCGGGTCGAGCGGATCAATCCAGGCCTTCGCCGACTTCAACAGCTTCGGATAGGCTTTCTCGGCGCACTGAACCAACAGGTACTCGAGGGTCCCCGCGGTGTCGTTGTCGGGCAAGACGTAGACCCCAACGCGGGGCGTCCCTTGCCCGACCGCACCGGGGGCGCTCCCAGCATCTTTTGTGGGGAGCGCCGAGACCACCGTCTCCCATCGGCGCTTGACATCGTCGTCATCCGCGTCGAGCAAGACGCCGAGGCCCTGGGGCTCCTCATCCAAGGCGGTGAACGTCGCCTCGACCACGCTGGCGATGTTCCCAATTCCACCAGCGGAGTGGATCGCCACGCTGAAGCCCTCTGAAGCGAAAAACACCGGGACCGGGATACGCCGCATGAGATCACCTTGATGGGGAAAGGTCCTCGGAACGAGACGCGTCCAAAATTTATCGAGGTCGGCGAGCCACTTCACACGCTCGAGCCCGTGCAAGGCGAGGAGTCGGCCCACGACCTCGACATCGTGCGGGCCCTCGACCACAAAGTAGGCCCGCTCCACTAGCGGACCTCCTGGCCGAGCTCGGCCCGCGACACTCGGAGAAGCTCGCCACTAAAGCGGCGCGCGCGACTCTCCCGGATCCGGTACAGGACCAGGTCCTCGTCGGGGATTCCTTCGAGCATGGCATCGACGGCTTCCAGGCTGTGGGTCGTGGCGAACACTTGGACCCCCGCGTCTCGGCACGCCTGGCAGAGCCAGTTGAACACGTCGCGCAGCACGGAGGTGTGCATCCCGACCTCGATCTCATCGATCAGCAAGACCCCGCCGGACTCGACCTCGGCGAGCAACACCGCGAAGTGCAGCGCTCGCCGCATGCCGTCGCCCATGGCGTGAACGGGGACGAGCCCGGCGCCCTCGTACTCGACATGCAAGCTAGGCGCAGCTCCACCCCGAGGGATCGCGCTGCCGGAGTCGAAATCCTCCGGGCTGACCATCACGAGATCGACCACCTTGGCATCGAGCTGCTGCAACAACGCGATCGCTCGGTGTTTTTTCTTCGCCCGCAACAGCCGGCTGACCCGGGTCGCAAGGTAGCCATCGCTGCGATGAGAGATCGGCGAGGCGAACGCGACGGATAACCTGGGTTTGCTAACCCTAACCCGCCCACGAAAGCTGCGGCCCGTCTCCCACAGCACCATCTTGAACCGATCCTGACGCTCACCAACAGGCCGGTGCTCCCACAGGAGCGAGATGTCGATGACGAGCCCCGGCTCAACGAGGGTCTCGGGCTGCTCAAACAGATCTTCCTGGTTACGCTGCCTTACCCGAAAGCTCGCCTCGATCAACCCTTCTGCGGAGACGATCGGTTCGCCAGGAGGCTCCCCGACGATCCGCTCGGCCGTCGCTACGATGTGGCCGACCGGGCCTCCCCCCTTGATGTCGATCGCACCGATCGTCCCTTCGCCATGCGGGAACAACCACTCGAGCGCGTCGAGACGCGCAACACCTGACGCGCCGAACCGGACATCCGCAAGTGGCCAGGTCGTTCGAAGATCCACCGCGCCTTCCCACTGACGCGGATCCACCGGGCTCGCCAAGAGCAGGACCGCCTCGAGGATCGATGTCTTTCCGCTGTTGTTGCCACCCACGAGCAGGTTGACCGGTCCACACTCCTCTAGGTGGAGGTCGCGCAAGCCCCGGAAGGACTGGATGTGGAGGCTCGGGAAGGCTACAGGTCGCATGTCTAGTCCAGTATCGCGGCGGCGCGGGCGAACACGCTGCGGAGCATCGGCCGGGTCAAGCGCTTGGTGAAGGTGTTTTGCTGGCTGGGGTGGTAGCTGCCCAAGAGAGTATAGGGCCCGATCTCGAGCTCGGCGCCGTGGCCGAACTTGGGCTTGCGGGGCGGCGCGTGGCCGCGCTCGCGAATCAGCCGCAGGGCGCCGTCCCAGCCGAAGCCGCCGAGCGCGACGAGCACCCGCGCCTGCGTCAGCGAGCGCAGCTCGTCGGTGATCCACGCGAAGCAGGCGTCGCGCTCGGTGGTCGTCGGCTTGTTGTCCGGCGGCGCGCACTTGACCATGGAGGTCACCCAGATCCCGGACAGCTCGAGCCCGTCGCCGCGGGCGCTGGCCTCGGCCTGATTGGCGAAGCCGGTCTCGTGCAGCGCTCGAAACAGCCAGTCGCCCGAGCGATCGCCGGTGAACATGCGCCCGGTCCGGTTGGCGCCGTGGGCCGCGGGCGCGAGACCGACGATCAGCACCCGCGCCTGAGGATCGCCAAAGCCCGGGACCGGCCGCCCCCAATAGGTCTGATCGGCGTAGGCGGCCCGCTTGTCCCGAGCGACCTGCTCGCGCCAGTCGACCAGCCGCGGACACGCGCGGCAGCGGGTCAACTTGGACTCGAGGGTCGCGAGCGAGCGGGAGCGCTTCATCAGGCTTGGGCGAGCAGCCGAACGAGGGCCGCGAGGTTTTGCACGCTGTGGTCGGCCTCGCGCTCACGATCGGCGGGGTCGGGCTCCGGCGTCGCGCTCACGTGGCCGCTGTCGCGGCTCACGTGGACCGTCTGCATGCCCAGCCGGCTAGCCGTGGCGATGTCGTGGTAGCGGCTCTGGGCGGCGTGGAGGATCCGGTTGGGGGCGACGCCGAGGACCTCGAAGGCCCGCTCGAAGATCGCCTCGCCGGGCTTGTAGCAGCGCGCCGACGCGGCCGTGATGATCGCGTCGAACGCCACGCCGAGCTGCGCCGCGGTCTCGGCGAACAGGTCGTCGTCGACGTTGGAGATGATCGCGAGGCGGTGGCCGGCGGCCGCGAGGGCCTGGAGCGAGGCGACCGTGTCGGGGAACGGCTCCCACCGCGGCAGCCCCTCGACGAGGGTCTCGAGCTCGTCGGCCTGCGGGGCGAAGCCGAGGTCCTTGGCCATGCCCGCGAAGGTCCGGCGCAGGACCTCGCGGTAGGGCCGGTAGGCCCCGGCCTCGACCGCCGACTCCGCCCGGGCGTAGGCGCGGAGCAGATCGTCGGCGCTGGCGACCAGCTCATGACGCAAGATCACCGGCTGCATCGCCGCGAGGATCCCCCCTTCCCAGTCGATCAGCGTGCCGTAGCAGTCGAAGCTGATGACGTCGAAGTCTGCGATCGCGGCGGGCACCGAGGCGTTGTACAGCGGCCCGCCAAGGCCGTAAAACCGCGACAACGGCGATCCGGACAGGTTGTGCGTGTCCGCCGCACATGTGATCGGGGCGACCCGCGCGAGCCGGACCCGCAACTCCCCCCGTTCGACGGCTTCGGGCTCGCGCTACACTCCCGAAAGTGTCCCGTCGATCCCTCGGCGACGCGCGCTGGCTGGTCCTCGCGCTCGTGTTCCTGCCCGGCTGCGAAGCGGAGATTGCAGCGTTGTTCTCCTTGGCCTTCGGCACCGCCCTCGGCGCCTGGATGGTCAGCCGCGATCGCCAAAACCGAGCGCTGTACGCCGCAGAGAACCTGCGCCACGCCATCGCAACGGGGCAGCAGCGCGACATCGAGATGAACCTGCGCAAGCAGCTCGCGCTCGCGGCGGCCGGCGAGGCGGTGAGCGTCGAGCGGCAGTGGCTCGCGCGGGCGCAGCTTGGCGGCTTGCTCGTCGCCGAGTGGCGCCTCGAGGAAGCCCGCGAGATCTACGGGGCCGACGACACGGGCTTGTCGCCGCACCTGCAAGCGCTCGCCAACTTCGGCCGCCACGAGCTCGCGATCTTGACCGGCAGCCCCGACGAAGATCGGCTCAACAAGATCCAGCAAGACCGCAACGCCTGCCTCGGTCACGTCCCGCCCCGCTACCGCGAGCTCGTCGCCGACGCGTGGCGAGCCTTGGAGGGCCTGTGCTTGGTCCGCATGGGCCGCGCCCGCGAAGCCGCCCCGCTGCTCGAGCGCGGCCTCGCCTCGCTCGCCTACAACCCGGCCCGCGTGATCTACCTGTACCACCTCGGCCAGGCCTACGAGCACCTCGGCGAGCGCCAGCTCGCGGCTGAGACCTACGAGCAAGCGACCAAGGCGTTCCCGGGCACCCGGCTTGCGAGCGAAGCCAAGTCCCGCCGGCTGGCCCTCGTTGAAGGTCAGCACGGCGAGGGCATGTTTCGGCGCATGCTGCCCGAGACCCCGGTGGGCTCGGCCGCCGACGAGGACTAGCAGCACGTGGTGGAAGTCCTCGTGGCGCCTCGCGCCGGAATTTTCGTCGAGGGCTAGGAGCCGAAACGCAGTTGTACCGGGCGTACTACAAGTTTCGGCGACACCGCCCTCGGCGAAAAGGCCAAGCG
>Ga0114946_10000452_pt1 | contig 27544 bp, 20 predicted proteins | sample WalLakDeSediment_FD_88676 | JGI IMG/M metagenome (GOLD analysis project Ga0114946, IMG submission 88676) | Lake sediment microbial communities from Walker lake, Nevada to study Microbial Dark Matter (Phase II) - Walker Lake 11/02/13 Deep Sediment | ecosystem: Environmental > Aquatic >... | reverse complement strand
GTCAGGCCGGGTTTTCGGCGAGGTGCCCACCTGTGGATTCCTACCAACGGCTGCGTCTGGAGGCGAGGCTCGAGGCCCTGTGCGAGAAGGGATGTCGGCACGTCTGGGCCGACATCGACGCCCTGGAGCACGGCGAGGAGCTCAAGGAGACCCAAGGCCTGGACGACGCTGAGCGTGGCTGGCTATTGCGCGAGCTGAAGCACATCATGGCGGTCTACCGCGACCGCTGCTCCGTCGGTTGATTGATCCCCCACCACCCATTTCGTTGTGGCCTCGCTGAGGCGGGTGCTGCCCTGCTTGTTGCTGTGAGAAACCATGTCGAAGATCTCGAAGACCATCAGTGAGGAGCTCGAGGTTCGCGTCGAGCAGGTCGATGCCGCGGTTCGGCTGCTCGATGAGGGCGCGACCGTCCCCTTCATCGCCCGCTACCGCAAGGAGGCGACCGGCGGCCTCGACGATGCCCAGCTCCGCACCCTGGAGGAGCGCCTGGGCTATCTGCGCGAGCTGGAGGAGCGGCGGGCGGTGGTACTCAAGACAATCGCGGAGCAGGGCAAGCTCACCGCGGATCTGGAGTCCGAGATCCAGGCCGCCGCGACCAAGCAGCGCCTGGAGGATCTCTACCTCCCCTACAAGCCCAAGCGCCGCACCAAGGCCCAGATCGCCCGCGAGGCGGGCCTGGAGCCCCTGGCGCTCGGCCTGCTCGATGACCCGACGCAGCAGCCCGAGACCCTCGCCACCGGCTTCGTGGATGCCGAGAAGGGCGTGTCAGACACCGCCGCCGCCCTGGAGGGCGCACGCCAGATCCTGATGGAGCGCTTCGCCGAGGACCCCGAGCTCGCCGGCCGGCTGCGCGCGCACCTCTGGGAGAACGGCATCCTGGTCGCCCGGGTGATCGCCGGCAAGGAGCAGGAGGGGGCCAAGTTCTCGGACTACTTTGACTACCGCGAGGCGGTGCGCAAGATCCCCTCGCACCGGGCGCTCGCCCTGTTCCGCGGGCGCAACCAAGGCGTGCTCTCGCTGGACCTACTCCCCGGCGAGGGCGAGGACCCGGATGCCGTCTGTCAGCAGGCGATCGCCGAGCACTTCGGCATCCGCGACCGTGGCCGCCCGGCCGACGCCTGGCTGCGGGAGACGGTGCGCAAGACCTGGCGGGTGAAGCTCCTCACCCGGCTCGACCTGGACCTCAAGTCGCGCCTCACCGAGGCGGCCGAGGAGGAGGCGATCCGGGTCTTCGCCCGTAACCTCGAGGCCCTGCTCCTCGCCGCGCCGGCGGGCCGGCTGCCGACCCTGGGGCTCGACCCAGGTATCCGCACCGGGGTCAAGGTGGCGGTGGTCGACGCGACCGGGCGGGTTGCCGCGACCGACACGATTTATCCCCATGCGCCCCGCAACCAATGGGACGCCTCGATCGCACGGCTCGCGGCCCTGGCCGAGGCCCATGGGGTCAAGCTGGTCGCGATCGGCAACGGCACCGCCTCGCGCGAGACCGACCGTCTGGTGCGCGACCTGATCAAGCGCCACCCGGGGCTGGGGCTGCGCTCGCTGGTGGTCAGCGAGGCCGGGGCCTCGGTCTACTCGGCCTCGGAGTACGCCTCCGCGGAGCTGCCCGAGCTGGATGTCTCGCTGCGCGGCGCGGTGTCGATCGCCCGGCGGCTGCAGGACCCGCTCGCCGAGCTGGTCAAGATCGAGCCCAAGTCGATCGGCGTCGGCCAGTACCAGCACGACGTCAACCAGACCCAGCTCGCTCGGGCGCTCGACAACGTGGTCGAGGACTGCGTGAACGCCGTGGGCGTGGACCTCAACACCGCCTCGGTCCCGCTGCTCGCGCGGGTCGCGGGGCTCTCGCGCGGCCACGCCGAGCACATCGTGCGCTATCGCGAGGAGCACGGCGCCTTCGCCAACCGCCAGCGGCTGCTCGCCGTCCCGCGGGTCGGCGAGAAGACCTTCCAGCAGGCCGCCGGCTTCCTGCGCGTGCCGGACGGCGACGAGCCGCTCGACGCCTCCGCCGTCCACCCCGAGGCCTACCCGGTGGTGCGGCGGATCCTCATCAAGGCGGGGAAGGCCATCCGCGAGCTGATCGGCGACAGTGCGACCCTGCGCCGGCTCAACCCCCAGGACTTCGCCGACGACCAGTTCGGCCTACCGACGGTGAAGGACATCCTCGCCGAGCTGGAGAAGCCCGGGCGCGACCCGCGCCCCGAGTTTCGCGCCGCCGAGTTCCTGGAGGGGGTGGAGACCCTCGCCGATCTCAAGCCCGGCATGGTCCTGGAGGGCAGGGTCACCAACGTCACCAACTTCGGCGCCTTCGTCGATGTCGGCGTGCACCAGGACGGCCTGGTCCATATCTCGGCCCTGGCCGACCGCTTCGTCAAGGACCCCCATGAGGTCGTCAAGAGCGGCGACCTGGTCAAGGTCAAGGTCCTGGAGGTGGACCTGCCGCGCAAGCGCATCGCGCTCAGCATGCGCCTGACTGACCGGCCCGGCGCTGCCGCTGGCCCCCAGCACGACCCCCGGCCGCGCCCCGCGCACAAGCCCGAGCCCCAGCCCAAGGCCGCCGCGACCGGTGTCCTGGCCGCCGCCTTCCAGCGGGCAAGGGGGGCGAAAGGGCAGTGAGAAGCCGGCAACGCCGCCGGTCGGGTCGCGGGCCTTCGGCAGCCCTACGCCATCGGTTCGAGCTGCCCGCCGGCGTGCGTCGGATCGAGGCAGATGGTCATGGCGACGAGCGGCCTGTGGGGCTCGAGGCTGATGCTCGGCGCCACGACCCTTACGATGAAAGTCGCGCGTAGCGCGCTCCCGCCCCCCCTCGCTGGGAGAGGGCCGGGGTGAGGGAAACGGCCATGGCGAGCAGCGCCTTTCATGGTCTGGGGTGGCGCTGGTGGCCATGGCCGTTAGCGCCTGATCCTGAGTCGCCACCGGCCGATCAGACACACCCCTGCGCCAGCATGGCGTCGGCGACCTTGACGAAGCCGGCGACGTTGGCGCCGTGCACGTAGTTGACGAAGCCGTCGACCTTGCCGTAGCGGACGCAGTTCTCATGGATCGACTTCATGATCTGGCGCAGCCGCATGTCGACCTCCTCGCGCGGCCAGCGCACCACGCCGGCGTTTTGCGTCATCTCCAGCCCTGACACGGCCACCCCGCCGGCGTTGGCCGCCTTGCCCGGCCCGAACATGATCCGCGCCTCCAGAAAGACCTCCACGGCCTCGGGGGTGCTCGGCATGTTGGCCCCCTCGGAGACGCACAGGCAGCCGTTGGCGACCAGGGTGCGGGCCTCCTCGCCGCTCAGCTCGTTCTGGGTGGCGCAGGGGAAGGCGAGCTGGCACTTGACCCCCCAGGGCCGCTCCCCCGGCAGGTAGCGCGCCTTGGGGAAGCGCTCGACGTACTCCTGGATGCGGCCGCGGCGGACGTTCTTGAGCTCCATCACCCAGGCGAGCTTCTCCTGGTCGATGCCGTCCTCGTCGACGATGGTCCCCGAGGAGTCGGACAGGGTGATCGGCTTGGCGCCGTACTCGATCAGCTTCTCCGCCGCGTACTGGGCGACGTTGCCCGAGCCCGAGATCGCCGCGGTCTTGGTGCGCACGCTCTCGCCGTGGGTGGCGAGCATCTCCTCGGCGAAGTAGACCGCCCCGTAGCCGGTCGCCTCCGGGCGGATCAGGGAGCCGCCGTAGGCCAGGCCCTTGCCGGTGAGGACGCCGTTGAAGCGGTTGGCGATGCGCTTGTACTGGCCGAAGAGGTAGCCGATCTCGCGCGCGCCCACCCCGATGTCGCCGGCCGGGACATCGGTGTCAGGGCCGATGTGGCGGTAGAGCTCGGTCATGAACGACTGGCAGAAGCGCATCACCTCGTTGTCGCTCTTGCCCTTGGGGTCGAAGTCCGAGCCGCCCTTGCCGCCGCCCATGGCGAGCGTCGTCAGGCTGTTCTTGAAGACCTGCTCGAAGGCGAGGAACTTGAGCGTGCCGAGCGTCACCGTCGGGTGGAAGCGCAGCCCGCCCTTGTAGGGGCCGATGGCGCTGTTCATCTCGACCCGGAAGCCGCGGTTGATCTGCAGCTCGCCCTGGTCGTCGATCCAGGGCACGCGGAACATCAGGACCCGCTCGGGCTCCACCAGGCGCTCCAGAACGTGCGCGTCGCGATAGCGCGGATTGGCCTCGACGATCGGATAGACGGAGGCGAGGACCTCGCGCACCGCCTGGTGAAACTCGGGCTCGTTGGGGTTCTTGGCGACGACCTCGGCCATGAACCGCTCGACCGCCTGCGATGAGCGCCCGGCGCTGCTGCCCGCCGTGGTATCGGTATCCGTTGCTGCCATGTTCTCTCCGGGCCAGGCCCGTCCTCTGTGATTGCTATGGTTGGACTCAGTGGCGCGACCCTCGGGTCGCTGTGTGGACCGCTCGACCAGGGTCGAGCCCCGCGGTCCACGCAGCGTCGCGCGCGCGGGTCGGGGAGGGACGCAAGGGGGGGCAGGGCGATCCGGGCGCGAACGATACGGCCCGCTGGGCGCTCAGTGCAACTGCGTATCGCCGTCGCGTATGGGTGTTGCGGTATGCGCGGTGCGTCGATCGCGCCCGAGCGCAAGGCGCGCCGACGAGGCACGGCCGGCGCTATGGCGAGGGGGCGCAACGCCGCAATCGGGCACCAGCGGCGTGCATCGCGGCGGAAAACCCATGTGTGACGGGTATATCATCGGCAGGGTCGTCGCCGCGCCCATGCCTGGCCTCCCGTTTCGGGCAGGTGTCGCCTCGCGACCCCCGCCTCCATCCACAACGGGTGCGCCATGATCCGAACCCACTTCAGCACCGGTATCCCTGGTCTCGACCGCGTCTTTCGGGGGCTGCTCCCCGGCGACAATCTGGTCTGGCACATCGACGAGGCGGCCGATGTCGCGCCCTTCGTGCCCCCTTATTGCCGGGCGGCCCACAAGGCGGGGCGGCGGCTGATCTATTTCCGCTTCGCCGAGCACGCGCCGCTCGTGACCGAGGCCGAGGGCGCGGAGGTCCGCGAGCTCGACACCGGGGCTGGGTTCGAGCGCTTCATCACCGATGTGCGCGCGATCATTCGGGAGGCGGGCCGCGGCGCCTACTTCCTCTTCGACTGCCTGTCGTCGCTCTCGGAGGTCTGGGCGAGTGACCGGATGCTCGGCAACTTCTTCATGCTGAGCTGCCCTTACGTGTACGACATGGAGTCGGTCGCCTACTTCCCGCTCTTGCGCGGCCTGCACTCCAGCCAGGCGACGGGACCGATCGGCCGCACCACCCAGATCCTGACCGAGGTCTACCGCCACCAGGGGGTGATCCATATCCAGCCGAGCAAGGTCGAGCATCGTTATTCCCCGACCATGTACATGCTGCACGCCTGGCAGGGGGAGCGCTTCACGCCGATGTCCGATAGCGCCACGATCGCCGAGATCCTCACCGAGCGACCCTGGCCGGGGCTGGACGCCGTGCGCTTCCGCCTCGGCAAGTGGAACCGGACCTTCCTCGACGCCGAGCGCATCTGGGAGCGCCAACAGCGCGGCAAGCCGGTGGCCGAGGAGGCGGCCAGGGCATTTCGCAAGCTGGTCACCATGCTCTTCAGCCGCGACGAGCGCGTCCTGGGGCTCGCCGAGCGCTACCTCGATCTGGCGGACCTGATCTCGATCTGGCGGCGCATGATCGGCACCGGACTGATCGGCGGCAAGTCCGTGGGCATGCTCCTCGCGCGGGCCATCCTGCGCAAGACCACCCCGCGCTGGGGCAAGCTGCTGGAGCCTCACGACTCCTTCTTCATCGGCTCCGACATCTTCTACTCCTTCCTCGTCGACAACGGCTGCTGGCTCCATCGGCAGCGCCAGCATTTCCTGCAGGGCTGTGCCGATGACCTGCACGAGGCGCGCCGGCGAATCATCACCGGGCGCTTTCCGGACGACCTGGTGGAGGAGATCGCGGAGCTGCTCGATTACTTCAGCCAGTCGCCGATCATCGTGCGCTCGAGCAGCCTGCTGGAGGACAGCTACGGCAACGCCTTCGCCGGGAAATACGAGAGCGTCTTCTGCGCCAACCAGGGGTCCCACCAGAAGCGCCTGGACGACTTCCTCGCGGCGGTCAAGACCATCTACGCCAGTACGCTCAGCGAGAAGGCCCTGCGTTACCGCGAGCAGCGCGGCCTGCTCGATCGCGACGAGCAGATGTCGCTCCTGGTGCAGCGGGTCTCCGGCAGCCGCCACGGCAACCACTTCTTCCCCCAGATCGCGGGCGTGGGGCTGTCGCGCAACCCCTACGTCTGGAACCGCCTGATCGATCCCAAGGCGGGGATGGTGCGGCTGGTGTTTGGTCTGGGGACGCGGGCGGTCGATCGCGCCGACGACGACTACACCCGCGTGGTCGCCCTCAATGTCCCCAAGCGGCGCCCGGAGAGCGACGCCGAGGAGGTGCGCCAGTACTCTCAGCGCCGGGTCGATCTGATCGACCTCGACGCCAACCAGGTCGTTGCAGTGGAGTTCTCCGACCTCGCCAAGCAGGCCCAGGACGTGCCGCTGGAGATCTTCGCCTCGCCGGATCAGGGGCTCGCCCAGGGCTACGACGGCGAGGGCCCTCCCGCCTCGCCCGCGCTCCTCCTCACCTTCGACCACCTCCTCGCGCGCACGCCGTTCGTCGCCGACATGCGCGAGCTGTTGCGGATCCTGGAGGAGTCCTACGAGTACCCGGTCGACGTCGAGCTCACCGCCAACTTCAAGCCCGACGGCGAGTACCGCATCAACCTGGTGCAGTGCCGGCCGCTGCAGGTCGCCGCCGACGTGGCCGCCGCCACCGAGCCGGCGATGATCACCGAGGAAAACCTGGTGCTCTCGAGCCGCGGGGCGGTGATCGGCACCAGCCGCCAGCACCCGATCGACCGCGTGGTCTACGTCACCCCCAGCGTCTACGGGCAGCTCACCAACCAGGAGCGCTATGCCGTGGCGCGCCTCGTCGGGCGGATCATCCACGCCGAGGGGCTGGTGGAGCCGGGGCGCAAGATCCTGCTCGTCGGACCCGGGCGCTGGGGCACCACGACCCCGAGCCTCGGCGTCCCGGTCAGCTTCGCGGAGATCGACCGGATCGCGGTGCTCTGCGAGATCGTCGCCATGCGCGAGGACCTGATCCCCGACGTCTCGCTCGGCACCCACTTCTTCAACGACCTGGTGGAGATGGACATCCTCTACCTCGCGCTCTTCCCCGGACGCGAGGGCCACTGCTGGAACCTCAGGTTTTTCGAGCAGTCGCCGAACCGGCTCGCCGAGCTGCTTCCGGATGCGGCGCGCTGGGGCGAGGCGGTTCGGGTGATCGATCTGCCCCTGGACCAGGCCTCTCTGACCCTCTGGGCCGACGCCTTGGACCAGCGCGTCCTCGGCTACCTGGATCGGGTTGCTGCGACGGCCGACGCCGATGCCGCCTCACCGCCGCTCGGGCCGGTGCTGATCGCCCCCGAGCCCCTCCTCAAAACTGACTCCACAGGTACTGATTCGTGACCTCGTGGTGGAACTGGATCTCGCTGCGCTTGACGCGGGTACCCAGCGCCTTGGCGCAGCGCTCGGCAGAGGCGAGCTTGAGCTCAACGTACTTCTCGTGGACCTGCCAGCCGAGCAGCTCTTGGGCGTAGGGGCTCGCCTGGAAGAGGTGGATGGCGTCGTAGATGGTCTGCGGTAGGTAGCGCGCCGTGAGCGGGCGCTCGCCTTCGTCGGTGCCGGTGCCTTCTAGGCCCGTCTTGAGCAGCGCGTAGGTCGTGAGGTAGGGGTTGGCATCGGGGCCGATCGCGCGCATCTCGATGCGCGCGGTGCGCTCGTTGCCGATCGGCACGCGCACCATCGCCCCGCGGTCGGAGGAGGAGACCTTGATCTGGTTGGGGGCCTCGAACCGGGGGTCGAGCCGGCGGTAGGCGTTGACGCTGGAGTTGAAGATCAGGCAGAGCTCGTCGGCGGTCGCGAGCAGGCGGTTGATGAAGCGCCAGGCGAAGGGGCTGAGGCCATCCGGCCCGCCGCGGTCGTAGAAGAGGTTGGTCCCGCCCTTGGCGACCGAGATGTTCATGTGGCACCCGCTGCCGTTGACGTTGGCGACCGGCTTGGGCAGGAAGCAGGCCGTGAGATCCATCTGCGCGGCCACCTGACGGGCGATCAGCTTGTAGAGCTGGACCTGATCGGCTGCCACGGTCGCCTCCGTGTAGGCGTAGTTCATCTCGAACTGGGAGGGCGCCACCTCCGGATGGTCCTTCTCGTTGCCGAACCCAAGCGCCCGCTGCACCTCGGCGCAGGTGTCGATGAAGCGGCGCAGGGTGTCACCCGGCAGCGAGTGGTAATAGCCGCCGGTGGAGACATACTCGAAGGTCCCGGTCTGGAAATGGCGGTGCTCCGCGTCGCGTCCCTGGAACAGGAAGCCCTCGATCTCGGCGGCGATGTTGGCCACCAGGCCCTGGGCGGCGAGCTCGGCGGTGAGGAGCTTGAGCCGCGAGCGCAGGTCGCCGGCGTAGGGCGTTCCGTCCTGGTCCTCCACGTAGCCGAAGACCAGGACCTTGCCTGGCCCGAAGACGTCGGCGGGCAGCCAGTAAAGGGCTGGCCAGTCGATGGCGAGCCGCAGGTCCGACTCGGCCTGGCGGGAAAAACCGCGGATCGAGGAGCCGTCGAAGGTGAGGTTGTCGGCCGACTTGAGCAGGAACTTCTTGTCGTAGTCGAGCATGTGGAACCGGCCTTCGAGGTCGGTGAAGCAAACCGTCACCGCCTTGATGCCCTTCTCGTCGGTCAAGGCCTTCATCCGAGCCTCGCGGATGCGCTCGGCATCCAGACCGGCGAGCCGCTCGGTCTTGGCTGCGAGGTTGCGCTCCTCGAGCTGCTCGTAGGGGATCTCCAGGAAGCGGCGGAGCGGGGTGTCCATCAATCGTCCTCATCAAGCGGGTTGCAGCGAGCGGCGGAGCCTGGGGCCGGCCAAGGTCGGGGGCGCACGCTCGCACGCCGACGGGGCCTTTGCAAGTCCAGTGCCCCCCAGTGCCCCCAGGTGGCGGACAAGCCCGTCGCGGCGGCGCAGAGGCCCCTGGCGTCTGCCTTGATGGGCAATGGGCCGGGGCGTAACATGCCGCCGGCGCAAAGCGCCGATTTGTGACACTAACGCTCTGTTTTTTAAGAAAACGTGATTCGTTTCGCCGCCGACTGAGGGGAGGACGCATGCAACGCCGCCAATTCATCAAGACCGTTGGTGCTGGCTCTGTGGCACTAGGCACGGGCCTGGCCGCCGCGCCGAGCACCCAGGCCAAGTCCAACGCCGAGCACAAGTGGAAGATGGTCACCACCTGGCCGAAGAACTTCCCGGGTCTCGGCACTGGCGCCAACCGCCTCGCCGAGCTGATCGGGGAGATGAGCGGCGGGCGCATCGAGGTCAAGGTCTTCGGCGCCGGCGAGCTGGTCCCTGCCTTCGAGGTGTTCGACGCGGTCTCGCGCGGCACCGCCGAGATGGGCCATGGCGCGGCCTATTACTGGAAGGGCAAGAGCGAGGCGGCCCAGTTCTTTTCCGCCATGCCCTTCGGCATGACCGCTCAGGAGATGAACGGCTGGCTCTATCACGGCGGCGGGATGGAGCTCTGGACCGAGCTCTACGCCGGCTTCGGTCTGGTGCCAGCCGCGGCGGGCAACACCGGGGTGCAGATGGGCGGTTGGTTCAACAAGGAGATCAACTCGGTCGAGGATCTCAAGGGGCTGAAGATGCGTATCCCTGGTCTGGGCGGGGAGGTCTTGCAGCGCGCCGGCGGGACGCCCGTGAACCTACCCGGGGGCGAGCTCTTCACCGCGCTGCAGAGCCGCACCATCGACGCGCTCGAATGGGTCGGGCCCTACAACGATCTGGCCTTCGGGCTCTACAAGGCGGCCAAGTACTACTACTACCCCGGCTTCCATGAGCCCGGCACCACGCTGGAGGCGACGATCAACAAGAAGGCCCTCGATGCGCTCCCGGCAGACCTCCAGTCGATCGTGCTCAACGCCTGCAAGGTGGTGAACCAGGACATGCTCGCCGAGTACACCGCGCGCAACCCAGGGGCGCTGCAGACCCTGGTGCGCAAGCACGAGGTCGATCTGCGCATGTATCCGGACGATGTCATCGCCCGGCTGCGCGAGCTCTCCGCCGAGGTGGTCGCCGAGATCGCCCAGAAGGACGAGTTTTCCAGCCGGGTCTTTGCCTCCTACCAGAAGTTTCTGGAGCAGTCGCGCGAGTGGAGCCGGATCTCCGAGCTGACCTACCTCAGTGCCCGAGACCCCCGATGACACCGAGGGGCGGGGGCGCCTGCCGCCCCTGGCGCTCTACGTCCACATCCCCTGGTGCCTGCGCAAGTGTCCCTACTGCGACTTCAACTCCCACGGCCTGCGCGGCGACCTGCCTGAGGCCGAGTACGTCGATGTCCTGCTCGCGGACCTGGAGCAGGACGTCGCCGCCCTGGCCGAGCCAAGCCCACTGATCAGCGTCTTTGTCGGCGGTGGGACCCCGAGCCTCCTGTCCGGAGCGGCCCTGGCGCGCCTGCTGGCGGGGGTAAGGTCTCGCATCGGACTGGCGCCGGACGCCGAGATCACCCTGGAGGCCAATCCCGGTGCGGCCGAGGCGGGGCGGTTCGCAGCCTACCGGGAGGCCGGGGTCAACCGCCTATCGCTCGGGGCGCAGAGCCTCTCGTCGCGGCACCTCGTCCGGCTCGGCCGCATCCATGGCCCGCGCGAGGTGAGCGCAGCCGTTGCGGCCGCCCGTTCGGCGGGTTTCGAGAACCTCAACCTGGATCTCATGTACGCCCTTCCCGAGCAAGCCCTTGACCAGGCGAGTGCCGATCTGGAGGCGGCGATCGCCCTCGCCCCCGAGCACCTCTCCTACTACCAGCTCACCCTGGAGCCCAATACCGCCTTTCACGCCGCCCCGCCGCCGTTGCCCGACGACGACCTGGCCGCGGAGATGCACGAGCAGGGCCTGGAGCTGCTCGCCGCCGCCGGTTACCGCCAGTACGAGGTGTCGGCCCATGCGCGGCCGGGGTGGCGCTGCCGGCACAATCTCAACTACTGGGAGCTCGGGGACTATCTGGGGATCGGGGCCGGGGCTCACGGCAAGCTCACGAGCACCCCAGGCGGCCCCGGCCGGGTCCGCCGCTACGCCAAGCGGCGCCAGCCAACGGCCTATCTGGACCCGGGCAACCGCGGGCGTCTCTTCACTGGCGAGCGTCGGCTCGACGAGGGGGATCTGGTCCTGGAGTTTGCGATGAACGCCCTGCGCCTGACTGAGGGGTTCTCCGTCGAGCTCTTCGAGGCGCGGACGGGACTGAGCTACGAGCGCATCCTACCCCTGGTCCGGTCCGCCCAGGCCGATGGGCTCCTCGCCCAAGAGGGCCGGAGGATCCGGCCCAGCGACCACGGCCGGCGGTTCCTCAACGACCTGATCGTGCGCTTCAGCCAGGATTGACGCGGGCCGCGCATTGCGTGCATGCGGGTCGGATGATATGTTGCCGCGTTTTCTACGCTGCCGAACCGGCCGGTCGCCGGGACGAGAAGGGCTGTCATGAAAGAAGGAATCCACCCCAAGTACACCGAGGTGAAGGTCGTGTGCAGTTGCGGCAACGAGTTCACCACCCGCTCAACGCTTGGCAAGGACCTGCACGTCGAGGTCTGCTCCGCCTGCCATCCCTTCTACACCGGCAAGCAGAAGATCGTCGACACCGCCGGTCGGGTCGACAAGTTCCGTCGCAAGTACGCGCGCTGAGACCGGTCCGGCGCTTGCCGCGCCACCCCATGGTCCGCCTCGCGGCGGTCGCCGGGCTACTGACCTGGCTGGCCGGCGCGCTTGCCGCCGACTGTGGTCTCCCAAGCGGGACGCAGGCGGCGCGGGTGGCGCAGGTCGTCGACGGCGACACCCTGGTCCTCGGCGGCGGGCAGAAGCTCCGCCTGATCGGCATCGACGCCCCCGAGCTCGGGCGTGACGACCTCCCCGACCAGCCCCAGGCCCGAGCGGCCCGCGACGAGGTACTGCGGGTCGTGCAGGCTTCGGGCTGGCGAGTGCGGCTGCTGCCGGGGCGCGAGCCCCGCGATCATTACGGTCGCCGCCTCGACCACGTGTTTGACCGCGACGGGCAGAGCCTGGCGGAGCACCTGCTGCGCCGGGGGCTCGCCTATCAGGTCGCCATCCCGCCCAACGACCGTTTCGCCGACTGCCACCGTCTCGCCGAGGACGAGGGCCGGGCGGCGCGGCTCGGTCTGTGGGCCGCGCCGGCCCTTGACGCCGCAAGTCTGCCGCGGGCTGCTCAGGGCTTCCAGCGCATCACGGGCCGTGTGCAGGCGGTCCGCCCCGGCCGCAAGGCGACCAGGATCCTGCTCGACGGCGGCTTGGAGCTGCGCATCGCGGAGTCCGACCTGGCCCGCTTCGACCGCGATCGGCTGGTCGCGTTGCCCGGCGGGCGGGTGGAGGCGCGCGGCTGGCTCTACCGCACTCGCGGCGAGCCCCGGATGCGGCTGCGCCATCCGACGGCGCTGCGCCTGATGTGAGCGCCGGGGGTTGGCCGAGTCCCGGCGGTGACGACCGCTGGCCTGGGGCGGCGCTGGCTCGGGGCGGCCGGCATCTGGCAACATGACCGCCCGGCATTGACCCTCGGCGCGCCTGGCCAAGGCGCATCGTTTCCATCAACCCGATCGAGACCCCCGACCATGAGCGAGCCCGAGAGCTTCGGCCATGCCGATTCCGCGCTGAACCAAGACGCCCTGATCTATCACGAGCAGCCGAGGCCGGGAAAGACCTGCATCCAGATCACCAAGCCGGCCGAGACCCAGCGCGACCTCTCGCTCGCCTACACCCCCGGGGTGGCCGAGCCCGTCCGGCGCATCGCCGAGGACCCGGACGCCGCCTACCGCTACACCAACAAGGGCAACCTGGTTGCGGTGGTCACCGATGGGAGCGCGGTGCTCGGGCTCGGCAATGTGGGGGGGCTGGCCGGAAAGCCGGTCATGGAAGGCAAGGCGGTGCTCTTCAAGCACTTCGCCGACATCGATGTGTTCGACATCGAGGTCTACGCCCGCCACCCCCAGGAGTTCGTCGAGACGGTGCGCCGCATCGCCCCGACCTTCGGCGGGATCAACCTGGAGGACATCGCCGCCCCCCACTGCTTCGAGGTCGAGCAGCTCCTGGTCGACGAGCTGGACATCCCCGTCTTCCATGACGACCAGCACGGCACCGCCATCATCATCGCCGCCGGGCTGCTCAATGCCCTGGAGCTCCAGGGCAAGCGGCTGGAGGACGCGCGCATCGTGGTGCTCGGCGCGGGGGCGGCGGGGATCGCCGGGATTCGGTTGCTCATGACGCTCGGGGCGCACCGCAACAACATCCTCGCCGTGGACCGCCAGGGGGTGATCCACACCGGCCGGCGGGATCTCAATCCGTACAAGTTCGGTATCGCCGCCGACTCCGACCGGCGCACCCTGGCCGACGCCATGGACGGCGCCGACGTCTTCATCGGCGTCTCGGGGCCAGACCTGGTGACCCCCGAGATGCTCGCCGCGATGGCCCCGCGCCCGGTGGTCTTTGCGCTCTCGAACCCGGTGCCGGAGATCCGCCCGGAGCTCGCCCATCAAGTGCGCGACGACCTCATCATGGCCACCGGGCGCAGCGACTACCCCAACCAGGTCAACAACGTGCTGGGCTTCCCGTACATCTTCCGCGGCGCGCTCGACGTGCGCGCCTCGCGGATCAACGAGGACATGCAGATCGCCGCGGTCCACGCCCTCAAGGACCTCGCCCACCAGCCCGTGCCCCAGGCGGTGCTGGCGGCCTACGGCCTCGAGCACATCGCGTTCGGACCCGACTACATCATCCCCAAGCCGCTCGATGCCCGGCTGCGCCAGGTGGTCCCGCCCGCGGTGGCGCGCGCCGCCATCGCCAGCGGGGTCGCCCGCATTCCCTATCCCGAGCACTATCCGCAATAATGCGGCGCGGGCAGCGGCGGGGATTCCCTCACCCCGGCGCTCGCCCAAGGATCGCGAGCAAGATAACGAACGCCTGCGGCGCATCGGCACGGCAAGCGCCCACCAAAGCCCCGGTCAACGGGCCCACCATGCGGAGGATTGATCCATGAACAAGATTGCCATCGTCGGCGCCGGCCGCGTGGGCGAGACCAGCGCCCAGATCCTGGCCGAGGAGGAGCTGTGCCGGGAGATCGCGCTGCTCGACGTGCGCGAGGACGTCCCCGAGGGGGTCGCGCTCGACATCTACCAGACCGCCCCCTTCTTCGAGTTTGACTGCCGCCTCACCGGCAGCAGCGACCCGCGCATCTTGAAGGACGCGGAGCTGGTGGTGGTCACCGCTGGATTCCCGCGCAAGCCCGGGATGTCACGCTCCGACGTGCTCGAGGCCAACGTGCGGATCATCGACGAGGTGACCGACCAGATCCTGCGCTACGCCCCCGATGCCATGGTGCTGATCGTCTCCAACCCGGTCGATGCCCTCACCTACCGGGTCGCGCAGCGCACCGGGTGGCCGCGGGAGCGGGTGTTCGGGCAGGCCGGGGTGCTCGACGCCTCGCGTATGGCGAGCTTCATCGCGCAGGAGACCGGCTTCTCGGTACGCGACATCACCACCCTGGTGCTCGGCGGTCACGGCGACACCATGGTCCCCGTCTCGCGCTTTTGCACCATCCATGGCATCCCACTGAGCCACTTCCTCTCCGAGGAGCGGATCGACGCGATCAATGAGCGCACCCGCAAGGGCGGGGCGGAGATCCTGGCCCTGCGCAAGAGCTCCAGCGCCTACGACGCACCCGGAGCGGCGGTGGCGACCATGGTCGACGCCATCGCCCGCAATCGCCGGCGGCTGCTGCCCTGCGTCGCCATGCTGGAGGGCGAGTACGGCGAGGCGGACATCGCCATGGGCGTCCCCTGTGTCCTCAGCGGCCGCGGGATCGAGTCGGTCGTCGAGCTCGATCTCAATGAGACCGAGCGGGCCGACTTTGCCCACTCGGTGGCTGCGGTGCGTGCCGATATCGAGCGCCTGCGCGCGATCGCCTGATCGCCGCATCCCCCGCGCGCTTGGCGCGGGTTTTGCTGCATCGGACCCTGAGCGGCGAGCGCAGCCGCTCGCATCGGTGAGCTATCACGCGGGCACCGCTGCCGCGGTACTCGCTGTGGCCTGCCCGCCCGGCAGTCGCCAACCCCTTCCGACTCCACAGCCAGGAGCCAACGCATGGCGAAAGATTCCATCACCATCACCCACAACGGCACCGGCAAGAGCTTCGACTATGCACTGAAACAGGGCACGATCGGTCCGCCGGCGGTCGACATCTCCGCCCTGTACCGGGACGCGGGGATCTTCACCTACGATCCCGGCTTCATGGCCACCGCGAGCTGCCACAGCGCCATCACCTACATCGACGGCGAGCAGGGGGTCCTGCTCTATCGCGGCTATCCCATCGAGCAGCTCGCGACCAAGGCCAGCTTCCTGGAGGTCGCCTATCTCCTCATGCACGGGGAGCTGCCGACCGAGGCGCAGCTCGACGAGCTCGAGCACCTGATCTCGCGGCACACCATGCTCAACGAGAACCTCAAGAGCTTCCTCAGGGGCTTTCACCACGACGCGCACCCCATGGCGATCCTCTGCGGGGTGGTCGGCTCGCTCTCGGCCTTCTATCACGACTCGCTCAACGTCCACGACGAAGGCCATCGCCTGATCTCGGCCCGCCGCCTGATCGCCAAGGTCCCGACCATCGCGGCCGCGGCCCACAAGCACAACGTGGGCGAGCCGATCATGTATCCGCGCAACGACCTGCGCTATTGCGCGAACTTCCTCCACATGATGTTCGCCACTCCTTGCGAGGACTACGAGCCGAGCCTGATCGCCGAGAAGGCGTTGAATCTCTTGTTCATCCTCCACGCCGATCACGAGCAGAACGCGAGCACCTCGACGGTGCGGCTCGCCGGCAGCTCGGGGGCGAACCCCTTCGCCTGCATCGCCGCGGGGATCGCCTCGCTCTGGGGACCCGCCCATGGCGGCGCCAACGAGGCGGTGCTCGACATGCTCGAGGAGATCGGTGACGTCAGTCACGCCCCCAAGTACATGGACAAGGCCAAGGACAAGGACGACCCCTTCCGCCTCATGGGCTTCGGCCACCGTGTCTACAAGAATTACGACCCACGGGCGAAGATCATCCGCGAGGTCTGCCACCAGGTCCTCGCCGAGCTGGCCGACGCCAACAACCCGATGTTCGATCTGGCCCTCAAGCTCGAGGAGATCGCGTTGAGCGACGATTACTTCGTCGAGCGCAAGCTCTACCCCAACGTCGACTTCTACTCCGGGATCATCTACCAGGCGCTGGGCATTCCGCGCAACATGCTTACCGTCATGTTCGCGGTCGCCCGCACCGTCGGCTGGGTCTCGCACTGGATGGAGATGATGAGCGATCCGCACAACCGCATCGGGCGGCCGCGGCAGATCTACCACGGCCCCACGACCCGCGACTACCTCCCGTTCTCCCACCGCTAACGCGCCCGTCGGGGGCGCTGCGGGGGCCGCAGCGGCGCAGGCGGCCTCCACAGACGCCGGTTCAGCGACGGCGGATCAGGGTGCCGACGCCCTCGTCGGTGAACAGATCGAGCATCAGGGCGTGCTCGACGCGCCCGTCGATGATGTGGGCGCTGCGGACCCCGCCCTGGACCGCCTCCACGGCGCACTGGACCTTGGGTAGCATGCCGCCCTGGATCACGCCCTGGCGCACCAGCTCTTCGACCCCGTTGATGTCGACCTCCGGGATGAGCTGACCGGCGGTGTTGAGCAGCCCGGCCGTGTTGGTGAGGAGCAGCAGCTTCTCGGCGCCTAAGACCTCGGCCACCTTGCCGGCGACCAGGTCGGCGTTGATGTTGTACGAGAAGCCGTCCTCGCCGACCCCGATGGGGGCGATCACGGGGATGAAGTCACCGTGCAGCAGCATGTCGACGACGCTCACGTCGATGCTCTCGACCTCGCCCACGTGACCGAGATCGATGATCTCGGGGGCGTCGAGCTCCGGGGCGTCGCGCCGCAGCAGGAGCTTGCGCGCGCGGATCAGGTCGCCGTCCTTGCCGGTCAAGCCCACGGCGCCACCGCCGTGGCGGTTCAGAAGATTGACGATCTCCTTGTTGACCAGGCCGCCCAGGACCATCTCGACCACGTCCATGGTCTCGCTGTCGGTCACGCGCATGCCCTGGACGAACTCGCTCACCTTGCCCAAGCGACCGAGGAGATGGCCGATCTGGGGCCCGCCCCCATGGACGACCACTGGGTTGATGCCGACCAGCTTCATGAGCACGACGTCGCGCGCGAAGCTGTGCTTGAGCGCCTGCTCCACCATGGCGTTGCCGCCGTACTTGATCACCATGGTCTTGCCGCGGAAGCGCTGGATGTATGGCAGCGCCTCGATGAGCACGTGGGCGATACTGCGGGCACGCTCGAGGGCGAGAGACATGGGGGCTCCTGTCGGTTCCGGGCCCGCCGGGGCGGCGGGGCTGGGCCGCCATTGGGTCACGCTGGGGGGAAAAATTCAAGCGACCCCCGCCGCCCTCGGGGCGTCAGAACGGCAGCTCCAGGCCCGGAGCTGCGCGATCGAGCAGGCGGGTAAACAGCGTCTGGATGCGCTCGAGCGCCTCCTCGTTGTCCGCCTCGAAGCGGAACAGGAGCGCCGGCTGGGTGTTGGACGCGCGCACCAGCCCCCAGCCCTGATCGAACTCGGCCCGCAGGCCATCGATGGTGGTCAACCGCACCCCGTCGAGGCGGTCGGCGAAGCCGAGAATCGATGACATGATCCGCGCCGGCTCGCCCTCTTCCAGGGGGATGGCGAGCTCGGGGGTGGAGATCGCCGCCTCCGGGAGGGCGGCGAAGACCTCGGCGCTCGAGCGCGGGTCGAGCGCCAGCACCTCCAGCAGTCGCGCCCCGGCATAGAGTGCGTCGTCGAAGCCGTACCAGCGCTCGGCGAAGATGATGTGCCCGCTCCACTCCCCGGCGAGTGGCGCGCCGGTCTCGCGCAGCTTCGCCTTGAGCGGCGCGTGGCCCGACTGCCAGATCACTGGCCGTCCGCCGCTGCGCTGGATCTCGCCGGCGAGGTGATGGCTCGACTTGACGTCGAAGACGATGTCGCTGCCCGGCTGGCGCGAGAGGACATCGGCCGCGAGCAGCATCAGCAACCGGTCCGGCCAGATGATCTTGCCCGAGGAGTCGACCACGCCCAGGCGGTCGGCGTCCCCGTCGAAGGCGAGCCCGAGGTCCGCGCCCTCCGCGGTCACCCGCGCCTGCAAGGCCTGCAGGCACTCCGGGCGCGCCGGATCGGGGGCGCGCCCGTCCGGGAAGCCCGCCGCGGGGTCGCAGTTGAGCTCGATCACCTCGCAGCCGAGTGCCCGGTAGAGCCGCGGCGCGACCAGGGCGGCGGTGCCGTTGCCGCAGTCGATCACCACCTTGAGGGTGCGCGCGATCGCCACGCCGTCGGTGATCTCGCCGAGGTAGGCGTCGATCAGGTCCTGCTGGCGGTAGTGGCCGTCTCCCCGCAAGAAGTCCCCGGCAAGGATGCGCTCGCGCAGCCGGGTGATCCGCTCACCCCCGAGCGATTGTCCGTCGATGACGACCTTGAGCCCGTTGTATTCGGGCGGGTTGTGACTGCCGGTGATCATGACCCCCGACGTCCCGCCCTGGTAGCTGGCCGCGAAGTACAGCAGCGGTGTCGGCACGACGCCCAGATCGACCACATCGCGGCCGCTCGCGCGCAGCCCTTCGATCAGTGCCTGCGAGAGCGCCTCCCCCGAGGGGCGGGTATCGCGGGCGATAAGGACCGTCTGATCGCCGGCCTCGTCCGCCTCCAGCGCGACCGCGCGGCCGATGTGGCGCACCAGCTCGGGGGTCAGGTCGCCGTCGACGCGACCGCGGATGTCGTAGGCGCGGAAGATGCTGGCAGGTACGGCGATGGGGGGGGGCGCGACCTCGGGCAGACTGTCCAGGTCGAGCTCCACCGACTCGGTCGATGTCGGCCCCTCGCTGGCCGCGGAGCCGGCTTCGGCGCCGCCGGGGCTGGGAGGCCCAGCCCCCGGAGCGAGTCGGCAGATCAGGCTCCCGAGGACCTCGAAGAGCGGCTGCATATCGGCCAGCCGTGCCACCCGTGGGCGCGCCGGCCGGCCGTTGACCGCGTCTTCGACCATCGCCACTAGGCCCTTGTGATCGGTGGCGAGGGCGCGGCGCGTCAACACCAGGTTGAAGTAGAGCGCGCCCGCGATCAGGGCGAGCACCACCAACAGGCCGAGACCGCCGTAGTGCAGCAGGTCGCCCTCCACCAGGCTGTCGCGCTCGATCCAGGCGCCGAGGCGCAGCCGGGTCCCAGGGACCTCGGCGACCCTGACCGGCTCGCCCCGCGGCGGGCCCTTGGCGCGTTCGGGATCGAGGAAGGCGACCTGATCGCCGACCCGTTGCTGATAGTAGACGTTGCCCCACTCCCCGCCCGCCGCGCTCGCTGGCGGGAGGAGCGAGAGTGGCAGCGCCAGGTGTACGACCCCGAGGAGCGTGCCGCCGTGCTGGTCGAGCACCGGGCCGGCGATGGCGAGATGCACCTCGTCACTGCCCAGGCGGTGGACCTCCAGCGGCGTGACCCGCCGCTCGCGCTCGGCCTGGTGGACGAGGTCGAGCCCGGCGAAGCTCAGCGCCTGGCCGCTGGCGGTGGCGGCATCGGGGCGGAAGGCCCGGACCCAGAGCGCGTCGGGGATCTGGCGCGTGAGGGTCTCGGTGACGGCCTCCAGACGGCGGGGATCGGGGTCCAGCAATGCGCTCTGGAGCGCGGGGTCGGCCGCCCACTCGCGCAGGCGCCCCTGGAGCGCCGCGGTGCGGTTGCCGAGCTCCTGAACCAGGACCGCGATGGCGCTCCCGAGGTAGCGCGCGCTGTACTCGTCGGCCTTGTCCATCCAGGCGCGCAGCCCCGCCGCGAACGCGAGCAGCAGGATCACGGCCACCGCTGCGACGTTATAGAGCCAGAAGGTCTTGAGGCCGGTCGCCTGCCTACCGACCGGGCGTCGACCCTTGGGGGTCTGCGCCCCGCGCTCCTTCTCGGCCCGTCGCAGCCGCATGCCTAGCCCCCCTGTCGGGATGTGAGAACCTTGGCCGTGGCTGGGCGGGGCATACGAGCGCCTAGCCCCTGCCGGTGTGTCCGAAGCCGCCGGCGCCGCGCGCCGATTCCTCGAACTGCTCGACCAGCTCGAAATGGGCACGCAGCACCGGGACCAGCACCAACTGGGCGATGCGCTCCCCGATGTCGATCCGAAACGCCTCGCTGCCCCGGTTCCAGCAGGAGACCAAGAGCTCGCCCTGGTAGTCGGAGTCGATCAGCCCGACCAGGTTGCCGAGCACGATCCCGTGGCGGTGACCGAGCCCCGAGCGGGGCAGGATCAGCGCCGCCACCCCCGGCTCGCCGATGTGGATCGCCATCCCGGTCGCGATCAGCTCGCTCGCGCCCGGTGCCAGGTCGAGCGGGGCGGTCAGCATCGCCCGCAGGTCGAGCCCGGCCGAGCCGCCCGTGGCGTAGTGCGGGAGGGGGAAATCCCGCCCCAGCCGGGGGTCAAGAACCTTGACTTGCAGCCTGTGCAACCCAGCGCTCCTCGATCAGATCGACCAGCGCCTGCGCCAGTCTGGTCTTGGGACTCAGCGGGAGGGCGCGTTGACCGTCGCGCCAGATCACCAGCAGGGCGTTGTCCTCCCGCTCGAAGCCGCCCTGCGTCCCGCCGACCTGGTTGGCCGCGATCATGTCGATCCCCTTGGCGGCGAGCTTGGCCCGCGCGTGCCCTTCCAGCCGCTCGGTCTCGGCCGCAAAGCCGAGCGTAAACGGCCGCTGGGGCAGCGCGGCGACCTCCGCGAGGATGTCGGGATTGCGGACCAACCGCAGATCGAGCTCGGCCGCCTCCTTCTTGATCTTCTGCTCGGCCGGGTCGGCGATGCGATAGTCTGCCACTGCGGCCGCGGCGACGAAAAGGGCGCAGCCCCGCACCCGCTCCAACACCGCGGCGTGCATCTCCCGAGCCGTCTCCACGGCGACCCGCTCGACGCCGGGTGGTGGGCAGAGGGCAGTGGGCCCGCTCACCAGGACCACCTGCGCGCCGCGCCCCGCCAGGGCGGCGGCGACGGCATAGCCCATGCGCCCGGAGCTGCGGTTACTGAGGTAGCGCACGGGGTCGATAGGCTCGCGGGTCGGCCCGGCCGTGACCAGTGCGTGTCGACCTGCCAGCGGTCCGCGCGCCCGCGGCAGGACCTGCGCCAGGATCTCGGTGGGCTCGAGCATGCGCCCGGGTCCGCTCTCGCCGCAGGCCTGCGCGCCCTCGGCGGGTCCGAGCAGGCGCACGCCGCGGGAGACCAGGATCCCCGCGTTGTGCTGGGTGGCGGGGTGCCGCCACATGCGGTGGTTCATCGCCGGGGCGAGCACGACCTCGGCGGCGGTGGCCAGGATCAGGGTGGTGAGCAGGTCATCGGCCTGGCCCGTGGCCAGGCGGGCCATCAGGTCGGCGGTGGCGGGGGCGACCAGCACGAGCTCGGCCCAGCGGGCCAGCTCGATATGGTCCATGCCGGCCTCGGCCCTGGGGTCGAGGAGGTCGCAGCGCACCTCGCCGCCGGCGAGGGACTGGAGCGTCAGCGGGGTGATGAAGGCCTGCGCCGCCGTCGTCATCACCACCCGCACCTCGGCGCCTTCGGCGCGCAGCAGGCGGACGAGCTCCGCGGCCTTGTAGGCGGCGATGCCGCCGCTCACGCCGAGCAGGATGCGGGTTGGACCTGGCGCAGGCATCGAAACGGGGTGCGGATTCCAGCGATCGAATGCGAACGGACGGGAACGGGTTGTCGAGGCGCGGTCGCGAGTGTAACTCAAGGGGACGAGTCAAAAACAAGTTGAACAGCGCCCACAGTCCTTGTCCTTGTCGTTGTCGTTGTCGTAATCGTAATCGTAATCGGAGACGCGATGCCTCTTGGGCGTTTGCCGCTCGATGTCCACCGGGTTTCGATCCGCTCGGTGGCTTGGCGGTAGAACACCGCCAAGCGTTTGCGAGGCATCGATCGTCACGCGCGGCGCCGCTTCGGTAGGATAATCTCGATTACGACAACGACAACGACAACGACAACGACAACGACAACGACAACGACAACGACAACGACAACGAGAACGAGAACGAGAACGAGAATAGTGCCAAAGGTAGCGGCTGATGGACTTGTTTAACATCTTGGTGAACCGTCCCTAACCTCTGTGCTCGCTGTGTCCTCCCTGGTGGAAAAACGCCCTCCGCCAAGCCGTCGGCGGCAAGAATGGCGCGGCCCTGCTCTGTATCCGGCCTACCTATACTAAGCGCAGGACCCCTAAGCCCCGGAGCCCGAACATGACTGCCTTCCCGTACCGGCACCTGCTGCTCGCTGCCGATTTCGCCCCCGAGACCGACTGCGTGGTCGCACGCGCCGCGGAGCTGCGAGCCCACCTGCAGGCGCGGCTGACCCTGCTGCACGTGGTCGAGTACCTGCCGATGTCCTACTCGGGCGACCTGGTGCTGCCCGAGGACTTCGACCTCGAGCAGGAGCTGGTGGACGTCGCCAAGCGCCAGATGGCGGTGTTGGGTGAGCGCCTCGGTGTGCCGCCGGAGGACCGGCGCATCGAGACCGGCAGCACTGGCCGAACCATCCTGCGGGTGGCCGAGGAGGTCGGCGCGGATCTGATCGTGCTCGGTAGCCACGGCCGGCATGGGCTGGCCGTTTTGCTCGGCTCGACCGCCCGCTCGGTGCTCAACGGCGCCAAGTGTGACGTCCTCGCGGTGCGGCTTGGCACCGCCTGAGCATCGGCGCCCGTCAGGACTTGATGACAACCTTCACCGGGAACTTCGGGAAGCGCTGGAGCGGCCGCCGGCGCCATGGGCGTGCGAGCTGGTCCGCCAGCCAGATCGCGAGTAGGCCGAGCGGGAGGAAGCCGAGGTAGGCGATGGCCGGCAGGCCGAGCACGCGGGCGCCGTCGAGCAACGGCAAGGTCAGCGTCCAAGGGGTACCGAACAGACTGCCCCAGAGTTGAAGGGTCACCCCCAGAAGCAGCGCCGCACCGGCCGGAAGGAGGACGCGGCTCCAGTCGCCGTCGCGCACGCCGGCGAAGGCGCTCGGCCGGCCAGCGATGATGCCCAGGCCGATCGCGAGCAGGAGCGGCGCGGTCCAGGTCAGGGGATAGATCCAGTCCGGCCAGACGGTCGCGCCGGCGAGTCCGATGCCAGCGAGTCCGAGCAGCGCCCATCCAAGGCCGGTCGCGGCGGCGCCTTCACCGATGGGCCGTCCCCGGTTGGTCATGCCGAGGAGGGACGGGGACCTGGCCAACCATTGCCTCAGGCTCAGCACTGCGGGGAGGAGCAGGGCGTACTCCAGGCTGCGCAGCAGGACGAACGGCAGCGGCGCGCCGGCGTCCGGGTAGTGCCAGAGCTGCAGGTGGAGATTGAGCCAGTGGCAGAGCCAGCCGAGCAGCATGCCGGCCGGCAGCATGACGGCGACGAATCCCGGACGCCGGGTGAGCAGAGAGGAGCCCGTGCGTCGCTGGCTGTGGCCGTTCACGAGCAGGATCAGCCCAAGCAAGGGCAAGACGAGTCCGAGCTCGGGCAGGGCCGCGGCGAGGCCGATGCCCAGCCATCCCGCCCAGCCCCAAGCCGGGAGGCGCGTCACGGAAGGTGCGGGTGTCGCAGGGCTTGGTGCCGGGCGCGAGGCACGCCGGGGCGAGGCGAGCCAGAGCACGCACAGGATCAGCCCGGCCGCCAGCGCGGCGCTCGCCCAGAAGACGGGTACGGAGAAGGGCAGGGGATCGAAGGGCCGCGCCGAGAGCGGGACCTGAAGGTGTTGATCCAGAGGTTGACCGGCCAGCCAGGCCCCGAGGGGCGGCAGGGCGAAGATCGCACCCGCCCAGAGCGCCAGGGGGGCAAAGCCCGCGAGCACGGCCGCTTGCCCGCTGCCGCCCTCGCTAGGGCCTGGTCTGGTTGATCAGCACGGCGACCGGCGAGGTCTGACCGGGCGTCACCGGACCGACCTCGCCCTCGAGATCGCCGCTCTGGGGCGTCGCCAGACCGCTGCGCGAGATCCGTGCCCCGACGATGATCTCCGGGAAGGCCGAGAGGCGCATGGCCGGCATCATCGCCATGCTGTCGTCGAGGGTGACGCGGATTGGCAGATCGGCGACCCGTGCCTGTTTGACGGCGAGCGGCATGGGCGGGCCGGCGGCGGCCTTGGCGTAGACGAAGACGGTGTCGTTGATGTTGGCCTTGGGCCAGAGCGGCTCGGCGAGTGATACCTCGACCGTGACCGCGCTCGCAGGGGCCGCCGGGGCCGCCCCCGCGGCCGGGGGAACATCGGCGGAGCGCGCTGGGGCCGTCTGTCCCGTCTGCTCGGCATCGGCCGGCGGCGGCGCCTCCCCGGTGCCGCCGGCTTGTGCGCGGGCCTCCGCGATCGCCTCACGCAGCTCGGCGGCGTCCTCGCTCTGCGGATCGACCAGGGTGAGCAGGGCCTGCCAGCGGGCAGCGGCCTCGCTGAATCGTTCGGCCTGGTAAGCGATCAGCCCTTCCAGGAAGCGTGCACTGACGTTGTTCGGGTCAGCGACGAGTGCGCTGCGAATCAGCTCCTGCGGTTGTCCGCGCAGATCGCCGTCGTTGGCGGCGGCCAGGGCCTGGGCATAGGCGACCAGGACATCGGGCTGCTCCGGCGCCAGGCGATAGGCGCGCTCCAGCGCCGTTGCGGCCTGATCGGCGCGGCCGACTGCGAGGTAGGTGCGACCGAGGATCATCCACCCTTCGATGTTCTCGGGGTCCTGCGCCATGCGCTCTGCGAGGCGGGCGACGAGGACGTCGAGCGAGGGGAGCTCGCCGGTCGCGGGATGTCCGGGTGGCAGTCCTTCGGTCTCTCCGGAGGCAATGGCCTGGAGCCGTGGGATGATCGCGCTGTTGCCCAGGTGCATGTAGAGCCCGATCGCCGAGGCGGGCACCGCGATCGCCAGGAACAGTGCGGCCCAGCGCCCGCCGCTGCGGCTGGCGGCGACGCTGGCTTCCTCCCCGCTGACGTCGTAGAGCAGCTCCCGCTCCAGGTCGCGCCGGGCCGCGTTGTACTGGGTGCGATCCAGCCTCCCGTCGGCGAGGTCGGAATCTAGCTCGATGAGCTGGGTACGGAAGATCGCGAGGTTGAGCTCGTCCTGCACGGGTCCGCTGCTAGGCGCACGACGGGCGAGCAGCGGCGGGATGACGAAGAGCAGCGCCAGCCCGATGAGGCCGGCGGCGAGAATCCAGAAGGTGGTCATGCGCGCTCCTTGGGGCCGGGTTGGCTGGGCGTTCCATCGCCGGGCTCGGCGGCGAGCAGCGCCCGCAGGCGCTCGCGCTCCTCGGGTGAGAGCTCGGCCTCACTGGATTCCTTCTTGCGCAACAGGACGCGGGCGAGGAAGAAGGCGCCGACACCCCCGATCAGCAGAGGCCCAAACCAGAGCGGGTAGGTAGAGGGTTTGAGGGGCGGGGCAAAGAGTACGAAGTCGCCGTAGCGGGCGACGAGGAAGGTGATGACCTCCTCGCGCGACTGGCCTTTTTGGAGCATCCGATAGACCTCGTCACGCAGGTCCTTGGCGAGACCGGCTTGGGAGGCCGCGAGCGATTCGTTCTGGCACACCAAGCAGCGCAGCTCGTCGATCAGCTTGCGAAACTCGGCGGCCCGCGCGGGGTCGTCGAAGGTGTACTCCTCGAGGGTGAAGGCGCCCACCGGCGCCGCTGCCACGAGACCGGCGAGGACGGCCGCCGGCAGCCATGGTCTTCTCATCAACTCTCTGCCTTGATCTGTTGGACCAGCGGACGCAGGGTCTCCTCCCACGCGCGCCGGTCGATGGGTCCGATGTGCTTGTATCGGATGATCCCCTGCCGGTCGATTACGAACGTCTCCGGGGCCCCGTAGACGCCGAAGTGGATGCCGACCTGGTTTTCTGGGTCGTAGGCGCTGACCACGTAGGGGTCGCCGGTCTGGCGGAGCATACGCAGGGCGTCGGGGGCCTCGTCCTTCCAGTTGAGTCCGAAGATCTGGATGTCCTTCTCCTCGCGGGAGAGCCGCATCAGCTCGGCGTGCTCGGCCCGGCAGGACACGCACCAGGAGGCCCAGACGTTGACCAGCGAGACCTGCCCGAACAGGGCCTCGTTCGACACCGAGCGCTGCGGTTCGCCGAGCACCGGCAGGACGAACTCCGGCGCGGGCTTGCCAATCAGCGGCGAGGGGACCTTGCGCGGGTCGGTCCCCAGGCCATAGAAGAGCAGCGCGACGAGCGCGAGGAAGAGCGCCAATGGGGCGAGGAATTTCACCGACTTCGCCATCGCTTATCCCTATGCCGCCGCGGCCCCGGCGGGAATCCGGGCCGCCTTGGTCGCGGTGCGATACCGCCGATCGGTGATCGCCAGGATGCCGCCAAGCCCCATCAGGATCGCGCCGAGCCAGATCCAGCGCACGAAGGGCTTGTAGTAGATGCGCAGCGCCCAGTCGCCGGTCGTCCCCACCGGCTCGCCGAGCGAGACGTAGAGGTCACGCAAGAAGCCGGCGTTGATCGAGGCCTCGGTCATGGTCTGGCGCGAAGCGAAATAGGTGCGCTTTTCCGGCCAGAGCTCGGCGATCTGGCGCTCGCCCTGGTAGACGCGGAAATGTCCCTGCGCGGCCTGGTAGTTCGGGCCCGGCACCTCGCGCACGCCCAGGAACTCGAAGCGATAGCCAGCCGCCTCCTGGACGTCGCCCGGGGACATACGCACGTCCTTCTCGAGGTCGAAGTTCGAGACCATGGTGATCCCCACGACAAACACGGCGACGCCGAGGTGCGCGACGAGCATCCCGTAGTAGCTGCGGCCGTTGCCGGTGATGTCCGACAGCACGGCGCCGAATCCGTGCTTGTGGCGGAGACGCTCGCGCAGCCCGGCGAGGTGCGCGGCCAAGATCCAGACGGCCAGGCCGATGCCCAGCGGGACGAACAGCATGGTGTCGGAGCCCAGCGGCATGAAGACCGCGGTAGCGAGCGCCGCGAGGGCCGCGATGACGAGCGCGAGCCAGAGCTCCCGCACCAGGCGCTCCGGCTCGTCATGCTTCCAGCGGGTCATCTGCCCGATACCCATGAAGACCGCGAGGAAGGGTGTCACGGCAACGAACATGGTGTTGAACCAGGGGAAGCCGACCGAGATCTTGCCCCAGTTCAGTGCCTCGTAGATGAGCGGCGCCAGCGTGCCGAGGAGCACCAGCAGGGTGATGAGGGTGAGCAACAGGTTGTTGGTCAGCAGGAAGCTCTCTCGCGAGAGGAGATCGAAACGGCCTCCCCCGGAGACCGTGGGTGCCCGCCATGCATACAGTGCGAGCGAGCCGCCGATGACGATGCACAAGAAGATCAGGATGAAGGTCCCGCGTGTCGGATCGGTGGCGAAGGCGTGGACCGAGGTCAGTACGCCCGAGCGCACCAGGAAGGTCCCGAGCAGGCTGAGCGAGAAGGCGAACAGGGCCAGCAGCACGGTCCAGGTCTTGAAGGCGCCGCGCTTCTCGGTCACGGCCAG
>Ga0114946_10000451_pt1 | contig 27584 bp, 29 predicted proteins | sample WalLakDeSediment_FD_88676 | JGI IMG/M metagenome (GOLD analysis project Ga0114946, IMG submission 88676) | Lake sediment microbial communities from Walker lake, Nevada to study Microbial Dark Matter (Phase II) - Walker Lake 11/02/13 Deep Sediment | ecosystem: Environmental > Aquatic >... | reverse complement strand
CCAGGAAAGGATGAGAGACGGTACCAGAAGAGTGGTAAACATCACCGAGGTTAGCGGTATGGAAGGGGATATAATTACGATGACAGATCTATTTGTTTTTGAACAAACTGGAGTAGAAGATGGTAAAGTGTTGGGCAGGTTGCGACCGACCGGGCTAAGACCAAAATTTATGGATAAGATTGAGGCTTCAGGAATTCACCTGCCGGCTTCCATATTTGGCATCGGAGACCGCCGCCGGTATTAGGCGGAAAATTTAATGGAGTGAGTGAGAATTCCAGTAATGGGTGACACATTAATCTTAATCTTATATTTTGGTGGCGGGCTGGTATTCTTGCTATTGTTTATTGGTGTCATTGTCTCGGTAATGAGTGAGCGGGCATTTGTAGAGGAGAGAATTGGTCGTTATATTGAAGATGAACCACTGGTTGAAGGAAAAGGGGAAAAGCAAACAGTCATTCGGGATTGGTTTGATAATAAGGTTGAAAAGACTTCCATGGGGGGCAAGATCTCCAAGGAACTGGCTCGCGCAGACTTAAAGCTTAAATCCTCCGAATATATTGGTCTGATTATCATTTCAGGCTTTGGTGTTGCAATACTGGGCTGGTTTTTTGGGGGCGAATCACCCATATTTGCCGCAGTTGGATTTATTTTTGGAATGCTTTTACCGCGGTTCTACGTGAAGAGGCAACAAAGCCAGCGTTTGGTCCGCTTCAGTGAACAACTGCCTGACATGCTCAACCTGATGGTTAACAGCTTGAGGGCTGGTTATTCCGTTTCCCAAGCCATGGAAGCGGTCAGCAAGGAAATGCCTCCCCCAATATCGGATGAATTTCGACGTGTTGTGCAAGAAATGCAGCTCGGTGTTACCATGGCACAGGCTTTGGATAATCTGCTACGGCGGATTCCTAGCGATGACCTGGACTTGATGATCGCAGCGATGAACGTTCAGCGGGAAGTTGGCGGTAACCTGGCTGAAATATTAGATACGATCTCTTATACTATTCGGGAGCGGGTACGCATCAAAGGCGAAATTCGCGTCTTGACCTCCCAGGTAGTATATTCAGGAAGATTTTTATCCTTATTGCCTGTTATGATCGCTCTAGTTTTGTGGGCGATTAACCGACCGTATATGATGATGTTCTTTGAAGAAGATACCCGTATGATCGGCATACCGGTGTTAATCTTTGGAGCATTTATGGTGCTGGCTGGTTCATTTGTCATGAATAAGATTGCACAAATCGAGGTCTAATCAAGAAGCGCAGTGGGAGTTAAGGAAAGATGACTTGGGTACTGATTGTATTTTTATTATTAATTATGGGAGGGGCAATTTTCCTGGTCTTCCTGGGTTTACGCGAAGCAGGCGAACGTGACCCACTCCAGGCGCGGCTGGCTGAATTTGCTTCCCGAGGTGAATCCGCTACTTTAGAGGAAATTGAATTATCGCAACCGCTCACCGAGAGAGTAATCTACCCTATGGCCAGGCGGCTTGGCGAGGTTGCCTTGCGTTTCACACCCCAAAATGCGATCCAGACAACCCAGCACAAATTGGAGCTGGCTGGTAATCCCTCCAGGCTTGACCCAACCCTTTTTTGGTCGCTAAGACTGGCTGGGATTTCTTTGGGTTTTCTGATGTTAATCCTGGCTGCGGTTGCGCCTGCAGGCAGCTTTTTGGAAGGTAAAGGTTTACTTTATGGTATTCCTGCAGCAGTTCTGGGGTTTTTTCTGCCTGAGTTATGGTTAAAGAGCAAAATTGACAGGCGCCAGTCAGAAATTCGTAAAGCAATGCCGGATGCTCTTGACCTGTTAACCATCTGCGTAGAAGCAGGCTTAGGTTTTGACGCAGCCATGTCTAAAGTTTATGATAAGTGGGACAATCCTCTCGGAACAGCCTTTGGCCGGGTTATACGTGAGATCCAACTGGGAAAATTACGCCGGGACGCATTAAGGGATATGGCTGCCCGTATGGGAATTCCTGAGATGACCAGTTTTGTGGCTGCTGTCGTCCAGAGCGAGCAGCTTGGGGTGAGTATGGCCAAGGTCTTGCGTATCCAGTCAGACCAGATGCGGATAAAACGTCGTCAACGAGCTGAAGAAGAAGCTCATAAAGCACCAGTGAAAATGCTTTTCCCCATGGCAATTTTGATCTTCCCAACGATTTGTATTGTGCTGATGACGCCAGCTTTCCTGATGCTGATGCGTTCAGCGTTGGCGGGCATCTTTGGTTTCTAACCAAAAATGCCATCATAAGAAAAATACAATTAATTTATCTTGTTCGCTGCCCGGTTGAGGTGAAAATGCCTGTACTGGGTCGCTCGACCTACAAACTCATTCAGTCATTTTGGACAGTAATAGATTTATTATATCCACCCAGGTGTGGGGGCTGCGGGTTGCAGGGGGCACGTTGGTGCCAAAATTGCCAAGCTCAAGCAGAAATCATTACCCCCCCCGTATGTGATTATTGTGGAAGTCCACAGCGTTATCAGGGTTTATGTTCAAGATATAAAATTCATGCTCCCCCTTATTCATCCCTGCGTTCTTGGGCAACCTTTACTGGCCCAGTTCGAAATGCCCTGCATCAATTAAAATATCACCATAACCTTGGATTGGGAGAAGCCCTTTCCAGAAAATTAATTGAAAATCTTGACCTTCTCGATTGGGTGGTAAATTTGGTCGTGCCAGTCCCTTTAGGGATTGCCCGACTGAGGGAGCGTGGTTATAATCAATCTGAACTGTTAGCCTATCCACTTGCATTGGGAGCCGGATATTGCTATGACAAAAAAGCATTATCCAGAAGCCGAGAAACCCAATCTCAGGTGGGTCTAACAGCCTCACAACGCAAGAAGAACGTATATGGCGCTTTCAAAGCCGATCCTATCCGAGTGGCTAATCAGAGTATACTTATCGTTGATGACATAACAACCAGCGGTGCGACAATCGAAGCTTGTGCGACTGCATTATTGGACGCAGGCGCCCAACAGGTTTTTGGCCTGACTCTGGCCAGAACCATTCAATCTGGACATGAGTTTCTGGACACCGATTTGTCTGCAATTCGTGATGATAATAAATCCTATCAGGAGGAATTACAATGGCAGTAGAAGTAGAAATTTACGGGAAAAATATGGAAGTAAATGAACGTCTGCAAGATCACGTAACCAAGAAAGTCTCGAAGCTTGACCGTTATCTAAATGGGATCGAGGAAGCCCGAATTGACCTTTCCTATGTAAAATCAGCCCGCAGCGCTGCTGATCGTCAGGTAGCTCAGATAACGGTAAGGGGTAAAGGTTTTATTTTGCGCTCAGAGGAACGAGCAGATGACATTTATGCCGCCCTGGACACAGCTTTGGATAAAATGCAACGCAGGATTGAACGTTATAAGGGAAAACATTATCGTGGGCGGGGGGATGGAAAACCGTTTTCTGATCTGGTGATGGAAGCAGTAGATCTAGAAGAAGAAGAGCAAGAAACGGGACCTGTAATTGCTCGGCGTAAACGATTTTTGGTCACACCTATGGATGAATTAGAAGCCATTGAGCATATGAGCTTATTGGGGCATGAAACATTCTTCGTATTTTATAACGCAAACACAAATGCCATCAACGTTTTGTATCGTCGACGCGATGGCAACTACGGGTTAATCGAACCAGAGCTTGCATAATTCTGACCAGGGAGGGATCGAAAAGTTAGGGGTTTGTCGATCTCTCCCTCTGCAATCATTGGAGATATATACATGAACGATTACTATAAAGATGTTATCAAAACAGCAGATTTATTAGACATGAGTGAGATTGATCTGGAATCTATTAAAGAAGCTACTATACAAATGCTTCAAGCGTTTGGTGAAGACATTCACCGGGAAGGGTTGCAGCGCACACCAGAGAGAGTCTCTCAGATGTATATCGAACTCCTGGCAGGATACCGGATCGATCCCATTGCAATGGTAAATGATGCAATTTTTGATGTTGAATATGACGAGATGGTATTGGTACGCGATATTGAGTTTTACAGTCTGTGCGAACATCACCTGCTGCCTATTTTCGGTCGGGCACACGTAGCCTACATCCCTAAGGGACGTGTTGTAGGTCTCTCCAAGATTCCCCGAATTGTAGACCTCTATGCCCGGCGTTTACAGCTTCAAGAACGAATGACCAGCCAAATCGCAGATTTCTTAAAAAATCTGCTCAAACCGCAAGGTGTTGGTGTTGTACTGGAAGGATTACATTTGTGTTCGATGATGCGGGGAGTAAAGAAACACGAAGCTCGCATGACTACGTCGGCCATGCGGGGTACTTTCCGTTCGAGTCTGGCAACACGCCAGGAGTTCTTAGATAATATCTCGCGAGGAGCAAGATCATTATCTCTTTAGATAGAGGGATAGAAATGGGAAAACCCTAGGACATCTTCCCGCGGGAAGATTGGTGTGCAATTTAAGAAACTTTCAGCTATTTCTGCCAGCGTCTTACAAGTAACAGGCTGCGTATAGTCTGGAATCAGCTGTGCTAAAGGCACCGCGAGATATGGGCGGTCCCAGATATTAGCATCCAACACATTGTCGTTAAAGATCACAATATCAAGGTCAATTTCTCTTGGAGAGTCAGGATCGGGGCTACGAACTCTACCAAGTTCAGCTTCGATTGTCCGTAAAACTTGTCTTTTCAATTCAAGGAAAGTCAAATCCGAATATACATGTGCAACAGCGTTGATATAGTTAGGACCTTTCCCGGAAAATGGAGGTGATTCCCATGCTGAGGAGGTTGTTACAACACGGAGTTGGTTATTTAGTAGCTTTACAGCCTTTGGTAGGTTCTTTTCTGGAGAGATATTTGACCCTAAGCTTATAAAGACCTGGTTAAGATCACGAAATTTGGCTGCGTTCAATTTGAACCCCTACAGACCGAGCAAAACGAACTGCCCCGGGTTTCTCAACCCTGACGGTTACTTGCTGAACACCTGCTTCACTTAAACAGAGTTCGGCGATACCTTCAGCCAGGGCTTCAACAGTATATTTTTTAGCACTTTCGGCGTAAGCCAGGACCTTCCTGGCCACAGTCCGGTAATTGACACTTTTGGTAATGTCATCAGTTTCAGCAGCTAGACGGATATCTGTGTAAAGTATGAGGTTTATTAATATGTCTTGTGGGTTCTCACGTTCCCATTCGTTTACACCGATGATCCCACGAGCGAGAAGGTCACTAATAATAATTTTGTCCATTCTTAATCCTCACTAGATCAGATGACGACCTCCATCAACATGGATGATCTCGCCAGTAATATAGGCAGGCCCTTCCAACAAAAAGAGCAACGAATCGTTGACTTCTTCTAATTCTGCCCAACGTTTCATAGGAACCTGATCAAGGATCTGACTGGTATCACCACCGCTACTTGGTGGTAATACAGCTCCTAGCGCAAGCCCATTGACATTCACCTTAGGAGCAAGAGTAACAGCCAGTGATTGGGTAAGGGCTACCAGTCCAGCTTTGCTGATATTGTATGGGAGGTGGTTGCTTCCAGGTCTGAATGCTCGCCAATCGAGGATGTTAATAATCCGTCCCCGCTGTCCAGGTTCGAGGTGTCGAGAAAAAGCCTGTGAAAGCAGGAAGGGGGCAGTCAAGTTGATAGCCATATGGCGTTCCCAGTCTGCTAATGTAGTATTATCCAAGGTTAACGCCTCAAAGATTGCAGCACTATTCACCAAGGCAAACAAAGTGCTGATTTGGAATGCTCGGGGAATTAATTGGGAAGCCTGGGAGAGATCGCTAAAATCTGCTTGAAGCAGGTGAGCGTCAACCCCGATTGACTCGATTTCTGCCCTGGTCTGTTCAGCTTTTTCAACAGAATGACTAAAGTGTAAAATAAGATTAGCCCCTTTGCGCGCGATTGCCAGGGCAAATGAACGGCCTAAACGCCGAGCTCCCCCAGTAACCAGGATTGTTTTTCCGCTCAAACTCATGATTGCTTTACGTTTTTTCTTATCCCATTAATCAAACCTAATGTTATTGGTAATTTTACTATATCCACAAGATTAACGGCATATCAACTCATCATGGTAGGCATCAGCATTCTTTTAATGACCATTACTTCGTCCAGTCATTGGTTACTTCTTACTTGACATTATAGACCTACAAGGTTATGATTATGCTATCCCTGCCCCGATGGGGGGGGGAGGAGGATAGTTGTGGATGAAACATGAAGATGCGCTAAGTCGATTAAAGAATATTGAAGGTCACGTCCGTGGGATAGAACGGATGATTGAAAGCGAATCGTACTGTATCGATGTTTTACATCAGATTCAGGCTGTTCAGGCAGCGCTAAATCGTGTTTCCAGAATAATTCTGGAGGAGCATCTTAATTCTTGCCTCATCAAAGCCGTACGAGGCGAGAACCCAGATGAACGTGAGCGTGTTTTGAAAGAGATTGCTGATGTGTTTGAAACTGCCACGAAAGTATAAGGTAAGAAAAACCCAAACAGGTTTGGTACATTTACAAGCCAAAGTTGATGAGCCAAAATTTTTTCTATCCGATATCATTAAATCAGGAGAGACGAATGAATACAGTAACTTACATCATACCCAATATCTCATGCAACCATTGTGTCAAAACAATCAAAATGGAAGTATCTGAGTTAGAAGGAGTAAAATTGGTTGAGGCAGATGTAAATGCCAAGACTGCAACAATCACCTTTGAACCACCGGCTGATGAAGAAAAAATCAAGAAGCTATTAGCCGAAATCAATTATCCAACAACTTGAGAGTTTCACCCATACAGAAATAACGATATGCGTTTAATAAATTGGAGAGTTTTATGCCAGATGGTAAACAAGTAACCTTGCCAATAACCGGGATGACCTGTGCTAATTGTGTGGCAACCGTAGAAAGAAATCTGAAGAAACTAGACGGAATTCATTTTGCCAATGTCAACCTATCGTCAGAGCGAGCCACAGTTGAATATAACCCCGAATCTTTAAGCATAAATGATCTGATGGCAAGAATTGAACGCGCCGGATACGGAGTAGCCAGCGGGGAAGCTGATTTGATTATTAAGCGTATGAGCGATGATAACGACGCAATACGGTTAGAGAAAGCACTAAAACAGCTTGAAGGCGTGATTGAAGCTCAGGTGACTTATGGTAGTGAACGTGCTCGGCTTAAGTATATTCCTACGGTAATTAGCCAGGCTGAAATCAGGCAAGCAATAATTTCTGCGGGTTTTGAATCCATTGACACAGGTGGTGGCCTTGAAGATGCAGAGCGCAAAGCACGTCAGGACGAAATCAACCAACAGCGTCATCACCTGAAAGTTGGCTTGTTTTTCACCATTCCGCTTTTTATCTTAGCCATGGGTGGTGATTTTGGATTGCTACCAATGCAAATAGCTCATGCTGATTGGATGCCCTTCTTGATGCTTGTTCTGGCGACCCCCGTTCAATTCTATGTTGGCTGGCAGTATTATCTGGGATCATACAAGGCATTGCGAAACCGGGCGGCTAATATGGATGTGTTAATTGCCATGGGCACTTCCGCTGCATATTTCTACTCGCTCCCGATTGTCTTTGGTTTAATCCCAGGTCATGTTTATTTTGAAACTGCAGCAGTGATTATCACCTTGGTTAAGTTAGGAAAATTCTTGGAAGCCAGAGCGAGAGGGCAAACCAGCGAAGCCATTCGCAAGCTGATGGGTTTACGAGCAAAAACCGCCAGGGTAATTCGTGATGGGCAGGAATTAGATATCCCTGCAGAGGATGTGCTGGTTGGTGATGTGGTGATTGTGCGTCCAGGTGAGAAAATCCCTGTTGATGGGGTGGTGGTTGATGGGCATTCGACAATTGACGAATCGATGCTTACTGGTGAGTCGCTGCCAGTTGAGAAAAAAATTGGGGACCCAGTTTTCGGTGCTACCCTAAATAAGCTGGGATTGTTGAAATTTGAAGCCACAAAAGTAGGAAAAGACACAGCATTAGCACAAATAATTCAATTGGTAGAAGAAGCCCAGGGGAGTAAGGCGCCAATTCAAAAATTAGTTGACCAGGTATCGGCTGTTTTTGTTCCAATGGTAATCTTGATTGCGATAATTACCTTTATTGTGTGGTTTTTCTTCATACCAGCACCTGTTGTTTCGAACACAGACATATTTACACGCGCCTTGATCAATATGGTTGCTGTACTTGTAATTGCCTGCCCATGCGCAATGGGCCTGGCGACACCCACGGCAGTGATGGTTGGCACTGGAAAAGGAGCAGAAAATGGTATTCTTCTCCGGTCTAGTGAAGCCTTGGAACGTGCTGGGCGAATAACAACCGTAGTTTTGGATAAGACCGGCACAATCACTCGAGGTCAGCCAATGGTAACTGATATTGTGGTTACCAGTGAAACAGAAACGGCAAACGTTACTTCTTCGAAAGAGCCGCAATGGATGGATAACGATATCCTGCGATTGGCTGCTTCGGTAGAAAAGGGCAGCGAACACCCTTTAGGAGAGGCAATTTTAGCTGACGCTGGTAATAAAGGTCTTCTTCTCAGTGATCCAGAAAATTTCCGAGCTGAAGTTGGCCATGGAGTCGAAGCGCAGGTAGAAGGATACAACATTAAAGTTGGTAACCCAAGGATGATGGCAGCTCATAATATCGATTTAAACGGGCTGCAACCACACGTAGAAAGGCTGCAAGCAGAAGCTAAATCTGCCATGTTGGTAGCTGTTAATGGAATTGCGCGGGGCGTGATTGGTGTTGCAGATACAATAAAAGAAGGCTCTATTGAGTCGATTGGTGAGCTTAAACGCATGGGGTTGGAAGTGATCATGATTACCGGGGACAATCATCTGACAGCAAAATCTGTTGCTGCTCAAGTAGGTATAGACCAGATTTTAGCTGAAGTGCTGCCTGGTGATAAATCTTCCAAAATTAAGAATTTACAGAATGACGGCAAAATCGTCGCTATGGTTGGGGACGGTATCAATGATGCACCGGCCTTAGCCCAGGCAGATGTGGGGATTGCCATTGGAACAGGCACCGATATCGCTATAGCCGCTGCTCCAATTACTTTGATCAGTGGTGATTTGCGTGGTGTACCACGTTCTATTTCTTTATCCCGACGGACATTACGGACGATAAAACAGAACCTTTTTTGGGCATTTTTCTACAACACGCTGCTTATACCCGCAGCTGCAGCTGGCTTGTTGAACCCTATGCTGGCGGCAGGCGCAATGGCTTTGAGTAGCGTTTTTGTGGTTTCAAATAGCCTAAGGTTACGCAAATTTCAATTTTAGAAAAAATTGGCATCTTGGTATTGAAAATTAAATGATCCAATTTAAACCGAGCGTGTTCGAAAAGATACCAGTAGTTTCGTCGTTTTATGGTATATTCCTGCTGTGCTAAAATATCTTGAAATGGTAAGGATACTCCATTCGGTTGATCGATAGAAAACATGAAACAAAAACCCTTTGATCGAAGAGACTTTTTAAAATTTGGCGCGCTAAGTTTGGGTGCAATTGGACTTAGTCCATGGACGAATCGTCTCTTCACAATACCTGACTTTCCCCAATCAGCACGATTAGGGCGGCTTTGTGTTGGTCACGTAGCTCTCAAAGCTCAACCCGACTATGATAGCCAGGATGTAGGTACGGTCTATGAAGATAGTGTCTTGCCGTGGTTGAGAGAGACAGTCGGGCACTGGCCAGGTAGAAATAACCAGCGTTTTGTGGAAACACCAGGTGGGTATATCTGGTCACCTTACATGCAACCAGTGGAAAATAATCCCAATAAGCCGTTTGAAAATCTACCCAAGCAAGGTGATCGGACAGGCATGTGGGTAGAAGTATCAATCCCCTGGGTAGATGCGATACTGATTAACCCACCAGCACGTTCGCCAGCTCTGAAGTGGCGGATGGAAGTGGAAAAGAAAAGTAAACGATTTTATTTTAGCGAAATCTTATGGGTAGATCAAACCAGGAAAGATGATGATGGACAAATTTGGTACCGGGTAAATGAAAGGTACGGCAACCGTGGTGATTTATTCTGGGTTCCGGGTGAAGCGCTACGACCGATTGAAGAACAAGAGTTTGCCTCCATCAACCCAGATGTAGAAGACAAACGAATTATCATCGATGCAAGCTGGCACAGACAGACGCTTTCTTGTTATGAAGGCAACACAGAAGTGTATTACTGCCGAATATCAACTGGTGTTGAGAGCGATTCAACTCCAGCAACACCACCTGGTGGGGTTGGATATCCAATATGGCGGAAGCTGTACTCCTTACACATGTCGGGAGGTACTAATGTCGATGGTTGGGATTTAAGTGGCATTGGTACGACTCAGCTTTTTATTGGGGATGGAGTAGCGATACATTCCACATACTGGCATAATAACTTTGGAGAACCTATGTCACGTGGTTGCATCAACGCTACCCCGGCTGATTCCAAGTGGATTTTTCGCTGGACAACACCTTTCGTTCCTTATGAACCAGGCGAGGTAACAATTGTAGGGGCAGGAAGTACTCGCATTCGGGTTATCGAAGGATAGCAATGGTTTTTCATTCTCTCCCTGAGGTTTGAATTAATGGATTTTGGCAATATAGGTTTGGGACTGGCATTCCTGGCAGGCTTAGCATCTTTTTTGTCTCCATGTGTTTTTGCATTAGTACCCGCATATATTGGTTATCTTGGAGGTAGATCAGCATCCACATCGGGTTTAGGAGAGAGCAATCGACTCATCACTTTTACACATGGGCTTGCGTTTGTTCTTGGTTTCAGTGCGGTCTTTATCCTGCTGGGTCTAGGAGCTTCAGCCTTAGGTAGCCTTTTGTATGATTTACGATCAGTTCTGACAAAAATTGGAGGAGTGGTAGTAGTTGTCCTGGGAATACATATGATTGGAATCATACGAATTCCGTTTCTTCATTACGATACTCGCCGGCAAGAAATTCCAGATCCAAAATTAGGTTACCTTTCATCAGCACTGCTGGGAGTATTTTTCTCAGCAGGTTGGTCACCTTGTGTAGGTCCTATATTGGGAGCCATACTTACCTTATCACTGAGCAGCGCTTCTGTGCTTCAAGGAGGTCAATTGCTGGCAGCTTATTCTGCTGGATTAGCGATCCCGTTTCTAGTGGCAGCTACCCAAATCAGTCTGGTAACTATGGCATTACGCAGATACGGCAGGCTGATGCATTATATTGAGAAAGTGATGGGTGTGATACTGGTTATTGTTGGTTTTTTTCTTTTTCTAGGCAGATTTGAACAGGTTGCCAGTGTTGGTTTCTTTTTCGGTGCAATTGACGAAGCAAAAGTCGGGATGTATTTGCTCATCGGTCTGACTATAGCCATTATCTTAGGGTTGATACCGGCCTGGATTGCATCCAGGAAAGGACGAAATTTTTTCGATTGGTGGTTTTTTGGGACAGCATTGTTCTTGATTGCAGTTCCAACTTCGCTGATGATAAAAGATATCAGCAAAAGCCAAAATTTGAGTGTCGAGAAAAATTTTAGGAAGTAGAGCTCTGGATGCAATTATTGGGAAGTAATTTGTAGAGGTATTCCATAAGAATCAAGAAGATATTTTGGAGTTGTGAATGATCTTTGTAACATTATACTCTCGCCAGAATTGTGATTTATGTGATGAAGTAAAGAAAATTTTACACACCCTTCAAGACGAGGTACCTCATCACCTGGAAGAGGTGGATATTGATGGGAGTCGTCATCATCAAGACGCATATGGTCAAGATATCCCAGTGGTGGAGGTTGGACCTTATACGGTGAAAGCTCCCTTCACTTCCGATGAATTATTGATGACGCTCCGGGCAGCAGCAGATCGAGAACGGCATATCAAAGCGATCGATGACGCAGGTTTAAACGAAATGGTCCAACAAGGTAAAGTTGTGACCAAAGCGGACCGTTTTTCTTATTGGCTATCTCACCATTATATGGTTTTGATTAATGGTTTTGTTTTACTTTATTTTGGATTACCCTTTCTGGCACCAGTATTCATGATCAATGGATGGGAAAAGCCGGGAAAATTTATCTACAGCGCGTATGGAATTGTCTGCCACCAACTTGCTTATAGGTCGTGGTTCCTATTTGGTGAACAGGCAACCTACCCACTCCAAGAAGCGGGGTTAATGGGATTAATATCATATGAACAGGCAACCGGTTTAGCGAGCGACGATATTTGGGCCGCCAGAAGATTTCTTGGCAACCCAACAATGGGTTATAAGGTAGCTTTCTGTTCACGTGACCTGGCAATCTATGGCGGAATACTCTTGTTTGGATTGATCTTTTCGTTGTCTGGACGACGATTGAGATCTTTACCATGGTATTTTTGGGTGCTTATAGGCATCATTCCCATTGGTGCGGATGGTTTGAGTCAGCTTTTTAGCCAACCACCATTTGATCTATTTATTCCTGGAAATCTCCTTTCATACAGAGAGAGCACCCCATTTCTGCGCACTTTAACAGGAGGGTTATTTGGATTTTCTACTGCCTGGTTTGGAATACCAATGGTAGAAGAGACTATGGCAGATACCAGGAAGTATATGGGCTGGAAGATTTCGAACTTGCAAAGAGAAGAACAAGGCCAGTAATATGCCTTTCCATCAACCTGAAGCCGTCCGCTACTTTACTTTTGAAAACCTGGATGAGCACAGGGTGATACACGCGGCATTTACTCGCAAAGGTGGGCTCAGCCCCCCACCCTGGGCTTCATTAAATGTCGGGGGTTTACGAGGTGACGACCCAGACAGGGTATATGGAAACCGGGTGCTGGCTTTTCAAACGATAGGCAGAATGCCGGAGAGTGTTTTTGATGTGTGGCAGGTTCATGGAAATAACGTTATCTGCACCAACGAACCAAGACCTAAAGATGCCTCTCACAAGAAGGCGGATGCAATATTCACAGATCGCCCCGAAGTTACTCTGTTTATGAGATTTGCAGATTGTGTGCCGGTACTTCTCTACGATCCAATTTGTAAAGTTGTTGGGTTGGTGCACGCTGGCTGGCAAGGAACGGTATACGGAACAGTGAGTGAAGCATTGGATGTAATGGCTGCCCAATACAGCAGTAAAACAGGAAATATCCAAGCTGCAATTGGCCCTTCAATATGCCCCAAGCATTATCCTGTTGGCGATGAAGTTGTCAAAGAGGTCTGGTCAAATTTTGGAGATGCCGCTTCCAGGCTTTTATCCACCGTAAACAACAGGATTCACCTTGATCTCTGGGAAGCAAATCGTCTTAGGTTAGAATGGAAGGGCGTCAGAGATGCCTATGTTTCAAAATTGTGTACTGCCTGTAATCTCAATAATTGGTATTCACATCGCGGCGAATCAGGTCAGACAGGAAGATTTGGAGTATTAATTGCGTTACCAACATGATTGCAAATAATTACGAAAAGATTTTAGATCAAATAGCGAAAGCTGCAATAACAGCTGGTAGAGATCCTGCTGAAGTACGTCTGGTGGTAGTGACCAAAGGTCATTCAGTAGAAGCAGTAAAAAAAGCTGTCGGGGCAGGGGCGCGGTTTTTTGGTGAGAACTACCTTGAAGAAGCGATACCCAAAATCGAATCATTATCTGGGGTTTCAGACATCGAGTGGCACATGGTAGGTCATATCCAGAGTCGAAAAGCTCGTACAGTGTGTCAATATTTTCATAGAGTGGAGTCGTTGGATGGAATAAAACTGGCTACTCGCTTAAACCGTTTTGCATCGGAACTTAAAAAAAAGATCCCAGTATTGTTAGAATGTAATGTTAGTGGAGAAACATCCAAATATGGTTTTCCAGCCTGGGATGAAAAACGCTGGTCTGAGTTGCTGCCTGAATTTGAGATGATAGTCGATTTCCCAGCTCTCAAAGTTTGTGGTTTAATGACGATGCCTCCATACTTTTCCAATGTTGAGGATGTCCGTCCCTATTTTCAACGTCTAGTCCGTCTGCGAGATTATCTATCTGGAGAAATTACTACATTTGATTTGAAGGAACTTTCAATGGGAATGAGCAACGATTTCGAAATTGCCATTCAGGAAGGCGCAACCATAGTGAGGATTGGAACTGCCATTATGGGTAAACGAAATTCCTAAAAAAGAGGACTTATGGGATTCTTAATTACATTAATCATCACTGCATCCAGAATAATTTTGGTTTTAGTGATTGCACACGTTATTCTTTCCTATTTCATGTCACCCTATCATCCATTACGCCAGATGGTTGACCGGTTGGTGGCACCTCTACTGGACCCTATCCGCAGAATCATGCCACAGACAGGAATGCTTGATTTTAGCCCTTTCGTGTTGATCATCCTTGTTAGAGTATTCGAGATTGTCTTGATTCAATTGATCAGGACGATGTCTTAAGCCAGATCAAATGCTAAATGGAATTGTATAGTGAAGCTGGTTTCAGATGGTCGCAAACCTGGTCAGGAGTCAAATGATGTAGTGCTTTCAATACGTGTGATCCCACGTGCTCGAAAGAACGAAGTATTAGACGTGCTCGATGATGGAAGGATAAAAATTCGATTAAGTGCCCCACCTGTAGAAGGAAAAGCTAACAATGCCCTGATAAAGTATCTCGCAAGTATTGTAGGCGTGTCGGAAGATCAGATAAGAATCATAAAGGGACATACCAGCCAGGACAAGTTGGTATCTTTCCGTAATATCGATGCAGCTTATGTCAATCAACAAATTACTGGGAATATAAAATCCGGCTACAGGTAGTGCAACGAACGATCTGGTTGGGCGAGCGGGTTGCTTGCAAAAGGGCAGCGTTTAGGGTGGTGCCACAAGCGGAACAGGCTCGATCAGTTACTTTTGCAACAGCAACACCGCTTCGCTGCTGACGAAGGTTTTCGTATAATTCAAGGTCTTCAACTGGTATGCTGCTGGCAATTGCCTGTCGTTCAATTTTTTGGCGCTCTAAGTCTTTATTCAAACGGGATTGCTCACCAATTAGGCCAGCATTCTTCTCAATCGTTTCTGCCTGCACTTTTCTAAAGTACGCAAGAGCCATAGCATGATGATGTTCTGCATCTTCAGCGGTCAACATTGCTTCGATCTGGCGATCTTCGAGAACAGTCAGGTAACGTTTCAATGCTTGGGCTTCATTGTTCAGGTCTTGTAATTCTTTTGGGTTGTGCACGCTGCCACTATATAGAGCCGATTCTGTTTCCTCAATCTTGGCTTGCTGTGCTTCCACTTGTTGCTCGATCTTCTGTAGGGCTTTTGTAGCTTCTTGAAGGTTTTTTGAGGATTTATCAACTTTTACATTTGCACGGCGTATTGGCTCATCCTGGTTGAGAGCTGCCTCGATTGCATGCAAACGTTTTTTCACTTTATCCAGATGGGTGTCAATTAATTGCAATCGAAAGAGTTTGAATGGCTGTCCCATGCATGAGATTATAGAGGCGTATGCCGCTAATGGCAAGGGCAGTGATGATTAATCTCATGAATTTCGGAAATAAATGTAATTTAAGTTTTCATCCAGTAGATTATTTTTTAGCTAAATAAGAATAACCCAACGCCAATGCCGATTCTGGTGGGAGGCGTAACCATATTTAGTTTTGAGACTGACAATTACAAAGTGCTATGATCCTTCTACAAGAAAGATTCAAGTAACTCCCCCACCTCCGCCATCGAAAACACAGGACCATCGACACATATTAATTTATTCCCAAGGTTACATCGTCCACATTTACCAATACCACAGTGCATGCGTGCCTCTAAAGTAACGTAACACTGTTTTGGTTGAAATCCCAACTTCGATAACATTTTTCCGGTAAAATGGATCATTACTGGTGGACCACAGGTTATAGCTATGGCATTTTCAGCGGATGGCGCTACTTTCTCCAACAAATCAGTGATCAACCCGATATTGTGACCCCACAACTTGTCGGCTCGATCTACAGTCAAGTGCAACTCTGTATCGGGCGCCATTCGCCAGTTCTCATACTCCTCGGTAAAAATTAATAGCGATGAGTGTCTTGCAGCCCATAAGATGGAGAAATGGCCATAGTCATTACGGTTGTCAAGTATTGTCTGGATAACAGGTCGGAGGGGTGCTCCACCAATTCCGCCACCTAGAACTACCAGGTTTTTTCCCTGGAATTGCTCCATTGGAAATGAATTCCCCATTGGTCCACGCACACCTACATAGTCGCCTTCCCCCAGCTCGTGTAATGCCGTGGTAACCGAGCCCAACCGCTGAACGGCGAATTCTAAAACATTACCTCGATTAACTGTTGAAGCAATCCCAAACGGTGCTTCACCTACACCGAAAGCTGAAAGGAAAGCAAACTGGCCTGGGTTGTAATCGCAGAAAGCTTCAGCACCGCCATTTGACAACTCAACACCCAGCAATTTAATATCAGCAGCCAGGTCATTAACCTGGGTTATTTTGCCGAGATATGGAATCATCTGGTTTTTATCAACTTTTCTATTCATTGACTACCTCCGCCAGGCACCCCAAGATTTCCGTAATGTCGATGTTAACCGGGCAGGCATCGATGCAACGACCACATCCAGTACAAGCTACAGTTCCTTCTAACCCGTATTGGCGAGGGGAATAATTAAACTTACAAAAGATGCGGTTGCGCAACCGTTCGGCCTCAGTAGCACGGGGGGTATGCCCACCAGCTATGCGTCGGTAAGCATCCCTGCTGCAACTATCCCAACAGCGGATACGCTGGTAACATTCATAACCATTTTCAGACGGCAGCATTTCATCACGCAAGTCAAAGCAGCGGCAGGTTGGACACACATAGGAACAAATCCGGCAACTCAAACAACTTTCAGCCAATCTATCCCATATTTCGTGATTGAATAGCCGTGGCATAGCTTCGATATCGGGGATGGGGATAAGTGGAGATATTGCCGCATGAGTAGCCCTGTTTGTCACCTGGTCTAAATTGAGAGTACTGGTGTCAGAGTAAAATTTTTGCTTGCCTAACAGGGATCTGCCTTTTTCAGTAACAACCTGGATTAAAAATCCCTCTTCGAATTCGGTTAGCATGATATCCATATCACTTGGATCGTCTAGAGCGCCTCCCAAACTGGTACAAAAACAAGATTCCCCCATTTCCTGGCAAGCAAGCCCCACCATGGTTACATTCTCCCGTCGTCGAGTGTAATAGGCATCGGCAGGTAGGTCTTCAATAAAAATATTGTCCATTATTCGCACACCGCGCGCATCGCAGGGCGTCACACCAAATACCACCTGAGGTTTATCTGGCAATGTCTCTTCCAGCAAGACTTGCTGTGCTTTCTTTTTTATCTTGACCAAAGGCTCAGTCGATGGAAAAAACATCTCCTTCACTGCTAAAACCGGTCGGTGTGGGTACATCTGCTCTGTCGAAGGCCCGCTCTCGCCTACCAACCAGGCGATATCCGCTACAGACACCACCTGCCGGTAAAGCAGAAAACCGCTATCATTGACCGGGATCACGAGAGAAACCTGACCAGCCAGGTCGTCCAGCCAATTTACTAATGCATCTCTGGTGCAGAAACCTTCATAGTTCATGGCAGGCGCTCCTCTCCACTCAACTTGCTGACGATTGGTGAAGCTTCCATCGAATAGCCCGCGCGGTGAGAGAATACTTTTTCCACCTCCTGAGCTAGCATCTGATTCAGCAAGCTTAGGGGTAACCCCACTGGGCAAACGTGTTCACATTCATCACAACCAATACAACGTCCGGCAAGGTGATATGCACGTCCCAGGTGAAAAGTCCTCTTCTCATTCAAACCTGTACCCATACCAACCCATAAAGAATCGTCTCGCTCGTAGAGACAAGTCGGGCAGTTGCATTGGGGACAGGCTTGCCGGCAGGCATAACAGCGAATGCAGCGATCGAACTGGCTAAGCCAGAATTCCGCCCGCTCGCCAGGGGTTAAATCCCACAGCTCTTGAGAAGAGATTAAATCTGCGCTCACCTGTATCTTTCTGCTCTCGCTCACTTCCCCAATGAGCGTATCGAAAACGACCGGTTTGTTAATCTGGCAACTCTGGCAGCGGGATTGAAAAGCGTAGGGGGAATTCTGGTCATCGGCAAAACTTTTAAACCCGGAGCCTTCCAATATTCCTTCGCAAGAAACACCAATCACGTGAACTTGGTCTCTCTGAATCTGGTTTTCAACGGTTAATACGTTAATTGCGCGGCTATCACAGGGTTTTACCACCACTGCTATTCGTTTGGATCGCTCCTCATCAGCTTGGTTGCTCTGGGCAGCGGCATCGGTCTTGAGCCTACCATGTAGATAAGTCGCTAGATTATGAGTGCATTCTTGGTTCCAAACCAGGCGATCTACATCTTCCGGGTGATTAATAAAAGCTGGTCGAGTCCGTCCTCGTGGTCCGGTTTCGTAGCCAATTACTAGAGAAACCTCCCCACTCTCCAATAATTGCCTGGCAACAGATTGGATAGCGGAAGATTTTTCAGCATTGGCTGTATGGCTGTTAAGAACAAACTGCTGCTGAGAGGAGGTTGGAGATCGTTGCTGAGACACTCGAGCAAGCAACCTGTCTACCCTGTCGCTCCCCGAGACCCCCATGCGCCGATCAACCACAATGCCGTCGGATGACGTAACTCGCCAATTCGCCGGCCCTAAGGATTTTACCGTTGCGATAAATTCATTGACAATCTTGGAAAACCGGTCTCCCTCTGATGCGGAAACCCAATCGAGGCGAAGACGTTCCTTCTCTAAACCGGCAAAGGTCATCAGAGAATGCAGGATAGGAAAGCGCTTGGCAGTGCGGTGATTGCCAGTCTCGTAGTGACACTCACCAATATGACATGCTAAGATTAATACACCATCCGCACCCTGATCAAAAGTTCGCATGATAATCTCAGGCGATACCCGTCCAGAACAGGGTACCCTCACAGCTCGAAGGTTCGCTGGATATTTCAAACGCGCAATGCCAGCTGTGTCAGCGCCGGTGTAGCTACACCAGGTGCACAGGTACGCGATTATTTTCGGTTCATACCCATCCTTTGTGCTCAAAACTGGCATTAATCCACCTCCTTATCCACAAACCTAAACCAACGTACTAGATCATAGTCAAGATCTCTCGTTAACTGTCAATTGTGGCTGATATATCAGTCAGAGCGCCAATCATTTCTGCCAGGATTTGTTGGTCATTGAAGTGAATCAACGTCAAGGCTTTATTCGAACAGGTTCCAACACAGGTACCGCAACCCTTGCAAAGGTACCCGTTCACAACCGCCGTCACCCGTGCGCCTTTATCTCCATTCAACTCGATTGCATCATAGGGGCAGGCTACCACACATTGTCCACATCCAGCGCAACACATCTCATTGATCTCTGCGATGACAGGGTCGAGAGCAATCACTCCCTGATCAATCAATGATAGCGCGGCTGCTGCTGCTCCCCCCGCCTGAGCAACACTGTCTGGGATGTCCTTGGGCGCCTGGCACGCTCCAGCCAGATAAATCCCTTCAGTTGCCGTCTCAACTGGCGCAAGTTTGGGATGTTTTTCCAAGAAATAGCCATCTCTGCTCCGGCTTACTCCAAATAAGTTGCTTACCTTGCTGGCATCAGTTTGAGGTTCAAAACCAGTTGCCAGAATAACCATGTCCACTACAACATGATCCGGCTGGTCGTAAAAACATTCCTCCCAATTAACCACCAAACTACCATTCAGACTCTCGATCCGCTTGATCTTGCCATGGTAAAAGTTAACACCCTTATTCCGGGTGCGGTTGAAAAACTCCTCGTAATCTTTGCCAAAAGTGCGCATGTCCCGATAAATTTCATAAACCTCGGCATCCATGTACTCGCGCACCAATGTGGCGAATTTGAGTGAGTACATGCAGCAAGCCCGCGAACAATAATCATGGTATTTCTCATCTCGGCTTCCAACGCAATGGATGATAGCCACGCTGCGAGGAGATTGGCCATCTTTCATAAGGACTTTTCCACCCGTCGGTCCACTTGAGTTGATCAATCGTTCGAACTCCATCCCGGTGATTACATTATCCAGGACACCATAACCATACTCACCAGCCACTACCGGATCAAAGTCCTTAAACCCCGTCGCCATGATGATAGCCCCAACATCGAGTTCGATCATTTGATCTTCCATGTCGTGGTTAATGGCGCCCCGCTCACAGGCAGCTACACACTCAAGACACTCGGAACAGATACCGCACCGCAAACAACGTTCAGCTTCCATCAGGGCTTCATTTTCTGTCAGAGCCAGGTCTACTTCACGAAAATTTTGCCGGCGTTCTTCCAGAGGAATGCACTTGATCGGTATTCGAAGGTGCCGTGAAGCTTCGCCATGGGCAAACTTAGCTTCAATTTCCTCAATACTGAGTTCCACCACCGGCAATTGGCGAGGTTCTTGCAAGCCTTTGTCTCCCCTCAGAAAACGATCAGTACACCGCGCAACCCGGTGACCCTCGCCAATAGCATCCACCACAAAGAATGTCATGCCGCGGCGAACATCACCAGCACAGAAGACTCCCGGTAATGTGGTCATCATTTCTTCGTTCGTCTGGATGCCAACTGGATAACGGGTGTTAATGCTACCATCAGGCGGTAAAAAGGAAAAGTCTGGTCCCTGCCCAATAGCCCAAACGACTATGTCAGCCGGGATGATGTGTTCGGTGCCTGGGATCACGTCAACATCAGGTCGCCCCCGTTTGAAACCCCGGAAGATAACCTCATCACAAAGAACCCCGGCGATCTTACCCTTTTTGACGATAATCTCTTTAAAAGTTCGTCCAGGGAATATTTCTACCCCTTCTTCCTCGGCTACGCCAATCTCCCATTCAAAACTAGGCATCTCGCCCCAGGTTTCCAGGCAGGTCATGTATACGTGATCAGCTCCCATGCGTAGCACAGTTCGCGCCGTATCAAGAGCCACATTCCCTCCACCTAGAACAGCAACTTTTTTACCGGTAAGGTCAATCTTGTCACCCAGGTCAATTCGTCGCAACAAATCCAGACTCAACCAGTTATCCGGATGGTTAGAGTTACGTATGGACAATTTCTTTGCGCGGTGGGCGCCGGTAGCAATCACTACAGCATCGTACGCTGTGGCATCACCAGGACCGCCACGCTCGAGCAATCCAGGAACATCGTCGATGAATGTATTCAAGCGGAGATCAACCCCTTCAGCCAAGATTTGTTCTATCTCCCAATCCAATAGCTCAGTTGGCAGTCTGTGAGGGGGGATACCTACTCGCATCATACCGCCAGCAACCGGTAACGAATCAAAGACGGTAACAGCATGACCAAGACGAACCAGATCCAGGGAAGCAGTGAGACCAGCGGGTCCGGATCCTATGATGGCTATCTTTTTGCCGGTTGGTGCCGGATGATGAGCAAAAGGCGTGCCCACAATAGATTTGTCACGCATATTGGGGAGTTCCTGGCGATGAGCATAAGCCCAATCGGAGACAAACCGCTTAAGCCCCATGATATTGACCGGCTCGTCATATTTCCCCCTACTACAGGCGTCTTCACAACGGTGGTTACAAACCCTTCCGCAGACAGACGGAAATGGGTGTTCACGACGAATAGCCCAATAGGCATCCGCATAATGCTTTTGATGGATTAGGGCAATGTATCCCTGGGCGCGCTGGTCTGTGGGACAAGCTGCTCGGCAGGGGGCTACTCCGTGCTTTTCAATAACATAAGCATTTGGTACTGATTGAGCTGATAACCGGTAAGCTGCTTTGCGAGTGCTTAAATGTAAATCAAAGGCGTTGGAAACATCAATTGGGCACACTTCAGCACATTTACCACATCCCGTACATTGCTCTGTATCAATGTAGCGCGATTTTGCACGCACACCTACCTTGAAATTGCCAACAAAACCAGAAACCGATTCGACCTCACTGTAAGCCAGCAGATGAATATTCTTGTGGCGTCCAACGGACACCATTTTTGGGGTAAGAATTCAAGCCGCACAGTCTAGGGTGGGAAAGGTCTTGTAAAGTTGAGCCATATGACCACCGATGCTCGGTTCTCTTTCCACCAAATAAACCGGTTTGCCAGCGTCAGCCAGTCGTAAGGCAGCTTCTATACCAGCGATTCCAGCTCCCACCACCAGGACCGCGGGGTTCATCTCCACCTGGCGCATTGTCTGAGGTGTATGATAACGTACCCGCCGGACGGCAGCAGCAACCAGACTTCGGGCTTTCTCGGTTGCTTTCTGCCGATCATCGATCACCCACGAACATTGTTCCCGGATATTTGCCATTTGGAAAAAGAATGGGTTCAAATTGGCTTCTTCGCAAACCCGTCGGAAGGTTGGTTCATGCATCAGCGGCGAACATGAGGCAACTACCACCCGGTTTAAGCCATGTTCGCGAATATCCTGCTTGATCAAATCCTGACCCGGGTCGGAACACATATAAGCGTAATCCCGCGCCACGGTAACACCTTCCAAGTTTCTGGCAAAATCGGCTACGTCACTGACATCTACAGTAGCAGCGATATTCGTTCCGCAGTGACAAATATAGACACCAGTCTTTACTTTAGAAAGGTTCATACGAACGCCTCCTGTAGTATTCCGTTAATTTCGGCAAAAATCTGCTCATAGGTGAATCCATGTTGAGTAGCTGCACCAGCCGGACAGGCTGCAGCGCATACCCCACACCCTTTACAAAGTACTTCGTTAATATAGGCTACCGTGCGAGTGCCCCCGTCAGCCTCTTCCAATGGAACCATTTCAATCGCGCTGAAAGGGCACAGGCCCTCGCAGGTTCGGCATCCGGAGCACTTCTCCTGGTTGACGAAAGTGGTGAAAGGCTCAAGGGTGACATAGCCGGCATCTAAGAGAGATAACGCGGCTGCTGCAGCTGCCCCCCCTTGAGCTACACTGTCCGGGATATCTTTCGGTCCCTGGCAGGTGCCAGCCAGGTAAACGCCATCTGTAGCCGTTTCCACTGGGGCAAGTTTGGGGTGTCTCTCCAAGAAAAAACCATCTGGACTGAGGCTTATACCATATATTCGACTAAGTATTGCCTGGTCTGCCTGGGGCTCCAATCCAGTCGCCAGCACGACCATATCCACCAGGTGCTCTTGCAGTTTTCCAGTATACACATCAGTGGTTGCGACTTTTATTTTCCCATTCTTACCGTTTTTCTTAGCACTGACTTGAATTTCTCTATCAAAGCGAATGAATTCGGTTCCCTCACCTCTTACCCGCTCGTAGAAGGATTCATAATCCTTACCAAAGGTGCGCATATCTCGATAAAACTCCACTACCTCGGCTTTCACTGTGTCATGGATCAAATGGGCGAGTTTTAACGAATACATACAACAAACTCGCGAACAATATTCATTTTGACCAGACCCATTTTTTGATGCTCCCATCTCACGGCTGCCAACGCAATGGATGATGGCAATTTTCTCCGGTGCTCGACCATCCTTCAACCGAACTTCCCCGTTTGTTGGTCCTCCTGAATTGACCAACCGCTCAAACTCCATTCCAGTCAGGACGTTGTCCAGTTCACCGTAACCGTATTGTGGTTCAGAACGCGGGTCGAAGTCTTTAAAGCCTGTCGCCAGTAAGATGGTACCCACCTCTAAATCGAGTATCTCATCTTCCTGATTAAAATCGATAGCGCCGGTTGGACAGAATTTTTCGCAAGCCCGGCACTTTCCTTTGAGGAAGTATGCGCAGTTCTCGACATCGATAACAGGTAGGCGTGGGACCGCTTGAGCAAAGGGGAAATAAATTGCTGATCGGTTGCCCAACCCCAGATCAAACTCAGAAGGTATCTTCTTCCAGGGACATTTTTCTGTACACGTGCCACATCCAGTACAAAGCTGCTCATCAACATAGCGTGCTTTCTTAAGCACTTGCACCGAGAAATTCCCCACGTATCCAGAGACGTTTTCAACCTGGCTGTAACTCAGCAGTGTGATGTTTTCGTGGCGTCCGACGGACACCATTTTAGGGGTGAGTATTCAAGCTGCGCAATCTAGTGTTGGAAAGGTTTTATACAACTGCGCCATGTGACCACCGATGCTGGGTTCTTTCTCCACCAGGTATACCTGTTTGCCAGCGTCAGCCAGACGCAGTGCAGCTTCGATGCCCGCAATCCCACCTCCAACCACCAAAGCGGATTGTTTCATCGCCACACGACGCATCTCCAGCTGGTCCTGCAGACGCACCCTCCTGACTGCTGCAGCCACCAACGCTTTCGCTTTCGCTGTCGCTTTAGCACGATCAGTAGTAACCCACGAGACATGCTCACGAATATTGGTCATCTGGAATAAAAATGGGTTGAGACCTGCCTCGCTGCATACCTCCCGAAAGGTGGATTCATGCATCAATGGTGAGCACGAGGCAACCACAACCCGTTGAATTCCTAGATTCTGGATATCTTCTCTTATCAAGGCTTGCCCAGGGTCGGAGCACATATAGGTGTAATGGCGTGCGATTTTCACACCTTCCAACCCCGCTGCAAAGTCCGCCACCTCTTCTACATCTACAAAGCCAGCTATATTTGTCCCACAGTGGCAGACATAAACACCAACACTACTCATCGCATCCATCAGACTGCCCTCCTTTACTTAATCGGCAAGAATCTCACCCAAAAACTTCAAGATGGCGTCACAATCGCCACCGGTCACTGAGTAGTTATGTTATTGTCGTTGCTTATTTACATATTCTGGTACTGTAATCTTGGTACTTGTAAATTAGCTAGAACCCGGATTCCAATGCGATTAAATTTTGTCAACATTTCACCCCAGATGCATAATGATTGTAGCAGAAATTTCTTAATTTTATCATAATTCACTGCATTTTGTCCTTTTATTCGTGATCCTATTCACAAATTCAGACATTTGATTTGATTTTTCTATTTGACTTAGATAAAAATAACGGGTTGAGACATGATTATGGGAATTTTTCAAAAGAACTTTTTTTACAAAGCTCTTGATAAGGAATTGCTCAGAAAGTTTCATCAATACATTTCTTGCTGTTCTGATAATCTTACCAGCCAGGAAAATGTACTTCAAACGGAAAGTCTTGATTTGCTGCTGGTATTCCGTTTCTCCTGCGAAGTCCATCTTGAACAGCGAGAATAAATTATAAGCCAGAAACATCAATTGAAAGATCGATTTATTAGCCCTAGCTGATTGGAGCAGCAGTTGTCCAACTGCCAAATCGTACTTAGCTTCTTTGATGTAATTCTCACAGTTTCCACGTTTTTCATAGAATTCAACCACTTCTTCTGAGAACAGTTCCGTGTGATTGGTGACAAAAAAGAAAAAATTGTATGCTTCGTCTTCCAAGAAGAATAATTTAGCTCTTTCTTTTTCATCTTTTAGTACCCGGGAAACGACAAACCTTCTGTCTTCATTCCATATATTCAGGGCTGTAACAAGTTCGACTGTCTCTCAACCTCCCTCGCTAGTAACAAAGGCAACAGATGGATCAGCAACCTGGGTGATAAATGTCGGATACCCTTTTCCTTTGATCAAGTATTTACATCCCAGCGATTCGATTGTTTCAAGGATTTCATCGCCAAAATAGCCGCTATTAATAAGAAAGGTGATTTCCAATCCCTCGTCTTTGAGCTGAGCAAAATTTTTCTTTGATCATTTCTGCTCCACCGTTTGCTGTGTAGGTATCCCCGCTTCTGACATATCCGGTCAGGTAAGCCGTGATTTCATCACAGAAAGCAAACCGGAGGTTGTAATAGTTGTTCCCCAGCTATTTGGGATTGTATCCCTTGACTGCTCCCTCCTGATGACCGTCCACATTGATCCCACTGCTGTCGATATCGATGGTAACGGATTTGAGTTTTTTCTTTCTGAGGAGGTTTCTGAAGACCTTGAATTTGATTTCTCTGAGCATTTGGGTTGTTTTGTAGCTGAAGTTTCTCCAAAAACGGGATACCGTTTCCGGTCCTTTGATCGAAATGGCAAACTTGTTGACCAGGGGATCGCTTTGCAGCAGTTTCAACCGTACCAGTTTATCAATTCCAATAAAGTTGCCGAAAAGCATGGTTTTAATGTGGTTCATTTTGATTTTGTTGATGAATGCATTCTCAAAAACCAGATCGTGATAAATCAGGTCAAAAACCCCATTTTTATTGGCATGTTTAAGCTATAGAAATAAACCAGCGTTTGAAGTGAGATTATTGACTGAGAATTCGATTCTTTTTATCACGGCAACATCCTTATCCTGCAAGAAATCTATTCCTCAAAATATTAACTTGCTATCCGGATCGATAATAATCAAATTCACCCAATGGGTGAAAACATGAATCTGATGAAAAATTGCTAAATTTCATAAAAGTGGGTTAGAAGTAGAATTTTTTTCTGAGAATAATCGGATCAAATAGCAATTATTACATCGAAAGTGGGGCTTTCTTACAAATGCCTTTCTTTGACTTATTTGGCGACATAGAAACCAGAAATAAATTAAATGATTGATTGCGATGATGGGTTGAAAAATCCAACCCGAGAAGGTTATAATGTTTTGCATAAAAAAATTAAAATGTCTGGATCATGGAGACAGTTATGCATCAAGTGCAAGAATTTAGTGAACGTGTGATTGAGAATATTGAGAAGGTTATTGTTGGTAAACGGGAATCAATTGAAGTGGCAGTAATTGGATTGCTTTGTCAGGGACATTTACTAATTGAAGATGTGCCTGGAGTTGGAAAAACTATGCTAGCTCGATCTCTGGCTCGCTCTTTAGGATGTAAATTTAGCCGTATCCAATTTACGCCTGACATGCTGCCAAGTGACGTGACTGGCGTATCAATCTTTAACCAGGTTACCCGAGAATTCGAATTTCGATCTGGGCCAATTATGGCACAAATCGTTTTAGCAGATGAGATAAACCGGGCTACACCAAAAACACAAGCAGCACTATTGGAAGCTATGGAGGAGAGACAGATGACTGTGGATGGGATAACACATCACCTGCCACGCCCGTTCATGGTTCTTGCAACCCAGAACCCAATTGAGTATGAAGGAACTTTTCCACTGCCGGAAGCCCAGCTAGATCGCTTCATGCTGCGCGTGCGTTTGGGTTATCCAGCAGAGAACGATGAAATCCAGGTGCTAAATCGCCAACAATTTCGACATCCAATCGATGATTTAGATAAAGTTGTTACAGTGGAGGAACTATCCAACGCTCAAGAAGAAGTGAAGGCCATTTTTGTTGCCCCACCAGTAAAACGGTATGTTGTAGATCTAACCAGACGAACAAGAGATTACCCTGAAGTCTATCTGGGAGCCAGTCCAAGAGGTAGCTTAACCCTATTTCGAGGAGGCCAGGCCAGAGCTGCCATGCAGGGTCGAGATTTTGTATTGCCTGACGACGTAAAAAATATTGTTGAAGCAGGATTAAGCCATCGCGTCATTCTTGGTCCTGCAGCTCGTTTGCGAGATCTAACTGCGTCACAGGTAGTGGAAGATATCTTGAATAGCACACCTGTACCAGGTGGAGATTTGAGTCGCCGTTGATGAATTTAACTTCTGGAGCACGAGTTGTCTTGGTCTTGTTGGCGATTTCGATGTTTGGTGGAATCGTGACTGGATCCCAATTCTACTATCGGATCGGTTACTTCTGGGCGCTACTTTTCTTGGGAAGCTGGCTGTGGTCTGTTTTTTCGCTGCGT
>Ga0114946_10000450_pt1 | contig 27603 bp, 20 predicted proteins | sample WalLakDeSediment_FD_88676 | JGI IMG/M metagenome (GOLD analysis project Ga0114946, IMG submission 88676) | Lake sediment microbial communities from Walker lake, Nevada to study Microbial Dark Matter (Phase II) - Walker Lake 11/02/13 Deep Sediment | ecosystem: Environmental > Aquatic >... | reverse complement strand
CTTCGCAGCATAGAAGCGAAGAGCGAAGAGCGGAGAGCAGTGTGGTGCGGATTTGCTCTGTCCGAGCTGCGCGGTTGCGTTTTCGGTAATCGGCACTTTCGCTTCGCAGCATAGAAGCGAAGACCAGAGCGGAGCGAAGAGCAGCACGGTGCTAATCGCTATATCCGCGCGAAAGATACTGCTCCGGCAAATGAGCACCACGCAAGCCGAATAGCAGACTTCTCGCTTGTACCGACCCCTGCTCCACGCTCTCCGCTCTCCGCTCTTCGCTTACCGCTCCATGCTCTACTTTCCGTATTAAAAGCCGAGCAAGTGGAATACACTCCAGGTAATGGTCGAGCCCGAGCACTATCGCGCAATGGGTGGAACACAGTAATCGAAAGCGTGGGTTCAGCGCTTGAATTGCAGGAGCAACTGTTGCGTTCTGTCTGCGTGCGTTCCTACGATGCGGTATTTCAGCGATTCGAATCTTTCGTCACGGCTTTCGATATTCACCCAATTCCCGTCGGTGGTCGTATTGCGACCGGCAAGTATGCCCAGCATACGAAATGCATCATCCACTGTATAGACATGATCAAGATCGCAGATCAGTATGACTGCATTGGCATCTGCATCATCCGAAGGGAAAATACACTTTATTGAGTCACAGATTCCATAATCGAGAATCATTGGTGGATTGGTTGTAGAGAAGGTCGCAAACAACCTGTCGAAGTCCGCGTATGTCATGTCATACCATTTGCCAAGATCGACGACGTAGGCTTCATCCGGTGCCCGCGGATTTTCCGTGTCATCGGACACAGCGATGGAATCGTCTTGTACGCCTATCGGAGGCGTCTCCTCATGTTGACGACACGAGGAAAGCGAGAGCAAAAGCAGGAGCGCGAAGGCTCCGGGGAGTGTTGCGTGTTTCATGGTTTCATCGCTTCCTGTACTAGTTCTGCAATATCCTTCACACGTACTTCCTCATGTTTTCCTTTTTCATTGATACCATCCGTCAGCATTGTGATGCAGAACGGACATGCCGAGGCGACAGTCCCGGCTCCGCTGTCGAGAGCCTCCTCGGTACGTTCGATGTTGATGCGCTTCCCTTCGGTTTCCTCCATGAACATTTGTCCCCCACCGGCACCACAACACAAGCCCTTGTCTCTGCTGCGCGGCATTTCCACCAGTTCCGCTCCTGGTATGCGCGCGATGGCTTCGCGGGGCTGTTCGTAGATGTTATTGTACCGACCGAGGTAGCAACTATCGTGAAAGGTAACCGATTGGTTGATGGGTTTGTCCAATTGCACAATACCAAGATCGATCAATTGCGCAATCAGTTCCGAGTGGTGTATGACATTGTACTCACCGCCGAAACTCGGGAATTCGTTCTTGAGCGAATGCATGCAATGTGGACATGCGGTCACAATGTTTTTCACCTGATAGGAATTCAATCGAGTAATATTATCCGTCATGAGCATCTGAGCCAGATACTCATTGCCGGTTCTGCGAGCAGGATCGCCGTTGCATTTCTCCTCTCGTCCAAGTATCGCGAAACGCAAACCGGCCTTTTTCATGATTTGCGCAAAGGCCACACTCACTTTCTTATATCGTGCGTCGAAGGACCCTGCACACCCCACCCAGAACACGTAGTCAATATCCTTCGCGCTGCCGAGTTTCGACAGTTCAGGAATATCCAGGCCCTCTGCCCAAGCAGCTCTGTCATCCGGACTGAATTGCCAAGGTGCGAAGTTGTTTTCGAGATTGCGGTAGAGTGTTTGAAGCGGCTCGGGGAAATCTCCTTCAGTCAGCGTCAGGTAGCGCCTCAAATCAATAATCTCGTCGACGTGTTCGATCATTACGGGACATTCCTGCACGCATGCCCGGCAGGTTGTGCATGCCCAGAGTTCTTCTGGTGAAATGAAGTCCCGAAGGAGCTGTTTCTGCAATTCGGGTGTGTCGGTAACACCTGCCATGATAAGCGGCGCTTTTTCCTCGAGTCTGCTGCGTGTGTCGACGATGATTTTTTTAGGCGACAACACTTTGCCAGTGATATTCGCCGGACACACCGCATCACAGCGGCCGCAGTGTGTACATGTATAGCTGTCGAACAACTGTTTCCACGTCAAGTCTTCCACGTCCGCTGCGCCGAATGTCTCTGCTTCTTCATCCTCGAGATTCAGCGGACGAAGCGCACCATCTCCCTCTTTGTGAATTCCGTGATTGCTGAAATAAACATTGGGAATGGATGTGATGACGTGAAAGTGCTTCGAGTACGGCAATGCGTTCAGGAAAGCGAGCACAAGTACTATATGCACCCACCAGGATATCTCGAAGAGCAAGTTGCTCGTGCTTGAAGCCGAAAACATGCTCGCAAGAGCCATACTGATCGGCCTCCATGTTTCCGCGTAGTTCGCTCCATCACCGATAGCGATTCGTGTGGCGTTCTGCAAGAACAATGAAATCATGATCAACGCGATAGCGCATAAAATAACCGTTGCGTCTATTTGCGAAGGCTTGTCGAGTTTGCGCAATCTGTCCGGTCCGACAACATGTCTACGAAACAACGCGATAAGCACGGCAATGAGTACCACGAGAGCGATCACGTCGGAAAACAACGCGATACCGTTGTACAGGGGACCAAGGAAGGAGAGCGAAAAGCCATGAATAAGCCCTTCCCCAATCGCCTCCAGCACGGATGCGAGCAGTATCATGAATCCCCAGAATATCCCGGCGTGCACGGGACCGGCTACCGCATCTCGAAGAATTCTACTTTGACCAAGTGCGATCGAAAGCACATTTCCCATACGCTTGTCGAAACGATCGAATCTGTTATCCGCTTTGCCAATCTTCAGATATCCTAATACCTTTCTCGCTGTGTAAGCGAAAAAACCAAACGATATGAGGAGGATGAAAAGGAATACGTAGTTCTTGAAGTCCATGGTGTAGGGCCGGTGTTGTGGTATAGGAAAACGCGTGGAACCCGGTGAGCTTCTCTCGGAAATTACGGATAGATAGTGAGAACGACAACGCCGCGGTGTGAATCGCAGTACAATGGCCCGGGAGAATGTGATACGAAAGGCAATTGATGTAGAGTCATTTTTCGGAAGAACCGGTGAGACTCGTTCGTCTCTTACAAATAGTATTCGTGCAATAAAAGTAGAATGTTGGTTCTGGATTGTTGGTTCTGACTTGTCCAGGTAAGGGTGTTTGCCTTTTCGTGTTCCGAGTGTTCCTTACAGCCAGCGGGAACTGCATTGTTTACGAGCAGCATGTTTCAATCGAGACTTGGGTGGCCGTCACTACGCAAGTGCATCGTGTTGCAGCAGACTCCGCGGCGGTATGAGAAAGAGGAAGTGGAAACGGAAGTCCTTTCTCCTGTCGCATTCAGCACGCATCGACGAGCGTGCGTTGTATAGTCGCGTTACTATGATTTCGATTATCGGGCGTGCATTCGGGATTCTGGCGCAGGGAGTGAGTTTCACAACGAAACCGTGTATGTATGCCTGGTCTGGTATCAGATATTTCCGCGGCGAAAGGGGATAGAGCGTTGAGGTAATGACGATTATCAACACCGGTCAATTTCAGCTTCGACAAGGTCGAACGCGAGTCAACTGTAATGAAATGTCGAGAAAACGCAGCTTAAGAGGTCCGATGCTCCACTTCTGCTGTCCGGAAGCGTTTTCCACGCCACATCGTCCACAAAAGCATACACCCATTCAGCGCCCTGAAAACATTTAAGACTGAAATGCACCAGAATCGCACGAATGCGCATTTGGCACGAATTTTGTGGGATAATATGTAGAACAAAGCAAGGAATACGTTCATGACACATCGTTACCTGATATTGCTGCTCCTGCCGATGGCACTGCTCGGGATGGCATGTTCGGACAACTGCGAGCGAATCGTGTACAGAGATGCCAGCCCTCCACTGCCACCGGTTGGAATCGTATCCGTTTCGCTCGACAATGCAGTAGAACTGTTCTGGATAGAAAATCAGGAAGCCAGCCTGGCGGGGTACAACGTCTATGTGAGCCATCGTTATGACGGCAAATACGACTTCATTGGGAAAACGAAGATTGCAAACTTCATCGACAGAGGTGCAAGGAACGGGTTCACGTACTACTACGCAGTCACGGCATTCGACATTTACGGCAATGAGAGCGCTCTGAGCAGGGATGTGGTGTATGACACACCAAGACCCGAAGGTCGCAACGTACAATTGATCGATCGCTTCATCAACCCGTCACGCGCTGGATACGATTTCTCGAACTACGCGATAGTGCACTACGACACAGACAGAACGGACTTCTTTTTCGAAATCGCTGCCAACGGCTTCGCCTATCTTGTCGTCTGGGACGACACGGATATACAAGGCATGGGATACACCGAAACGCTCGACGATATCAGTGTGGCACCACTGCATGGCTGGAATCCCTCGGGCGACGCGCTTGCGGTCAAAGGACACACGTACGTCATCCGGACCTTTGACAATCATTTCGCGAAAATCCGCATCATTGACATCACCGGTAACGCCGTGTATTTCGACTGGGCATACCAACTCGTCGAGGGCAACCGCGAATTGCTCACCGGCACGCCCAACACACTCGGCAAACGCACTCGATATGGAAACACTCATCCGGAACGGAGGATAGCGTCCACCCGGCCTGATTGAATGTTTCACCACCATTTTCTACAACGGAGGCAATCATGAAACGCTTCATCATCACCATAGTCACGGCATTCGCACTTCTCGGCATACTGGCATCGACAATGTCCGGAACGACACGTGCGTCGATAGGGCTGATCGGAAGCAATCAACACGGGATACAGGTGGACGTATGGACCGACCGCCAGCAGGATGCCGTGTACGCCCCGGGTGACCCGATCACTGTGTACTTTCGCGCGACCAACGATTGCTTCCTCAGCATGTATTCCATCGGCACTGATGGAGACGTTGCCCTCATTTTTCCGGAATACCCCGACGATGGCTTCATCTACGGGGGCATCACGTACCGCCTCCCAGACTACTATAGCGGGATGCGGCTCCGCATTTCGGGGCAACGTGGCATTGAATATTTGCACGCGGTTGCGACACGCGACCCTGGTGCTTTTCTATACGAAACACGGAGAGGTCGGTACGAACTAGGCATCGCGCCTATATCGGGCGATCCTTTTCTCGCTATCAACGCAATAAATGGCAGAATTATTCGCGCCAGACACATCGCGGCAACTGCCACAGTATCGTACTTTGTCGGTGGCCGCGTGTGGTACCCGCGCTACGCCTGCTACGATTGCCATGGTCGTTCCGTACGTTTCGATCCCTACGAATTATCATGCAGTCGTTACGCGGTAACGATCAGTGGAAATTACGATTACTGGTGGGGATACGACTACCATCCGGTACGTTCGCGCTACGTGTTCACGAGTCCGTTCTGGAGTTTCAGTGTGCGCAAATACCCGCTCCCACGCCGTAGCTACGTCGATTGCGCCTTCGGGTATAGGAACTACTATCCACTTCGTCCTATTCTCAGACCTCCTACCGTTGTCGTGTATCGTCCCGTACGTGTTGCGACGTATGCCTCGTGGGTGCGCTCGTATTCTCCCGTCAGGTATGTGGACACGAGAGAGAAACGTTCACGCGATTCGCGGACACCGTACCGAATACAGGATTCCAAGCTCAGCAGCAGCTCGCGCAGTCGCAACGAGACACAGATACTTGATGCGAGCCGGGACGGACGAACCGAGATCACCCGTCAACGCGATACCGGCGGAGCTGTGCGCACGAGAAGCGAAACAAACCCTGCCGATGGCGTATCGACGAGATCGCGCAGCGAAACAACCCCTGCCGATGGCGTGTCGACGAGATCGCGCAGCGAAACAACCCCGACCGTACCAGTGAATATTCAATCACGCGGAAGCGACGGCACTTCATCGAGGACTCGCCAGCAATCTGCGACGTCGACGAACACCGGAAGCAGTGTTCGCGACGTCAATGCCGGATCGACGCGCACTCGTATCGAGAGTACAAGCGTTGATGCAAACACGAATCGTGGGAACAACGATGCAAATAATTCCCGTACCGCGGCACCGTCAATCTCGAGTCCATCCGTGAGCAGAGGAAACGCTTCAAGCACGACGCGATCACGCACGGAAACGCCCCCCGCCATGACGCCGCGTTCCGACACGCGCAATACATCGCCGGCATCCGTCACAGGCAACACCCCGGACAGGATGCGTATAGGCCGCAGCAATACTGCTACCAGTTCCACGCAATCCACACGGTCCAGTGCTGGAACCGGGCGCGGCTCTTCCGCATCCAGGGACGTCCCGGGCAATTCCAGGGCAATGCAAGGAGGCGAGCGTGGCGGCTCGCCTCCCCGCCCTGATGGCGGGAGTTCGCGCTCGCGCTGATACGATACTGTTCGCTGATATCTCACCGGCGCCCGTTGCTTCCCGGGCGCCCTTCATGTAAGTTGAATACTATGCTAATGCACATATTTCTGATATTGGCTTCGTTCATTGCGTATCTCACTGGTGTTCAATGCGGGTTAGCTGACGAAAGGCAGCATGGAAGCTGCAACGCGGCATACACGCACACACTCGACCAAGTTCCCAGCGAACGAGCTGCACGCAACATTCTGTTGGGTGCAAAGGACGCGTTGTCGACAGGCAATGTGCGATTCCTCCGAGGGCATCTTGGCCAGCGCATCTATTTGAACCTGTTTACCGGTATCAACGGATACTACAGCAATGAGCAGGCGTTTATCATACTCAGCACATTCTTCGAAACGCATACTCCAATCACCTTCACATTCAGCAGCAGAAACTTCTCCATCTGCAACCCATACGGTTTCGGTCCGCTGACGTTCGAGCGAAGAGGACGACGCGGCAGTGCGGAAATTTTCATATCGCTGTCGCGCTCCGACGACCGCTGGGTGATCAACCAGATCACTATCGCCGGACGTTGAGATGAGCTTGCAATCACCAGGGCATGTGTCACATGAGCAACGCTGGTTATATGCGGCGGCGACAATCATCTTTCTTCTGGCGGCTGTAGTTGCGGCGAGAAGCTACTTCGTGCACAGCGTCGAGAAGGATTGGGAAACCCTGAGGCAGGAAGTCGACGATTCTCAAGCGACTGTTATCGGTCGTCGACTCGACGATATTGCCGATGATATGCGTGCCTCGGCCGAGCGCATGCTCGGAGCGGTGTCGCTGCATGCTGAATCGAATCTGCATGGTATGTTCGCGGAACAATTCCGGCGCTTGTTTCTGACGTCACCGGTGGCGGACTATGCATTCGAGCTTCGTGATACTTCACGCATGCTATGGGCATACTCCGGAGTTCCCCTTCCGGCACCTGTGAATGTGAGCGATAGTGGATCCTGGATGGCTGTCGCCGAAGGAACGCCGTACTCGATGCTGCTGCTGCAACGAGACTGGCTGAGCGAAGACGGAACGCGACGTGGAAGTTTAAGATTGGGGACTCCTTTGTCTGTGACGGTACCCGTCAACAGACGATTTCTCGACAGCGAAGGTATAGTCGAGATGCTGGCACGCGAACTCGAACTCGATCTTCGCGGAGAACCGTTGCCCTTGACCCGGCGTCCGTCCGAACGCGTCTACGTCAATTTCGCACCCGAGGGCGAGACGCTTGCGGTTTTCTCATTCGAAGGAGCGGAACTCAACGCCTGGCTCGATCATATCGGGATGCAGTTCGATCGCGTCCTGGCATTTCTTCTGCTCGCACTCGCCATTATCGTTTCAATTCCGCTTCTCCGTCTTTTCATCCGGCTGCCTTTCACACCTTCATCGCTTTTGCTCGGCTGGACGTTGATTTGGGGCATACGATACGGCTTCGTACTAACCGGATACGGTGCTTTGTTGCTCCCGGTGGATGCTCTTGATCCTTCGGGATTCGCCGCATCTTTCGGTGGCGGCATAGCCTCGTCGCCAGGAGAATTATCACTCTCGTTGTTCGCACTGCTGGTGAGTGTTGTTTTTTTCTTCCTGCGGGCGCTGCGCGATGTGGACAGAGGGCTCCGCACGCTTCCGTCGCTTCTCCTCCTGCTGATTGCCATCACTGCACTACCATGGATGTTGCGCTGTATGTTGGCGGTGTTGCGCAGCATCGTCATTGATTCATCATTCAACTTCGATGACGTCGGAGCGCTGTTCGACAATCCGATATACGTACTCATGATCGCGAATTCCTGGCTGCTCGCACTGGCTTTCGGTTTCGGTTTTCTGGGCTTGTACCTCCTTGTCAAGCGATCGCTGAATGTTTTCATCCACCCTTTGCTACGTGGCGCTATGCTGGTGACCGCAGCATTCATCGGACTGCTGACCCTCGTTCCGGCAGCAAGCGATACGCTGCTCCCCGTGTGGGTGTACGCACTGCTGATGAGTGTGTTCATGCTGCCGTTATTGTCGCGTGTCCCGCTGCTACGCGACCGATCGTCAACGTTGTCGGCCCCTTTTCTCATTACGGTATCACTGGGTTCGATCATTGCCGTCGCCATGTTCAGCAATTCGATGGAAGAAAAACGAGCATCGGAAATAGAGGCCATCGCCATCGATCTCTCGCGACCCGTTGACGGCTGGTCTCAGGTATTGATGGAACAGGCACTGCAGGTCGTGTCCCGCATGCAGCTTGCATATCCTGGTACAGCGGAGAACGGACTTGAGTATGAAACGGCCTTCCGTGTCTGGTCGGCATCACCGCTGAGCCGATTGCAGAACAATTCGGCGATTTTACTTCTCGACACTGGTGGCGTACCGATTTCCCGATTCGCTGTAGGCAACGATCCGTTTTTGCTATCCATGCACATGTTGGAAACCACGGTCGAAATGACCGAAGGGATTGTACAATCCGTGTACAGACGGCTCGACGACAGGGAGAAGCGTTTTTACAAAGGCTACACGGACATTCAGGCCGGGGGAAGGCGGCTGCTCGCGGTCGTGATACTTGAAGCACTGGATCCGATGCAGACAACACGAGACGCGGTGGATTTGCTGCGAAGTACTCCCACCATACTCAGTCTGGCACCCGAGGACGAATACATAGTCAGTCGATTCCATAGCGACACATTGCAACAAACCTCGCATCCGTTACTTGAACGCGGATACCCTCTCCCGGCTGATGTGCTCGATTCGTTCAAACAGGGGAACAGTTCTGTTTGGGGAAAACTCCGCGTGGAAGATGAATATCTTCACACCTACTTTTCAATGCTGCCTGACAGCGAGGAAGTGTTGGCAATTACGCGCGGAAAATCCGAGGCCTTGCTATCGATGTATCGTTGGCTTCGCATCGCTTTCATTTTCATGTTTCTGTCGTTCTCGTCGCTTGGAATCACGGCGGTGTTCCTGGGCCACCACCGTCGATTGCCCCGATTCACCTTCGGACGGAAGCTGCAACTCGCACTATTGGGGGTTGCGGCCATCCCACTCTTGTTGATTTGGGTACTGGGCCGTGATTTCGCAATGGATATCACGAAGCGGGATATGGAGCAACAAGTGCTGGAGAATCTCGAAGTACTCCGCTCCAACATCGTGGATCAAACACCTGACAGTATACATGTGGACGTCATACATGAAACAATCACCGATCAACTCTGCCAGGAGATTCGCCTGAAAACCGGCAAGGATATAAACGTCTATCGTGGTCCCGAGCTTCTGGCGACGAGCAAACCCGAGTTGTATCACGTCGGATTGCTCAACAACAGATTGAATCCCGAGGCGTGGTTGAATATCGTGGGTATCGGACGCGACGTGCATGTGGCCACGGAACAAATCGGCACATTCTCGTATTACGTAGGGTATCGTGCGTTGCGTGATCACAACGGCACCGTTGTCGCGGTTATATCGACACCGACGCTGTTCGAACGAAACCGTGCCGAAGAAGTGTATGTACGAGCATCGGCAGCGGTGCTGCTCTGGATAGCGCTCATCGCGTTTATCGTTCTCCTCGTGAGCGCAGCATTATCGCGACAAATTTCCAGACCTCTAAGCGAATTTCTGCGCGCGACCAGGGATATCACAGCGGGCGATCTTGACAGAAAAGTACGCGTGAAAGGATCCGCCGAGATACTGGACCTGATGAACGCATTCAACACAATGACCGAGCGCTTACGAAAAAGCCAGGAAGAACTCGCGGCGGCCGAACGCGAACTCGCCTGGAGGGAAATGGCAAAGCAGGTCGCGCACGAGATACGCAATCCCCTCACACCAATGAAATTGGCCGCACAGCATTTACAGCGAGCTTGGCGGGACGGCGCCGCTCATTTCGGCGACATCATCGACAAGGTGACGCGCACGCTGGTCGATCAGATAGATAGTCTATCGCATATCAGTGACGAGTTTTCCCGTTTCGCGCGCATGCCTCGCAGAAATCTCAAGGAGGTTGACGTTGCCGCAGTACTCGGGGAAGTCGTCGCATTGTTCAGAACGCACGAGCATATTCACTTCGAACTCCACGTGGACCCCGGTATACCGAAGGTGCATGGAGACCACGAGGAATTATCTCGTGCCTTCACCAATCTCATACGAAACGCCGTCCAGGCAATCGGTGATCAGGGAAACATCGTCATCAATGCCGGTCATGACGGGGGGTATGTCGGGATTCGCATCGACGATTCCGGTGCAGGCATCGATCCGGACCTGATTCCCAGAATTTTCGAACCGAATTTCAGCACTCGAACGGAGGGGATGGGGCTTGGTTTGGCGATTGTCAAGAAAATCATCACCGATACCGGGGGCCGCATCACCATAGAAAGCACACTTGGAGAAGGAACAACCGTACACATCGTCATCCCCGCACAAGAACGACGAGGGAATGAGGTGCATGTCGGTACCGACGAAGCTCTCTGAGATTCGTCACCGCAGCACGGTGATCCTGCACCACGGTGATTCTGTTACCACACTGATTCTCCTTCCATCCTTGCATCTCACATCACGCTTTTCTACTTTACTATATTGATTTGATGAGAATGCATGCATGTCATTCCTAGTATCCGCGCGTAAGTACAGACCAACGACATTCAACGAAGTCGTTGCACAGGGACACGTCGTCAACACCCTTCTGAATTCGATAGCTCTCAAGCGTATCGCGCACGCATACTTGTTCTCCGGTCCGCGGGGAGTCGGTAAAACGACCACCGCACGCATATTCGCAAAAGCGTTGAATTGCCCGAATGCATCCGGAGGAGAACCATGCAACACCTGCGACGCATGCGAAGAGATTTCGCAAGGCCGGTGTATCGACGTCATTGAAATCGACGGTGCCTCCAACAATGGAGTGGAGCAGGTACGCACGATTCGCGATTCCGTTCGATACACACCGAGCAGGGATAAATACAAGATGTACATCATCGACGAGGTGCACATGCTTTCCAAGGGGGCATTCAATGCGTTGTTGAAGACCCTTGAGGAGCCGCCCTCGCACGCGATTTTCATATTCGCCACCACGGAACCCCACAAATTGCCGCCGACCGTCATTTCCCGATGTCAGCGTTACGATTTCAGGAGAATCGCCGTCGAGGACATCGTTCTGCAATTACGGCATATCTGCGGCATCGAAGGCATCGAGGCCGAGGATACTGCTCTGTTCGCGATCGCGAAAAAAGGCGATGGTTCGATGCGTGATTCCGAGAGCATTTTCGATCAAGTGGTGGCCTTCAGCGGAAACTCCCTGACCTACGATTCAGTTCGTCAAGTACTGCATATTGTCGATCAGGAGACGTTTTTCCGCGTCACGGATCTCATCGTCACCGGTGATTCCAGCGGAGGATTCGCTCTCGCGGATGAAGTGGTGATGAGCGGTTACGACATCCAGGATTTTCTGACAGGACTTGAAGAGCATTTTCGCAATCTGCTTGTCGCCAAAGCGACGGGAGAGACAAGATTGATCGAGGCTCCGGAGGACATCCGTACCCGCTATGCAACTGTTGCAGAACAATTTTCCGAAGGTGATTTGCTGCGTCTGCTCCGATTGACCGGACAGACCATGCAATCGGTGCGTTACAGCGCTCAGCCACGCCTCAGGTTCGAGGTCGCGCTGATCGACATGATCAAGATGGATTCCACTGTTGAAATCAGTACGCTGCTTTCGACTGTGGGCTCGGGTGGGGTGCAACTCGCCACTCCAGTATCGAGATCAACGCAGTCTTCACGAGCATCGCACACGCCGCATACAGCTTCCACACCTCTCGCTGTACACGACGCTCGCCGCGACAAATCCGGGTCATCGGCCGGTACGGGCGATATGGTCGAGGGCATTCGACAAGCGGAACATGTGTATAAACAAGCGCTTTCGGCAAACACTCTTACCGTTCAGCAACCGAGTATATCGATTACAACGTCTTCCCCGCCTCTTTCCGGACATGCCGACATTTCCACACATCGGAACATCCCCACGAATCCTATCGTGCAGATGCTCATTGACGGCCTCGATGCCGTCTTAGTGCAACGCACGTGATCTTTTCTCACGACCGAGGCGCGGCACTGATCTGCCGCGACCGTACACACCCTGAATGTAGTTGAGGGATTTCAGTTTATGTTTATCAGTACGATTTCGGGCAACGTCACAGCACTAACGCCCAACAACCAAACACGTTTCCAGTGCTCAGTAACACTAACAGTCGCATTGGCCGATCTTGAAAGCATCGAGCCCGGGAGACTTCTCGCGACAGAGAACGTATTCTACAGCACGAAGGACAAACGCTACACGATTTTGCAGATCGTCGACATTTTTCCCGCTGCACCGGAAGTGAAAAGCAAGAAAACCGGGTTGACTCTGCTCTGCACTGCAACACCCATCGGTCAGGAACTCACCTACCTCGGACCGCGCAAGGGAGTGGAAATCGCCTCGAAGGACACATTTCCCGCCATCGAGGGCAAAGTGGAAGTTCTCGACGACGAGATGACACGCAGTATCATTCATCATATCGCTCCCGACAGCAGAATGAACGAGGATGGCGCACGCATCGATATCGGAACCTATCGCAGCAACCCGAACGTGGCGGTAGGTATGGATGCATCGACGTTGCTGAGAGGCAACAGTGCCGTCATCAGTGCCAGGCCGCGGGCGCGTACCACCATCACCTATGATCTCATCGCCGCGCTGTTGAACAACCCCGACGAACCCGTACACATCGTGTACTGCGATGTGAACAATATGGGAAGCTTGTCGTTGACGCCGTTGCTGACGCAGTTCGAACATGCGAGTATTGTCTGCCTCAATGACAAGTTCGTCCCCGGAAGTGTTTTCAACGCCATGCGCAATGTGGGGGACCGTTCTGCGCACAAGCGGGCGGTACTGGACTTTCTTGACATGATGATTCTTCCATCCGTACTGGAGGGACGCCGGCATGATTTCAGCTATGCCGTTTCCGCGTGGATACGGACGAACAAAATCTCCATCTATCGCCCGAACGAACAAACCGTGGATCAATTCGTGAACGACATCCGAGTCGATGTGCTCGACGGCGCCGACGAGGAAGTGGAGGAGTTCATCATCGAACTGATGAACGGTATCGCGGAAACATACCGCGGCGAACGATTCAACGACAAGAACACACGCGATATGCTCGATATGATAGATGAATTCGGACAGGACTCGCGAAGCCATTCCGCACGTCGAACATTGTCGGAGTTGAAATCCGAGATTCAGGCTGTATTCGAAACCTACTCCAAAGATATTCCCTCGGCGGGGCGCAAGTCGATTCTGGATATCGTCACGCAGTTGAACAATGATGCGCATTCTTCACTGACAGTTGTTCAGGGGCAAAAAACCACCGATATCATGCGCTTCGTCGGCACTCTCGCACAGTCCTTGATCGATGAGAGGCTCAAGCGTCTTAAAATCAAGGTGCCTGTGCTCTTCATTTTCAATAACGTCGATGACTATGTGAACAGGAATGGGAACGGGACAAGAGACGCAGGAACGGAGCGCTTCGCCGACGGCATACAGTTACTGCTCGCCAACGGCAGACGCCATGGTCTTGGTTTCTGCCTTAGCTTCGAAAGCGCTTTCGCATTGGATCGTTCGCTGGCGCGGCGGATTCAGTCGTACTTCATCGGCCCGATCACCTTTATCGATGAACCGGGCCGCATCGCCGACTTGTTGAATATTTCGGAAGATTTACTTCGCCCTGCTGTCAGGTACGAGGATGGCGATTTTCTTTTCACCTCCGCCGATTCCCCATATCATCGGAGAGTCCCACTGCCGGTATGTACAGCGAAGAACACCACTGTGACGCACGCGTTTCTCGATGCATTGCATGAGGAGCATGAGCGTCGCAGGAACGAGTATTTCGCACAGGAAGAAGAACGTCGCAAGCGCTTTGAACAGGAACGGGCGAAAGCACGCGAGGAAAAAGCGCCGGAGGACCAGGAGGCTCAGTCAAAAAGCACTCGGAAAGATCGTGAATCATCACGGCGCAATGATAGACGCGGACGCGACAAAGGTACTGGTCGAGCTTCGCGAGAGGTACAGCAACGCGAAACGAGCGCTGCATCGGAAAGCACGACGGAATCCGATATCATCGACCAATCCGACGAGACCTTCGCCTTCGAAGCCGAAGCTGCTACTCAAGAAGTGCTCGATGATGCGTCTGCAGATGCGAAAAGAAGCGAAAAAAGCGAAACAACCAAGCGGACCACCCGCACTCGTCGAGGAGGTCGCGGCCGTAGTAAAACCAAGGATTCATCCTCGGAGAAACCATCGACCGAAACGTCCGATACAAAGCAACAGCCACGCACCCCGCCCGATGAAGCGAAGAAAGAGGAAACGCAGGGCGACCGGAAGGAAGCGCGAGTGGGAATACATGAATTGACATTCGAGGAGTTCGATCCGGGCGGTGCTTCTACCAAGAAGAGCGAGACCAAGGAAGCCGAAGGCGTAACGACTGCGAAGGACGAAACTCCCGATGAGGGAAGCACCGCAAAGGCAAAGACCACGCGCCGCACCACTCGTGGAAAGCGCGGCGGAAAATCGAGCAAGAAAACTCCATCGAAAACCTGACGGCACTCCGAGTACAAATGAAGCTTGTATCCTGGAACGTGAACGGAATACGCGCTGCGGCGAAGAAGACGTTTTTCGACTACCTCGAAGAAGAGGCGCCCGACATTCTCTGCATTCAGGAAACGAAGGCGCGCGAGGATCAACTTGATGAAACGCTTCTCACGCCAGGCGGGTACTACACCTACTGGCATTCGGGAGCGAAACGTGGATACAGCGGTGTAGCGACATTTAGCAAACAACGCCCGTTGAATGTCCGTAGTGGTACGGAGCTTATTCCCATGGACACCGAAGGCCGTGTTCTCAGAACCGATTTCTCGGATTTTCTGCTCTACAACATATACTTCCCCAATGGTGGGCGGGGAAAAGATCGGCTTGATTTCAAACTCGATTTCTACGAGCAGGCGTTGCATCACTTCGAACAGGAACGTAGAAATGGAATTCCGCTCGTCATTTGCGGCGACGTGAACACAGCACATAAGGAAATCGACCTCAAGCATCCGAAACAGAACGAGAACACCTCCGGTTTCATGCCCGTCGAGCGGGCTTGGCTTGACAAACTGGTCGCCCTCGGATACGTCGACACATTCCGACATTTTCATCCCGACGATGTGGATCAGTATTCCTGGTGGGATATGCGTACCCGAGCGCGCGCACGCAACGTGGGCTGGCGCATCGACTATTTTTTCGTTACTCCGGAGTTCCTTCCCCGCTGTCGTGACGCGTCGATTCAGATGCAAATACTCGGTTCCGATCACGCGCCGGTGACGCTGGAGTTGAAATAACTGCCCCGTTCGACAAGCGTGTCATCCGCTGCATGCGATTTCGTCTCGCACGGCTTTCGAACGTATGAAAGCGCATTTTCGCAGTACTTTCAGGCTGCGAGAATCGCGTGGCGATTTCGATGGCAGTTGTTGTTCACAGAAAGGAAAGTCCGTACCGGACGAACAAGCACCAGTTTTCACGGTGATAGTTACGAACACACGGTAATCATGCCTTTACAATCCGACTCATACCGTCTGCGCAGTCGACACGAGCCACACAGCCCAGGCGCGGTTTACGCCGTCACGCATATACAGGCACATTGTCAAATGCGCTTGTCGGCCTCTTCCGCATGTGATATCCATCATACATTGTCGATTGACGGAATCATTTGGCAGCTTCGTACCGCTTTCGCATCCCAAACAGCATAGGATTGCCTACACTCCCATGGAACGATTATTTCTCATTGACGGAATGGCCATTGCCTACAGGGCATATTTCGCCTTTATCAACAGGCCTCTTATTAACTCGAAAGGTCTGAACACCAGCGCAATATTCGGATTCGTCAATACTTTGGAGAAAATACTCAGCGAGGAGCGTCCGGAACACATCGCCGTCGCCTTCGATACGAAGGAGGCGACATTCAGGCACAAGCGCTTCGCGGAGTACAAAGCCACACGCGAGAAAATGCCTGAAGATATGATAGAACAATTACCGTATCTCAAGCGTATCGTCGAGGCATATCGCATACCCGTGCTCGAGCTGCCCGGCTGGGAAGCCGACGACATTATCGGAACACTGGCGAAACGCGCCGAACTCGAAGCCATCGAATGCTTCCTCGTGACGCCTGACAAGGACTTCATGCAGCTCGTCTCCGATCGCGTGAAAATCTTTCGTCCCGGAAAAACCGGCGAAACGGGAGAAGTCATAGATATCGCAGGCGTACGTGAAAAATTCGGTGTGCGTCCCGATCAGGTTGTCGACGTACTCGGCCTGATGGGCGACCAGTCCGACAATATTCCCGGAGTCAAGGGTGTGGGCGAGAAAACCGCGATTCCTCTTATCCAGGAGTACGGCTCGATCGCGGGAGTATACGAACATCTCGATCGGATCCGAAAACCGGCACTTCGCAGGAATCTCGAGGAACATCGCAACATGGCTATGCTTTCGCGTGAACTTGTCACGATCGACGTTCACGCACCGATGAACATCGATCCGGCGGAACTCCGGGCCGCACCCAAGGACGCGACAGTACTACGCGAGCTGTTTACCGAACTTGAAATGAAGCGCCATCTTCAGGCCCTTCTCGACAACGACACGACGGACAAGGCCGCTACACCTCCCGGCATCGCTGGTGTCGGTGATGTTTCATCGGTAGATCACGAGTACGTGATCGTACGCAGCGCCGACGATCTTGCCGGTATGATCGCCGAATTGAACGCAGCGAAGGAATTCTGCTTTGATACCGAAACTACCGGGTTGAACCCGCTACTCTCCGAGCTTGTCGGCATGTCCTTCGCTGTCCGTGCACATCATGCCTGGTACGTCCCCTGCAACTCCGAACTTCGGCTCGAAGCAATTCTCGACGCGCTACGGCCGCTTTTCGGATCTTCGCGTGTGATAATCGGACAAAACCTGAAATTCGACCTGCTGGCGTTGCGCAGTACTGGTGTGGAGGTGACCGCACCGTTATACGACACGATGTTGGCCGCGTATATTCTGCGTCCCGACGGTGATCATGGAATGGACGCTTTGGCCATGCAGTATCTCAATTACAAACCTGTATCCATAAGCAGCTTGATCGGCAAGGGCAACACCCAGGCTTCCATGTCCGATGTCCCCGTAGACACCGTAGCGGAATATGCCGCGGAGGATGCGGACGTTACGTTTCGTCTTGCTCAGGTTCTGCGAAAAGAAATCGCGAATACCGGACAGACGCAACTGCTCGAGAGCGTGGAATTCCCTCTCGTTCACGTCCTCGCCGATATGGAGTTTCACGGCGTGCGCATCGACATCGATGCTCTCGCTGATATTTCGAAGGAGATGGAGGCGCAGATCGATGTGGTGGGCAACGAGATTTACGAGCATGCCGGCGAGCAATTCAACATCGCTTCAACAAAACAGCTCGGTGTGATTCTCTTCGAAAAACTCGGATTGCCGTCGGGGAAAAAAACGAAAACCGGATATTCAACAGACGTTTCCGTTCTCGAATCGCTCATCGCTTACCACCCTATCATAGAGTTGATACTGTCATATCGCCGCTTCACAAAGTTGAAAAGCACCTATGTGGACGCCCTACCACGCATGGTGAATCCGCGAAGCGGGCGTGTCCACACATCATACAAACAGGCCGTGGCCGCGACGGGGCGTTTGAGTTCCACTGATCCGAATTTGCAGAACATTCCAATTCGTACGGAAAGCGGCCGTGAAATACGACGCGCCTTCATAGCTTCAGACGAGAAGCATGTATTGCTTTCGGCGGACTATTCCCAGATAGAATTGCGGCTCGCTGCGGAACTATCCGGCGATGAAGGACTGATGCAGGCCTTCGTCAGCGGTGAAGACATTCATGGAAGCACAGCGATGAAGTTGTTCGACGTATGCTCGGACGACGTCACACCCGAGATGCGCAGGCGAGCGAAAACCGTGAATTTCGGAATTCTGTACGGCATCAGCGCGTACGGCCTCGCGCAGCGACTCGGGATATCCAATGCGGATGGAAAGGACTTGATCGACAGGTATTTTGACCGGTATCCGAAAATCAACGAGTACATCGCACGCACGATCGCCTTCGCGAAGGAACACGGTTACGTTGAAACACTGCTCGGGCGACGCCGATATATACCAGACATTAACAGTGGAAATCGCAATGTTCGCATGTTCGCGGAGCGTACGGCGATCAATGCACCCATTCAAGGGAGTGCGGCGGACATGATCAAACTTGCGATGATATCCATACACCGCGAGCTTCGCCAACGGAATATGGCTTCGCGAATGATCATGCAAGTACACGATGAATTGGTGTTCGATCTCCCGCGTGTAGAAAGCAACGAGTTGCGTGCACTTGTCGTCAACAGTATGAAATCCGCCATGGATGTACGTGTTCCCATTGTCGTGGAAGCGGGTGTGGGAAGCAACTGGCTGGAAGCGCATTAGAACAACGACGCAATCCGATGTCATCGATACTTACGACAGACCGTTCACGATTCCTGCTGCTCGTCGCATTGCTTGTTCTGTCCATCGCGATGTGGACGTCATGGATACTCATGCCGGTCAAGCTCTTTGTTGTTTTCCTTCACGAGCTGAGCCATGCACTGGCGGCACTGTTGACCGGTGGCAGCGTGGAGCGAATCGAAATCAATTCGCGTATCGGAGGTCTTGCCGTCACCCGGGGCGGATGGGGATGGCTCGTCATCAGCAGTGGATACGTGGGCTCCATGCTTCTTGGCAGCCTGATAGTCATCGGGTCGGTTCGCGGACGCGGTGCACGCGTTATCGCGATTCTGGTCGGTGGCGTTGTCCTGCTTGTGACGCTGCTATTCGTCCGCAATGCATTCGGTCTGCTTTTCGGGTGCGCATTCGGTGGTGGTATGCTTGCTGCTGCCCGATGGCTCCCTCGCTCATGGATGATTCTGCTCGTACAGTATCTCGGCGCAATGAGTTGCCTCTACGCACTTGTGGATGTAGCGGAAGATCTCCTGACATTGCAGCATCGAGTGACCGACGCAAGCATCATGGCTGCATCGACGGGGATTCCCGCAATTGTTTGGGGAATATTGTGGAGCGCGATATCGCTTGTCGTGTTCATACTCACGATACGTTTCGCTTGGCGTTTGGCCAACCGGTATGCGTCGGAAGCACGCGATCTCCCGCGCTGATTCACCTTTGCACATGTTCAATCATTAGATAACGATACGCAATATCATGACAAAGCACTTCACGGTACGATTCGCCCCCAGTCCGACCGGATACTTGCACGTCGGTGGAGCCAGGACCGCAATTTTCAATTGGTTGTATGCCCGCCGCGAGGGTGGCCGTTTCTTGCTTCGCATCGAAGATACGGACCGGGCGCGTTCCACACCGGAAATGACTCGTGAAATTCTGAATGGACTGCGATGGCTGGATTTGGATTGGGATGATGAGCCGGTCATTCAGTCCACGCGGTCGGACCGTCATCGCGAGGAGTGTCTCCGTCTTCTCGCCGAGGGCCATGCGTACTGGTGTTACTGTACACAGGAGGAGTTGGAGCGGAAGCGTTCCGCGGCGGAAGCGATCGGTGGAGCGTTTTTCTACGACGGCACTTGCAGGAACTTGAGTGACGAACAGCGCGCGAAACTCGATTCGGAAGGTCGAGCACGCGTATTGCGCTTTCGAGTCCCCCAAGGGCGGCTGACCTTCAACGACATCGTACACGATGAAACAAGCTTCGATTTGAACGAAATAGACGACTTCGTCCTTCTGCGATCCGATGCTTCACCGACGTACATGCCTGCCGTCGTCGTCGATGATCACGACATGAACATCACGCACGTTCTCCGGGGCGACGATCATCTTTCGAACACTCCGAAACAGCTCTTGCTGTACAGTGCATTCGGATACGAGGCTCCGATGTTCGGCCATCTGCCGCTTATCATCGGGCACGACAAGAAGCGCTTGTCGAAGCGGAGCGGATCGACTTCCATAGGCGAATTCCAGCAACTGGGATTTCTCCCCGAAGCGATGTTCAATTTTCTCGCGCTACTTGGCTGGTCGCCGGGAAACGACACCGAAATCATGTCCCAAGCGGAAATTGTCGAAGCCTTCGATGTCCGTCGCATCCTGAAAAAGAGTTCCGAGTTCGACAAGGACAAATTGCTCTGGATGAACGCTCGACATTTACGAGCGTTGGACGAAAACCTACTGTTCCGGCGAGTGATGCGGCATCGTCCGCCGGATTTTCCGGATGTGAATGGCGAATTCGTGCGTCGGGTGCTTCCTCTCATGCGCGAACGCATGACTTTGCTACCTGATTTGTTCGTCAACGGCTGGTATTTTTTCATGCATCCGGAATCGTACGATCCAGCGGCCGTGAAGAAATATTGGAAAGCTCCCGGTCCGTCCATACTGAAGGAAATTCGCGACGCCTTAGCCGAGGCTGATTTCACGGCCCAAACGCTTGAAATCCTTATCAGAGATCATGCGGAACGCCACGGTGTCGGTGCAGGCAAGGTCATACATCCGCTTCGTTTGGCGCTCGCAGGCGGAAGCGCATCACCGAGTTTATTCGAAATGATGGAAGTGCTCGGAAAAAATACTTGTATTCATCGCATCGATACCGCTTTGAATATCTTGGGCATTCCCATCGCCCCCGTTGTGTGACACAGATGAATGGCGTAGTTTGAAAGCATGCAGAACGCACACCATATCCGCCTCCTCAACGCTGTCTTTTACGGGTATCATGGCAATCAGCATGAAGAGCGTTTTCTTGGCGGACGTTTTCACATTGACGTGGATATGGAAGCCGATGTTTCCGCCGCCGCCAAATACGACAGTTTGGATGAAACAGTAAATTACGAGGCTGTGTATGCCACGGTGCAGGATATTGTCACGAACAGCACCTTCAAATTGATCGAAACCATGGCCAAACATATTTCAAAGCGTATTCTCGAACGCTTTGAATTAGTGCACGCCGTCACCGTTCGGGTACGAAAGCCCGGTGTGCCAATCAAGGGCGTGATAGATTGCGTGGAAGTTGAAGTGCATGAACAGCGTTGACCTCCATAGCGTTCATTTGTGTCTGGGGTCGAATCTCGGTGACCGGGTATGGGCATTGCGCCATGCTATCGAAGCGATCACGATGTTGCCCGGGACTTGCATTTCGCGCTGTTCGAGCATTTATGAAACCGAACCTTGGGGTGAATGCGAGCAGGGAATGTTTCTCAACTGCGTCGTGGAACTGTCGCACGGACGCGACCCTGAGCCACTGCTAGCTGACATCAAGAACATCGAGCGCGGCATGGGCCGAATCGGGAATCATCGGAATGGGCCTCGATTGATCGACATAGATATTCTTCTTAACGGAAGCTGTATCATACATCTTGAGAACTTACACATACCGCATCCTCTTCTTCCGTCACGACGATTCGTTTTGCTACCGTTGCGCGAATTAGCCGGTGATGCGATTCATCCGGAACTCGGCATGAGCATTGACGAACTTACGAATCGTTGCACCGACCGTGGAGGGGTTTGGAAAACCGACATTGTTTTTCCATGGATGTTGACGGCTGAAACGTCATTCGAAGAACATGAGCTGCATGGAACACGAAGTACGCTATATCGCTTTTGAGGGTGTCATCGGCGCCGGTAAAACCAGTCTTGCCCGTCTGCTGCATGAAAGACTCGGAGGGCAGTTGGTGGTGGAAAAATTCGAAGACAATCCCTTCCTCACACGATTCTACCAGAATCCGCAGCGCTACGCTTTTCAGACACAATTGTTTTTTCTTCTCACGCGGTACAAACAATTGCAAGGTCTTGCGCAACAGGAATTGTTCTCGGAGTTCCTGATCACCGACTACATTTTCGAGAAGGACAAGATATTCGCGCATTTGAATCTGCAAGACGACGAGTTGCGCCTGTACGACATGCTTGCGGCGAACATGGAGAAAAATCTCGCGAAACCCGACCTTGTGGTATATCTGCAATCCAGCGTCGATCGTTTGATGCAGAACATACGCGCTCGCGGCCGCGATTTCGAGCGTACAATGACGCGCAAGTACATAGCGGATTTGAACGATGCGTACAATTATTTTTTCTTCAGGTACAAGGCTTCACCCTTACTCATCGTAAACACGACGGAAATAGACTTCGTGAAGCATGAGGACCATCTCGACGAATTGATTAGAGAAATCACTAAACCCGACCATGTAGCAATAGAGTACTACACACCCATGTCCCGCATTTCACGGAATTCATGATGCTGTTCCGCACGATACTATACGCCCTGCTGTTCTATGTCGCCTACTGGTTGTTCCGACGCTTCGCGCGTGCCCTGTTCTCGGGCAGCCGCGCGACCCGATCGAAAGACCCGAAGCGATCGGAATCACGTTTCAAGGGGCATGCCGTGGACGCACGCTTCGAGGAAATTGACGACGACGAGAAATGACATTCCAATGATTCACCGGTATTGGACGAATGGGCTTGATTGAGAAGGGGATCAAACGTCTCGTGTTTTCCGCGATTCGTCTTTTCGTGCACGTGCGCGTGGTGTCCACCATTCCCCGCGCATCGGTTCGCAACATCCTCGTCGTACGGCAACACAATCAACTCGGCGATATGCTCTGCGCCGTTCCGCTCTTGCGGGCATTGAGATGCACGTATCCCGACGCGCACATCGCATTGCTCGCGCGTCCGCACAACAGTGAAATCCTGCGTGGTTCGCCGTTTCTCGATGAGATCATCGTGTACGACAAGAAGCAGTTTCTTCGTTCTCCTTTCCAGGTCTGGCGTTTCGGTCGCGCCCTCAAAATGCGAAACTTCGATTTAGCCATTACACCCGCTACGGTATCGATGTCCGTAACCAGCGACGTACTGACCTTTCTTTCACGTGCGAGAAGGAGAATCGGTCCCGCATACCTGAATGGAAAAAGAAATATCACGGGATATTTATACAGCGTGCGCGTCAATCTCGACTGGACGCGCGACCCGACGCGACATCAGACGCTGCGCAATCTCGATATCGCATCCATTCTCGTTCCCGAGGAGGTTTCCCTCGAATTGGAGATAGGACTGGGACGCGAGGAAATCGAACGTGGTCGTGAGTTAGTGAACGGAAAGCGGGGCGACCGCGACATAGTCATCGGCTTTCATCCCGGTGCTGCGAAAATCCCGAACCGCTGGGATGCATTGCGCTTTGCCGAGATCGCGAATCGCTGTGCGGAGATTTACGGAGCATTCATCATTGTCACCGCAGGCCCCGACGACGAGGAAGCCTTGCGGGAAATGACGCTGAACATGCCCAATCAATGTCTGATCCTGCATGGAGAAGCAATACGCCACGTCGCTTCCGTCATCGCCCAATGCGACGTCTACGTGTCGAACGACACCGGTATGATGCATGTGTCCGCTGGAGTGGGAACTCCGACCTTGTCCCTCTTCGGTCCGACGGATCCGTTGCAGTGGGCACCTAACGGTTCGCGACATCGTTTTATACTCGGGCACGGCAATTCAATGGAGAACATACCTGTTGACCATGTCTGGCGATTACTCACATATATGCTTCGCGAAACGCAGCGTGAACGGACGGCGGCCATCGACGCCTCCATGAATCGATGATCTATTAGCATTTACTCGTATAAGCATTCCGCATCGCACCATGCCGTATACAACACGAAGATTGGCAGCCATAGATATCGGGACGAACTCCCTCCATCTCGTTGTGGCCGACGTCAAGCCCAACGGAAAATTCACCGTCATCGGCAAGGACAAGGATGTCGTCCGCCTTGGCGAGGGTTTCAATGAGATGAAGAATTTGACTTCCGAAGCGATGGATCGCGCACTCGCGACACTGAAGCGCTTCATGCTTATCGCGCAAAGTGCAGGCGCTCCCGTTCGGGCCATTGCTACCAGCGCTGTTCGCGAAGCGCTCAACCAGCGGGACTTCCTTTCGCGTGCAGAACAGGAACTTGGTCTGACCATCGAGGTCGTGAGCGGTTTCGAGGAGGCCCGGCTCATCTACCTGGGGACGCTTCAAGCCCTTCCCGTGTATCAGCAGAAAATTCTCCTCGTAGATATCGGAGGCGGCAGCACGGAATTTCTCGTTGGAACCCGGGGCAACGTCGAGTACGCGAACAGTCTCAAACTTGGTGCTGTAAGACTTACGCAGCGGTTTTTCACATCGGACACGCCCAAATTCAGCGAAATCGCAGCATGTCGCGAGCATTTGGCCGGAGTGCTCCATCCGATCGCACGCAAGTTGCAGGGGAAGAGCATCGACATCGCCGTCGGCTCTTCGGGGACGATTCTCAATCTTGCCCTCATGATCAACGCTGTTGGCGGAAAGCCATTGCACTTGGAGGAAACGAATAATCTCGAAATATCGAAGCAGGAATTGAGCAGAATCACCCGGTCAATACTTGGTGCGAAAACGTTTGAAAAACGACGCAAGCTCCCCGGAATCGACCCCGCCCGTGTGGATATCATCGTCGCCGGGGCATTGATTCTCGAACAAGTGTTCGAACAACTCGAGTTGCCGAGAATGATCACGTCCAAATACGCTCTTCGCGAAGGAATCTTGCTCGACACCATACAGAAAATCATCGGAGAGGAACGCTCCGTCTCGCATCTTTCCGACATTCGGCGTGCCAGCATACAGCACCTCGCCGATTCCTGCCGATACGACAAACATCACGCGAACGCCGTGCGACGCTTGGCGCTGGGGCTGTTCGACCAATTGCGCGACCTTCACGAACTCGGCAACGCTGAACGAGAATATCTTGAAGCCGCTGCGTTGCTCCATGACATCGGCTACCACATCTCTCATGCGGAACATCACAAGCACAGTTACTACCTGATTCGTCATAGCGAATTGCTTGGCTTCACCGACCGGGAAATCGAAATCATCGCCAACGTCGCCCGCTATCATCGGAAAAGCCACCCCAAACTCAAACACGAAGGCTACCCTCGACTCAATGATCGAGACCGGCGCACCGTCGGCATGCTCGCCGGCCTGCTGCGCGTCGCTGATGGACTTGACCGAAGACATCAGGATATTTTTCTCGGTATGGAGTGTCGCACGGACAACGGTCGCATTCACATCGAGCTTATCCCGCGCTGCGAATGCGAGGTTGGCATTGAACTGTGGGGCGCGGAACGACGGAAGCATTTACTGGAAGTCATGCTGAAGCGGAGCGTGGAGATTGACGTTCGCACGTACACTCCCGCAGCCGTGTGACGCGAATCGAGCTTTTTTTCGTATTTTGAGCATTGTTTCATTCAAATACAGCAATCATGGTTGACGTTTATATCGAAGATCTCTCCTCACATGTGGGCGAACACGTAACCCTCAAGGGATGGTTATACAACAGTCGTTCAGGTGGAAAAATCGTCTTTCTTCTTGTCCGCGACGGAACAGGGCTTTGTCAATGCGTCGTAACCTCCGATGGTGTGAGTCCGGAGATGTTCGAGAGCGCCAAGGGGTTGACGCAGGAATCCTCTCTGATCATCAGTGGGACGATGCGGGCGGACGAGCGGGCCCCCGGAGGGTACGAAATGGATGCGACGTCGCTGGAAATCGTCGGATTCGCGCAAGACTATCCCATCACACCGAAGGAGCACGGCGTCGAATTCCTGGCGGACCGCCGTCATCTCTGGATACGGTCCCGAAGACAAGCAGCGATACTGCGTGTCAGGCACAGCATTATCCGCGCCATTCGCAACTTCTTCGATGAGCGAGGTTTCGTACTCTTCGACGCGCCAATATTGACACCTAATGCCGTCGAAGGAACATCGACCTTGTTCGATACCGAGTACTTCGATCTCGGCAAAGCGTACCTCACGCAATCCGGGCAGTTGTACGGCGAAGCCGGTGCCATGGCGCTCGGTCGCATCTACGTGTTCGGGCCGACTTTCCGCGCGGAAAAATCCAAAACCCGCCGACATCTTACGGAGTTCTGGATGGTGGAACCCGAAATGGCTTGGTATGATCTCGACGACAACATGAGATTGGCCGAGGAATTCATTTCATACATCGTCCAGACCGTACTGGAGGAGCGTCGGACGGAACTCAACGTGCTCGAACGCGATGTATCATCACTGCAAAACATACTCCCTCCCTTCCCCCGTCTTTCGTACGACGAAGCTGTGGCTCTACTGCGCGACGAGAAGACCGGCGCAATGATAGACGAACGCATGGTTGCTATACGCGCCGAACAAGACTCGCTCCGCAGAGAACTTGACGAGAATCGGGAGAAGTACAAGTCGGTAAAAGAACATGTGCGCCGCAAATTCGACGCTCGTGAAATTCAAATCAACGCGCGTTTGACGGAGATTGGCGAAATGCTCCGCAATTTACCGCAATGGAAGGAATCAGCATTGAATTTCACGCACGGGAATGATTTGGGAGGCAGCGACGAAACGGTGCTCACCTGGTACTTTGACAAACCAGTCATCATTCACCGCTACCCTTCGGCGGTCAAGGCGTTTTACATGAAACGGGATCCGAATGACGAGAGCAAAGCACTCGCCATGGACGTCCTTGCTCCCGAAGGGTATGGCGAGATCATAGGCGGCAGTCAGCGAGAGGACAACATCGACTACCTGCTCGAGCGCATTCGCGAACACGATCTTCCTGAAGAGGTGTTCGAGTGGTTCCTCGATTTGCGCCGTTACGGCAGCGTGCCGCATTCCGGTTTCGGTCTTGGCGTGGAGCGCACGGTCGCTTGGATCTGCGGGCTCGAACATATTCGAGAGAGCATTCCTTTTCCGCGAATGATACACAGAAATCGTCCTTAGTACGTACTCCCGAACGCCGGCGTACTCAAACTGTCACATAGAATACACGTGACAGCGAAGCATTGATCGGCATGATGTATTTCATAAGCATACTGGTAGGCGTAGGAATATTCACAATGCAGTGCGATGTCGCATTCCACTGCATCATGACTTCGTCGTTGCAGCACCCTCATGTTATGGTCATCACAGCATGATACAGTTGCTGTTGCTCTGTTGTCATCGCTAGTTCAACTTCAACAGGAAAAAATACTTTCGGTATTTATACTCCCGCAATCGCGTCTGTAGCTTCAGAACAGAGGGTGAGGTCGCAAATGTCATTGGAGTGCGATAATACCCTATTGATTTGTGCTCGG
>Ga0114946_10000449_pt1 | contig 27607 bp, 21 predicted proteins | sample WalLakDeSediment_FD_88676 | JGI IMG/M metagenome (GOLD analysis project Ga0114946, IMG submission 88676) | Lake sediment microbial communities from Walker lake, Nevada to study Microbial Dark Matter (Phase II) - Walker Lake 11/02/13 Deep Sediment | ecosystem: Environmental > Aquatic >... | reverse complement strand
CCTGGGATTGATCCTGCTGACGGTCATGACGGTTACCGTTTCGGTATTCGGGGCTGATCTGTATACGCTGACCGTGCTGACCGCCCTGACAATCGCATCGGCCAAAGCGATCGTCGTGGCGCTATATTTCATGCACCTGAAGTACGATCCGAAAATTTACAGGATCATGCTGGGGATTGTCGGGGTGCTGTTCGTAGTATTTATTGTGCTGACATTGGTGGATTATTTAGTTAGAAGTTAGAAGATAGAATATAGAAGTTGTTCAAAACCAAGAACCAAGAACCAAGAACCAAGAACCAAGAACCAAGAACCAATAACCAATAACTAACACATGACCGGCGCATCAAATTTTGTACAGGGGGTTGATCTGACCTTCATCATTATCCTGGGGATCTCCGTTTTTTTCCTGGTGGGGATCACGGCGGTGATGATCTATTTTGTCATACGGTACAGTCGGACGAGGAATCCGAAAGCATCCCAGATCGAGGGGAACAACAAGCTGGAGATAATCTGGACGGTGATCCCGACGATCCTGGTGCTGATCATGTTTTATTACGGGTGGATGGGGTACAAGCCCATGCGGCAGGTTCCCCCCGGCGCCATCCCTGTGAAAGCCTACGCCCAGATGTGGAGCTGGATGTTCGAGTATGAGAACGGGAAAAGATCGGCGGAGCTGGTGGTGCCGCTGGACAAAGCAGTCAGGCTCGACCTGATCTCCCGCGATGTTCTGCACAGTCTGTACATCCCGGCTTTCCGCGTTAAGGAGGATGTGGTGCCCGGACGGGACAATTACATGTGGTTCATTGCCCAGCAGGAGGGCGAATACGACCTGTTCTGCGCCGAATACTGCGGGGAGCGGCATTCCTACATGATCACCAAGGTAAGGGTCATTCCCGAAGCAGATTACCTGGTATGGCTGGAACAATCGGACATCCCCGCCGACGAGCCACCAGGGCTCACCATACTCAAGCAAAACGGCTGCCTGGCCTGTCATTCCCAGGACGGCAGCAAACTGATCGGGCCGTCATTCAAGGGTTTATATGGCAAAAGAGAGACCGTAATCGCACAAGGTGTTGAAAAAGAAATTATCGCCGACGACGAGTATATTCTTCGTTCCATTTACGAACCGAACGCCGAAGTCGTTAAAGGCTATAATCCCGGGCTGATGATTTCTTACAAGGAACAGCTGAGCGAGGAGGATGTGCGGAAGGTTATTGAGTATATAAAAGGTTTGTGAGAAGATAGAAGTTAGAAGATAGAAGTTAGAAGATAGAAGACAGAAGTTAGAATATAGAATAATTTGGAAATTTGGAAATTTGGAACCCCGAACACTTGAACACCTGAACACTTGAACACCATTATCCCCGCCCATAGTTACTTCAAAATCATCCTTGAGCTGAGCAAGGTAAAGATCACTTTCGCGGTGGCGCTGACGACCATCACGGGGTATCTTTTGGCGAGGGGGGAATTTGACGCGGGTATCATTTTGCCGGCAGTAGGGATCTTCCTGCTGGCCTGCGGTTCTTCGGCCATCAACCATTTCCAGGAGCGGGATCAGGATGCGAAGATGGAGCGGACCAAGAACCGGCCGATCCCCTCGGGAAGGATATCACCGGCCGGGGCTTTATTTTTTGCATTCATTCTGGCAGCGGCGGGCTCCTGGCTGCTCTACATCAGCTCGGGCATGCTGGGCATGCAGCTCGGTTTGCTGGCGCTGATCTGGTACAACGTGATCTACACCCCCCTGAAGAAAAAGAGCGCTTTCGCCGTTGTGCCCGGCGCGGTGATCGGAGCCATTCCGCCATTGGTGGGCTGGGTGGCGGGCGGCGGCTCCCTGGCCGATCCACGTGCCATGTTCATGGCCTTTTTCTTCTTCATCTGGCAAGTGCCCCACTTCTGGCTGCTGATGCTCAAATACGGCGAAGAATACACCAAAGCCGGCTTCCCTTCCATCACCCGGATATACACCTACAAGCAGATCAAAAACATCACCTTCATCTGGATCGTCGCCACGGCCGTATCTGCCCTCATGCTACCCGCTTTCAACGTCGTCGGATCCTGGATCGTCATAGTAGGATTGCTCATCTCCTCCATCTGGCTCGTCAGCCAGTTCACCCAACTGGTGAAGCAAAACGAAACAATCCCCTTCAGCCCGATCCGCTATTTCATGAAGATCAATTACTTTGTGCTGGCGGTGATCGTGTTTTTGAGTTTGGACAGGTTTGTTTAACCTCACCCCTTTCCCCCTCTATCGACAACCTCTCCCCCTCTCCTTTTTAAACCTCTCCCCCACCTCGCTTCGCTCGGCTTGAGGTTGTATCAAAAGGTTAGAATCATTTAAAAAGCCACCAAAACACAAAATCACCAAATATCACAAAATACTGGTAATCAATAAAATAAATTTTAGTGTAATTTTGTGTTTCTGTGATTTAGTGGCATGAAAGAGCCTTTTGATACAGCCTCTCAGGGGGTGAAGCCGATTCATTGAACATTGAACATTGAACATTGAGCATCGGAATAGGTGGCCGGGATTGTCCGAAATAACCAAATAAATCTAAGAACCAATCAGTCCTTCAAGCAACGCACAGATTGACCGCTGGTCTTGTCGTCGTAGCCCCGGTACACGTTGGCGTAATAGCAGCTCAGGCCCCGGTACCAGGCGTAAGAGCTGCTGTACTCCGTGGAAGACCACCAGAAGCCGAGGTAGCCCAGGTAGTAGAAGCTCCCATTGGAATTGCGGCTGCCCCCCGGAAGAGCTGTGAAGCCTTTGGCATTATTGATATCCAGAATATTGCCAACGGCGCAAGTACCGCCGATGTCAAAACTCACTTCCATGGTAAGATCATAATAGAGGTCGTTGTCGGTAAGATCAAAAAGAATATCCACTTAAATTAATAAATATTCTCATATTCCTTACCTTTGCCCCACATCCCACACACTGCGGATGAATGGAATCTAACTATCGGATCACCAGTCCATCATGAGCGCTGAAAGAAAAAACATCATTCACAGGATCTTCTTCTTTTATTACGAAGGCTTCCGCAGCATGACCTGGGGCCGGAAACTCTGGATCATCATCCTTATCAAGCTTTTCATTATGTTTGCCATTCTCCGGGTATTTTTTTTCCAGGATTTCCTGGGGAGCCGGTTTTCTTCAGATAAAGAAAAAAGCGAATACGTTATTGACGAACTGACAAACCGTAAACCGAATGATTGAAAGCATCGACATCGGCCTGGTCAACTGGTCAAGGGCGCAATTTGGTCTGACGGCCATGTACCACTGGCTGTTCGTGCCGCTCACCCTGGGCCTGGCGTTTATCATGGCCATCATGGAGACGATCTATGTTAAGACTGGCGACGAGCACTGGAAAAAGGTCACCAAATTCTGGATGAAGCTCTTCGGTATCAACTTCGCCATCGGCGTGGCCACCGGCCTCATCCTCGAATTCGAGTTCGGCACCAACTGGTCGAACTACTCCTGGTTCGTGGGCGATATCTTCGGCGCCCCGCTGGCGGTGGAAGGCATCATGGCCTTCTTCCTGGAATCGACCTTCGTGGCCGTGATGTTCTTCGGCTGGAACAAGGTGAGCAAGAAGTTTCACCTGGTCTCCACCTGGCTGGTAGCGGTGGGTGCCAGCCTCAGCGCATTGTGGATCCTGGTGGCCAACGCCTGGATGCAGAACCCGGTCGGCATGCGCTTCAACCCCGATACGGCCCGCAATGAGATGGTCGATTTCTGGAGCGTGCTCTTCTCCCCCACTGCCATCAACAAGTTCCTGCATACCGTCACTTCGGGATACGTACTGGCCGCAGTCTTTGTCATCGGCATCAGCGCCTGGTTCATGCTAAAGAACCGGGAAATGCTCTTTGCTAAAAGAAGCATGCTGATCGCCTCCATCTTCGGCCTGGTCATGGGCGCATTCCTGATCCTGACCGGGGATGAATCGGCCCGCGAGGTGGCCCGTGTACAGCCGATGAAGTTTGCCGCCATGGAAGGGCTCTACGAAGGAAGGCGCAACGCCCCGCTGGTGGCCATCGGGCTCTTCGCCAGGCCGCAGGACCCCGATCACCCCAAACAACAGGAATTCCTTGTCAAAATTGAAATCCCAAACATGCTCTCCTACATGGCATTCCTCGACCCGAACGCCTTTGTCCCCGGGATCAGGGACCTGGTCTACGGGAACGAAAAGTACGACATCATGTCTTATTCCGAAAAGATCGAGCGGGGTAAGATCGCGATCCGGACACTGAAAGATTATAAACAGGCCGTTTCGGACAACAACACCGAAAAAGCGGCCCTGCTCGCTGCGCAATTCGATGACGCCGGTTTCATCGATAATTATTTCCGGTACTTCGGGTATGGCTTTTATGATGACCCCATCGCCATGGTCCCGGGCATCCCGGTCTCTTTTTATTCGTTCCATGTCATGGTCATCCTGGGGTTGCATTTCATGATCCTCTTCGCACTGGTGCTGCTACTGCTGTTCAGGGACACACTGCATACCAAACGATGGATACTATGGGTTGCGTTGTTCACCATACCGCTGGTTTACATCGCCTCCATGGCCGGCTGGATGCTGGCCGAATTCGGCAGGCAGCCCTGGGTGATCCAGGACCTGATGCCAACCATCGCCGCGGTGTCCCGTATCGATAAATCGGCGGTGCAGATCACATTCTGGCTCTTCGTCGTTCTTTTTACCGCCCTGCTCATCGCTGAGATCAAAATCATGGCCACCCAGATCCGGAAAGGGCCCAAAACGGAAGGAGGAAACTGATATGTTTGAAAATCTTTCACATTTCGCTTTGCAACAATACTGGTGGATCATTATCTCCTTCCTGGGATCCCTGTTGGTATTCCTGCTGTTTGTCCAGGGCGGCCAGACGCTGATATACCGGCTGGGCAGAACCGAACAGGAACGGACTATGATTGTGAACGCCCTGGGCAGGAAGTGGGAATTCACCTTCACCACGCTGGTCACCTTCGGCGGATCCTTTTTCGCCTCTTTTCCCCTTTTCTATGCCGCCAGCTTCGGTGGAGCTTACTGGGTGTGGATGATCATCCTGATCGCCTTTGTCATACAGGCCGTTGCTTTTGAATTCCGCACCAAGCCTAATAATTTCCTCGGACAGAAAACCTTTGAGACTTTTCTTTTTGTGAACGGCATGGTGGGGACCATTTTCCTGGGAACTGCTGTAGCCACCTTCTTTACCGGATCGCCCTTTTTCGTCAGCGAGATGAATTTCTCGCAGTGGAAGAGCCCGTTTCACGGCCTCGAACTGGCATTCGACTTTGGCCGGTACTCCACATATATCAATCTATCGCTCGGACTGGCCGTCTTCTTCCTGGCACGACTGCTGGGCACCCTCTTCCTGCTGAACAACATCGACGACGCCATCATCAATAAGAGAGGATTGCATGTGATGATCAAAAACGCCCTGCCATTCCTCTTCTTCTTCCTGTTTTTCCTGGTGAATATCCTTGTCCGCAAAGGCTTTGCCTATGACCCGGCTACCGGGACGGTTTACCTGGAGCCTTTCAAATACCTGAAGAACCTGATTCAGATGCCGGTCGTGCTGGTCATCTTCCTGGCCGGGCTGGTACTGGTGCTGACAAGCTTGTATAAAACCTGGAAATCATTTGACACCTTCCATTCCAAAGCCATCTGGCTGGCCGGTCCCGGAACGGTATTGGTCGTTTTTGCCCTTTTCCTGACCGCAGGATTTAACAACACATCGTTCTATCCGTCAACTTACGACCTGCAAAGCTCACTCACGATCGAGAACGCCTCTTCCAGCAAATACACCCTTACAGCCATGAGCTATGTCTCCCTGATGATGCCGTTCGTATTTGCCTACATATGGTATGCATGGCGTGCGATTTCAAGGAAAAAGATCGATAAGGAGGAAATGGAAGAAGAAGAACATAAATATTAGTTTAATGTTATATGTTTTACGCTATATTTTATATGTTCTAAGGTTATGTTGTTTTGTAAGCTGAAACTTTGAAACCCTGGAACTCTGGAACCCTGAAACCCTGAAACAATAATATGCATACAACTCAAATCCTCTGGTTTTTCTCGCTGCCGGTGGTGATCTATCTCACTTACCGGTTGGTATTGTTCCTGTTAAAAAAGTATGAAAAGAAATTTCCGCCGGGGGCTGACATAAATCCTGGCGGGAATTCCTAAAATATGTTTATTTTTGACATGACTATTTGAACCACGTTATTATCGTTATTCTATTGATTATGACCAGAAAACTCTTTTTAGCGCTATTGTTGGGTTTATTTTCATTCTCCCTTTATGCACAAACTAATTTTACCCTACCGGGGGATGCGGCCCAAAATCCTTACTGGATCGAGATGATGCAGGATCCGGAGGTAAATTTCTATGATGTACAGCACGCCTTTAATGTATACATGGAAGGTCGGGACCTGAGCAAGATAAAGGGTTGGAAACCCTTTAAGAGGTGGGAATACCGTATGCTGGAGGGGCGGATCTTACCCGACGGCACCCGGCGGCCCGACGATTATATCATAAAGGAATATCAGCAATACATGGCAGCCCACCCGGGTGCCCGTTCACCGGAGGGGAGCTGGGTGAACCTGGGGCCTTATGAAATACCTGTTTCCCGCGGATATGTGGGGCTGGGACGGCTGAATGCCATCGCTTTCGACCCGGTTGATCCCGAAGTGATCTGGGTCGGCGCCCCTTCGGGCGGGTTATGGAAAACCACCAACGGAGGCAACAACTGGACATCATCGACCCAGCATCTCCCTTCGCTGGGTGTTTCATCGATTTTGATCGACCATACCCATCACTCCGTCATGTACATCGGCACTGGTGACCGCGATGCGGGAGATGCTTTTGGAATAGGTGTTTACAGGTCGACCGACGGAGGGGAAACATGGGAGCAATGGAACAACGGCATGGGCAACCGAATCGTCGGAATGATGGTCATGAACCCCAATGACAACATGATCATTCTGGCCGCTACCAACGGCGGCGTTTACCGCACTACAGACGGGGGGGCCAACTGGTCTCATATCATCAGCGGCAATTTCAAGGATATTGTCCTCAAACCCAATGACGCCAATATCGTCTATGCTGCAGGAAATGGCAATTTTTTCCGCTCTATCGACAACGGACAGACCTTTTCCTTGATTAGCAACGGATTGCCAGGTAGCGCCAGGGCAGCGATTGCCGTTACGCCCGCCAATCCGAATTATGTTTACGTAATCCTGACCAACAGCGATTCGTTCAAGGGGCTGTACCGCTCCACTGATTCGGGTCAGAGTTTCTCGCTTCGCTCAAATGCGCCCAACATCATGAGCTGGGGATGCAACGGCGGAAGTGGCGGCCAGGCATGGTATGACCTTGACATCGCCGTCGATCCCACCAACTCCGATATCGTCTTCGCCGGCGGAGTGAACTGCTTCAAATCCTCCAGCGGCGGCACCACCTGGAACATCAGTTCACACTGGTGGGGCGACTGTGGTGTGACGGCCGTGCATGCCGACCTGCATATTTTGGAATATAACCCTTTGAATAACAGGCTATATGCAGGAAATGACGGGGGGATTTATTACACCGACAACCAGGGGGCAAGCTGGGTGATGATCACCAATGACCTGCCGATAACGCAAATTTATAAGATCGGCCAGAGCGCCACGGTGAAAGACAAGGTGGTCACCGGTACGCAGGACAACGGGACATTTACTTACCTGGGAGATAATTACTGGCTCGCCATTCTTGGCGGCGATGGAATGGAATGTGCCGTCGATCATCAGGATGCCAATTACAGCTATGCAACAATCTATTACGGGCGCATCTCCCGTTTTTACCAGAATGTCAACAACGGCACAGTGGCCCAGAACGGGTTCAACGGGATCGATGAATCGGGCGCCTGGGTAACGCCTTTCATCCTGGATGAAAACGATCCGAACATAATGTTCGTGGGTTACAAGAATGTCTGGCGCTCCCCCAATATCAAAGCGCCAACCAGCCAGATCATCTGGGAGAAGATTTCGGATAACCTGGCAGGTAACAACTCCCAGAACATGCGAGTCCTGGAGCAATCTCCCGCCAATACGGATATCTTGTTTGCCGCCCGTTACGATAACAAACTGTTCCGCACTGATAACTGCAAAGCCGCCAGCCCGTTATGGTTTGACCTGACCGGCCTGCTTCCCGTCAGCGGGGGCATCAACGATGTGGAATGTCATCCGTTTGATCAAGATATTGTATATCTATCCCAGAACAACCGGATTTATAAATCAATCGACAGGGGGCAGTCCTGGGAAGACATCTCCGGAACCCTTCCCAATGTGGCTTACACCAGCATAGCTTACTACTTAAACAGTCATGAAGGCCTGTATGTCAGTTGCGACCTGGGGGTGTTTTATAAAGACCAGTTCATGAGCGACTGGATCATGTTCAGCGATGGACTACCACCAGATGCTTCCGTGAGGGAAGTGGAAATTTACTATGACCCAGCCGATCCGGCCGGGGACATGATCCGCGCCGGCACTTACGGGCGGGGCCTCTGGGAATCGGATATGTATCATTATCCTCCCAACGCTGATTTCACTACCAACGAGACGACCATTCCCGCCGGTTGCGCCCTCGATTTCACAGACTTATCCTCCGGGGTGCCCACCGCCTGGCGCTGGGAATTCGACGGCGCTGATCCTTCGATATCCTACGACCGGAACCCTGCCGGTGTATTGTATTCAACACCGGGAGATTTCCAGGTGAAACTGGTGGTAAGCAATGAAGCCGGCGCCGATTCCGTGATCTATGCCGATTATATCAGCGTAAGCGATACGATCCTGCCTTTGGTCGAATTCTCTACCGACGCGACAAATGTCTGCACCGACGATATTGTCCATTTTTACGATAACAGCCAGCACTGTCCCGATGCATGGACATGGTCGTTTTCACCTGCTACGATCGCTTACCTGCAAGGTACCAATGCCAACTCACAAAACCCGGTGGTGGAGTTCCGTCAATCGGGCGTATATTCCGTAACCCTAACCGTTACCAACCAGAACGGGCAGAACACCCTTACCAAAACCGATTACATCCAGGCCGGCGGATATTTCCTGCCATTCGAAGAAGACTTTGAATCGGGTTCGTTTACTGACCAGAGCTGGACTGTCGTTAATCCTGATTTTGGCTATACATGGGAAAATTTTCATATCGAAGAAACCGGCAATCATGCAGCCAGGATGAAGTTTTACGGCTATGTGAAGCTGGGGGAACGCGACCGGCTGATCAGCCCCTATCTGAATTTCAGCCAGTTCAGCAATGTTTACCTGACCTTCGATCATGCTTACTCCCAGCGCTTCTCACAACAGGATTCACTCATCATATATATCGCCGGCAGTTGTTCAGAAGATTGGGTCAGGATCTGGGCCGGGGCTCCCGATGGTCATGGTGGATTTGAAACCGCCTCCTCAACCCCTTATGAGTTTGTGCCGATAAACAATGAGGACTGGTGCAGCCTGGGATGGGGCGCCGATTGTTTCACCATCGACCTGACCGATTGGGCCGGTCAAACGAACCTGAAAATCATGTTCGAAGCCTTCAATGATCTCGGCAACAACCTCTACCTGGATAACATCGTTATTTCCAATACAACCGGGGAAAGCTTTATTGAGCCTCCCATTGGCTCTTTTACCGTTTTTCCAAATCCCAGCCGGGGGGTCTTTACACTCTATATCTCGGGCATTACGGGACGTTTGGAAGCAGAGGTCCTCAATACCCAGGGGCAGCTTGTGTGGAAAAATGATTTTACAAACATTTCTGATTCTTATCAGCATGTGATGAACCTTTCAGACTGGTCCAAGGGGATTTATTTTATCCGCCTGGTCAGCGATGAGCGGGTAATGGTCAGGAAGATCATTATCGAATAAATTGCTTTCTTTTGAACCTGTTTTACACGCCGGACCTGACGGGTGACAGATATACCCTGGATGAAGCTGAATCGCGCCATTGTGTGAGCGTCCTTCGGCTAAAGACCGGCGACCTGATCCACATCACCGACGGCAAAGGCAACCTTTGGGAATCAGTCATCGAAGACAACAACCCCAAGGGATGCACCATCAGGTTAATCAAAAATCAGAAACCAGCAGATCCCTCGCTGCGCTCGGGACAGGCCAGGAACCAGAAACTTAAATTCGGTTTCCGCCCCTATCACCTTCACATCGCCATCGCCCCCACGAAAAGTATCGACCGCTTTGAATGGTTCCTGGAAAAAGCAACCGAAATCGGGATCGATGAAATCACACCTTTAATTTGCAACCATTCGGAAAGGCGCCATATCAGGTCTGACCGGCTGGTCAAAGTCATTACAGCAGCTATGAAACAATCTATCAAGGCGTGGCATCCTGTTTTAAATGAACCGGAAACCCTCGATACATTCCTGAAAAAGGACAACGGAAATATCAGTAAACTAATGGCTTATATCGATGATGATTCACCTATGCTAAGTAAGGTATATGAAGCAGGCAGGGATGTGATTATCCTCATCGGGCCGGAGGGCGACTTTAGCGAAGAAGAGGTCGAAAAAGCAACAGAATCGGGTTACCAAACGGTTTCCCTTGGATATAGCCGGTTACGTACCGAAACTGCCGGTGTAACAGCCTGTGCTGCAATATACCTGAAAAACCTGGAAGGATGAACTTTACCGGTTTACCACGAATTTCCGGGTAAGCAGCAGCTGGTCGTTCACGCAAAGGGTGTAAAAATAAATCCCATTCACCAGGTCTCCGACCGGAATGCTGATTATACCGGTAATACTGGCCAACGGTACTTCTTTCACTCTGGCACCCAGTATATTGGATATAATTATCGTTGATTTCCGTGTATCTTCCGGAAGCATGTAATCAAAGTTTACCGCTGCCACGGCAGGATTCGGGTAGGCATCCGAAAGTGTAATGCGTGCCAGTAAATCCTCAGCAACGAATGACGGGCTGGCATTGTATTCCACGACAAACCAAACTGAATCATTCACATTGTTCACATCAAAGAAAATATAGCTGATCCGGCTGATGCCAATTACGCCATTGGGAAAGTAATCCCCGTAAAAACTCGAGTCATTGACCTGGTCGGGACCGATCAAAATTGAAAAAGGAGATACATAAGTATTTGGAGGAAAACACAATCCCCAACAGAAAACATTCATCGTATTCGGGAGCGTATCACCGGCATTGATATGCTTTTTCACTTTCACTTCAATGGTATCGGCCGAATTATTTTTCACAGTGGCTTTGGCCTGTATATATGGGTCTGTGGGATCGCCCATAACCTGCACTGTCGTCCCCGGGGCGATGGGTTCGCCGTCAAATAAGAGCGAAAGGCTCTGGCCGCAAACACTGCCAATGATGAGAACAGATAAGGTAAATAGTAATATTTTCTTCATATTCATTTGGTTTTGAAAAATATTAACAAACTGCAAAGATATCAAATATCGATTTATTTATTTGTATTTTTACGTCCAAATATTCAAAAATCGTACCAATGAAACAGTCATTTTTATTGCTCCTTTCATTTTTCGTCATGGTTTTATTCGCTGCGGCACAGCAAGTACCCCGTAATCTGGTTGTAGTTGAAATAGGCACCGGCACCTGGTGCCCATACTGCCCTGCAGCGTCCAATGGCGCCGACGACCTGCTGGCCAACGGGTATGATGTAGCCGTGATCAAATATCACTCCGGCGACAGTTATGCCAATACTTACTCCATTGCCCGGGTAAATTATTATGGTGTGACGGGCTACCCGACCGCTTATTTCGACGGGCTCAATCAGGTCGTCGGAGGAGGCAACTCCTCTCAAACCATGTTTCCCCAATACTCTTCAAGGGTGAACCAAAGGATGGCAATACAGTCAGCTTTCACCATTGACCTGGAAGGGACCCATACCTGCCTGACAGATTTCACCGCCTATGTGACCGTCAACAAAGTGGCCACCAACACCAGCAGCAATCTTCGCCTGCATGCAGTCCTGACTGAAAAACACATTCCCGAAAACTGGCAGGGCATGACCGAGATCAACCATGCCTGCCGGCTCATGATCCCAAACCAGAACGGAACATCGGTTAGTTTTCAGGGAGGGAATACACAAAATTTCACCCTTCAGTTCTCACCCAATCCCGCATGGGTCTTTGAAAACATGGAGCTGGTTGTTTTCCTGCAGGACCATAACACCAAAGAGATCTTCCAGGGAACCAAGCTGATGCTGACCGATTTTATGCCGGAATATTCCTTCGACGCCAATGTCAGAAAGATCGATAACCTGCCGACCGCCGCCTGTAACGGTTTTTTTGAACCCCATATCATTATCCGGAACCTGGGAGCTGAAGCACTCACCGACCTGGAAATCAATTATCATGTCAATAATGGTGCATCACATAACTACATCTGGAGCGGATCGCTGGATTACCTGGAACAGGAAACCGTCGAACTACCCTCTATAGATTTTACAGTTGAAGACGATAATCAACTGTTTGTTCAAAGCATGAACCCGAACGGCAACCCTGATGAATGTCCTTCCAACGACCAGATGACGCAAACCATACCCATGGCCTTATATACCCCAAATTCAATAAAACTCTTCCTGCGCACCGATACCAACCCGGAAGAGACCACATGGGAGATTAAAAACGCATCCGGCGAAGTATTGTTTTCCGGCGGCCCTTATACTACCAGCAATCAAACCATCCAGGAAACCTTCGACCTGGAAGAGGATGAATGTCACACCTTCAGTGTATATGACAGCGGTGGCGACGGTCTGATCCTCCCGGCCTTCGTCATGCTATATCATGGCAGTGGCAATATCATTTACCAGGCATCATTGTTCGGGTACGGTGAATCAACGGAATTCAACACGGCCGATCCGGTGGGTATAGCCGAAAAAAATCAGTATACAAAAGTTGCCATTTATCCCAATCCGGTTCAGAACCGGGCCACCCTGCTGATCAGCCTTGAACAGCCCGTTCCGGTTTCCTACAAGGTTTACAACGCAACAGGCCAATTGGTAGCGGAAGTTGATGAGGGCTGGTTGACAGCCGGACAACATGCCCTGGTGCTCGACGCTTCCCTCTGGAAAACAGGGCTATACATTTACCGGGTACAAATGGGAGAAAAAATGCATAGCGGCAAATTTACTGTTCGGGTGAATTAACCAAAGCTCGTTGCGAGGCTTTTTCGCTGCCTTTCAATATCTTTGCGCTATGTACAATAACGATCTCTCCCCACGCGACGGTTTCGGATCGAAGATAGGGACTGTTGCCGCGGTGGCCGGCTCGGCCGTCGGACTTGGGAACATCTGGCGGTTCCCTTACATCACCGGTGAAAACGGCGGCGCGGCCTTTATCCTGGTCTATATTTTCATCATTATCATGGTCGGCATCCCGGTGATGCTGTCGGAATTCACGATCGGGCGGCGGGCGCAGCGAAATGCCTTCGGCTCTTTCAGGTTACTGGCGCCGCGCCAGCCCTGGTACCTGGTAGGTGTCATGGGCATCGCAGCGGCCTTCATGATCCTGGCCTTCTACAGCACCGTGGCAGGCTGGACCTTCGAATACCTCCGCCTGTCGCTGGTCAACGGCTTCAAAGGGAAAAGCCCGGAGGAACTGAATGCATTGTTCGAAAATTTCAAAACTGCCGGATGGAAACCGGTCATTTGGCAGGTAGTAGTCATGCTGCTCACCGGCGGCATCCTCCTGGCCGGCGTCAGAAAAGGAATAGAGAAATACACCAAGATACTGATGCCTATGCTCCTGGTGTTGCTGGTAATACTGGCCATACGCTCCATCACCCTCCCTGGTGCCATGCAAGGGCTAACCTTCCTGTTCAGGCCCGATTTCTCCAAGATCGATGCTTCCACCATCCTGGAAGCCCTAGGGCAGGCCTTTTTCTCCATGAGCATCGGCATGGGAACGATCATTACCTACGGTTCATATATCCGTAAAAAGGACAGGCTGAGTGAAACGGCCTTTTCGGTTGCAGCAGCTGATCTTGTGGTAGCTTTGCTGGCGGGAATTGCCATTCTTCCCGCTGTATTTGCGTTTGGCATCGCTCCTTCAGAAGGGCCCGGCCTGGTCTTCATTACTCTTCCTAATATATTCCAGCATATGCCAGGAGGATATTTCTGGGCTTTGATGTTTTTCACATTGCTCATCATTGCCGCCCTGACATCCACAATATCAGTCCTGGAGGTTGTGGTGGCATATATATCCGAAGAACTCAGCATCAGACGCAGATACGCAACCATCATAGCAACCATTGGAGTCACTTTTTTGGGTGTTCTATGTACACTATCCCAGGGACCTTACCCACAATTCAGTCTCTTCGGCAGGAATCTTTTCGATCTCATGAACTTCTCCACGGCCAACATCATGTTGCCCACCGGGGGCTTGTTCATCGTTATCTTCATCGGCTGGTTCCTGGGCCGCAAAAATGTCAGGGATGAAATTTCCAACGGAGGAACATTGAAAATCAGGCTGTTCAACATCTTCTTCTTCATCGTCCGCTTCATCGCACCGCTGGCCATTGCCATGGTGTTCCTGAACGGTTTGGGAATCCTGAAATTGTAATTTTTTTTTGCGGTCGGCCGGGTATATTTCCCTTTTTTCCGGATTAATCATTGATGAAAGACCGGATCAAAGATTATTTCTCATTCAGCCGGGGAGAGCAGCGGGGACTGACAGTCCTGCTGGGGCTGCTGCTATTGTCGCTAATAGTTAACCTTTACCTGCCACTGCTGATCCCCGAAAAAGAATTCGACCCGGAGCCGTTCAGCAAACAGGTTGACGAATTCCTGGCTGCTATGGCCAAAGCGGATTCGCTGGCAAGTTTAAAAAATGATGCAAAAGAGAATAAGAAATACTTCGTCTCTGCCCCGGACCTTTCGGCTTTCCTTTCAGATCCGTTCTTCTTCGATCCCAATACGGCAGATGAAGAGACCTGGAGAAGAACGGGGATTGATGGCAGGACTATCCGGAACATCCTCAATTACCGCCGGAAGGGAGGTGTGTTTCGTGAAAAGGCCGATTTAAAGAAGATATACTCCATGCAGGATTCAATCTACCAACTACTAAAACCATACATTTTCATCAAAAAAGATGAAAAACAACCCGCACCCTCTCCTTCACAGCATAAAGAGAAGAATTCCTTTCCTGAAAAAGAAAAAGTACACTACATTATTGAAATCATAGAGCTGAATACTGCCGATTCTTCTTCCCTGGTCAGACTTCCGGGCATCGGGCCCTACTATGCAGAAAGAATTATTCAACACAGGGAAAAGCTGGGGGGATTCTTCGACCTGCATCAGTTACTGGAAATCAAAGGAATAGACAGCATACGCCTGGCGGGTTTTTCCGGTCAGGTCACCACCGACATGCAAATGATCCTGAAAATGGATTTGAACGCGGTTACATTCAAGGAGATGTTGCGGCATCCCTATTTCGAATATTTCCTTGTAAAAGCAATTTTCAACTACCGCGACAAGGTGAAGCGCATCCGTTCGGTTGATGAATTGAGGGATTTGGAAATTATGTACGATGAATTATACGAAAAGATCGCCCCTTATTTGCACATCGATTAATGGCTACTGATTGCCATAGCGGCGGTATGTTCTCTTGATGTTCCTGATCTCTTCATCAGTGATGGTGACATTCCAGTAATCATTTTCATCATCATCGATATTCTCCCCTTCAATGGCATCTCCGGTCTCCTCTTCCAGTTCCCAGGAGTATTTCCGTCTTTGCGGGCCTTCCTTCCGGTAATAAAGGGCCAGGGCAACACCTGCTACCATACCGAACAGGTGCGATTCCCAGGAGATATTCTCCTCCGGGAAGAATTCGGGGAATATTCCCCAGATCAGGCTTCCGTATAAGAAAACGACGACCAGCGCCATAGCCATCAGTCCGGTATGCCGGCGGATAATGCCGCTGATGAGAATGAAAGCCGACAGCCCGTAAACGATGCCGCTGGCTCCGATATGCCAGGCTTCCCTGCCGCCGACCCACACCCAGAAACCGGTAAACAGCCAGATCATGACCAGTATCCGCAAAGCAATGTCGCGGTAAAAAAGGAACAGCGCCGTGCCCAACAGGAGCATCGGCACCGAATTGGCCATCAGGTGCGAAAAATCGCCATGAATGAACGGGGTGGTGACAATGCCAAACAGCCCAAGCCCCTTCTGCGGATATATTCCCAGGAATGCAAAGTTATATCCCCCGATGGTCCTGATGATCATCACCGCCCACATGATCAAAACCAAAATAAATGGAATGACAAGGCTATTAACGAACGTTTTTTCTTCTTTCTGCATTCTGGAAAATAATGGCGTAATGATGTTTTCCTGAAACTGAGAGCAAATGTAGCATTACAATCCGGAACATTGCCTGCGGCAATTAAGTTTTTTTAACATAAAACCACCTTCATTTGCACAACAAACGGAGATGTAATTCCGTTTCATTGAAAAGTTTTCGCTATGTTAGAGTACACCAAAATAATCCTCCAAAAAGTAAGCTTCAGCCCGGCGTTGTTCGGAAAGGAACTGAAAAAATCGCTGAAATGGCTCCGTCAGGATGAGATCCCCGCTTTGAGATCATGGTGTTACCAGACCTTCGGGGATATTTACGACGATATTCTCCGCGATACTTTTCAAGGGAGCTCACTGGCGGTGACCGCCACCCGTTAACCTTCCAACCGTCACGCTCACCGGGAGATGATCGCTGAACCCGCCGTGATAGGCCGGTCCGACATATGTCCTGTAGGGCTTCACACCAGTGTAGATCAAATCCTCCTCCAGCAGAAAGTCGGGCTTGAAGATTTCCGTTTTTCTATCCAGTATTGCCAACCCATTTTCACCTTTGATCATTGCACAGGAGACCAGCACCTGGTCAAATACAATCCAGCTTCCGCCGTGTTTTAACGTTCCTTCTCCGGCAAGGCCGTACCCTGTTGACAAATTGACAATGGGCCACGGGCAGGAGGTTTCAGACAGTGTCCTGATCCGGGAAATGATCTGCATGCTCTCGTCTTCCGGCGCATCGTTAAAATCGCCCATGATCACGATATTCGGCTTATCTTCAACAGCATAGATCCTTTTCACGGAAGCGGCCAGGGTTGCGGCAGCAGCCACCCTTTTAGGCCTGGAGCTACCCGCCCCTCCATAGCGGCTGGGCCAGTGATTCACATAAAAGTGAATGGGATGGTCATCCCAGAGCCGGCCCTTCACACGTAAGATCTCCCTGGTAGTTTCACCGCCTCCCAGCGGTACTTCCAGCCACTCCGCCGTATCGGGTGAGAACAGGCCAGGCCGGTATAGCAACGCCACATCAATCCCCCTCCTGTCAGGGGAATCGCGGTGAATGAACCGGTATCCGAACTGATGAAAAGGGGTGTCATACACCAGTCTGTTCAGCACCTCCCGGTTCTCAATCTCACACACACCGATCACCGCCGGGAGCTCTCCCCTGCCCAATGCTGCCATTACCTGGTAAATCCGGACCACCTTCCTGTAATACCGTTCGTTTGTCCACCGCTTAGGACCGTTGGGAAGGAATTCATCGTCGTTCGTCAGGGGATCGTCCTCGGTATCGAACAGGTTCTCCACATTGTAGAACACAATACGGGCCTGCTGGGCCCGGCATTCTGCCGTTATCACCAGTAAAAAGGCCAGTAAGAAAAAAATTATCGTTTTCATAACATATCACATTAAGTCGCCATACTGTTAATCCGTAAATTGCGTCCGATATACCCGGTGCATGAAAAATTTTTCGTGATTTTCTCAAAACATATCCATCTCCCGTTCGTTTATCCACTGATCAATTTATCCTATGCGATTTTTCATTACACTCATCATATGCCTGTTACTCTGGAGTAACGTCGTGAAAGGGGGCGGTGACTCAGACCTTTCCGCCAGGCGTTACACCGTCAGCGGTTACGTAAAAAATGTCCAGACCGGGGAAGATCTGTTCGGGGCTTCCGTCTATATCTCAGAGCTGAATACTGGGTCGGTCTCAAATGAATATGGCTTTTACTCCGTCAGCCTGAACGAAGGAAAATACACACTGCGTTTTACCTACCTGGGTTATGAGGCGCAGGTGCACGAGGTCCATGTAAACCGGGACATTTTGCTCAATATCAGGATGGAGCCCGCTTCCACTGCGCTCAGAGAAGTGGAGATTACGGCCGAACGAACGGATGAGAACGTGCGGGCGCCGGAGATGTCGGTGGTCAAAATGGATGTGAAGTCCATTAACCGCATCCCTGCCCTGATGGGGGAAGTGGATATCATCAAGGCCATCCAGCTCCTGCCCGGCGTGCAGATGGTCAGCGAAGGATCGTCAGGCTTCAGTGTCAGGGGCGGCAGCCCCGACCAAAACCTGGTGCTGCTCGATGAAGCCACCGTGTATAATGCATCACACTTTCTGGGCTTCTTTTCGGTTTTCAATAACGACGCCATCAAAGACGTCAGGCTCCACAAAGGTGATCTCCCCGCGCAATATGGCGGCCGTCTGGCTTCGGTGCTCGACGTCAGGATGCGGGAAGGAAATCAGAAAAGGTTTTCTGCCACCGGAGGCATCGGGCTGATCTCCAGCAGGCTTACCTTCGAAGGACCCATCATCAAAGATCAAACCGCATTCATCGTTTCGGGGAGAAGAACATATGCCGACCTTTTTCTGCCCCTGTCAAAGGATGAAAATGTGCGGGAGAGCAAGCTCTATTTCTATGATTTCAACGCGAAGGTCAATCATACCTTTAATGACAGGAACAGGATCTACCTGTCGGGTTATTTTGGAAGGGATGTGTTCAAGAATCCATTCGCTTATATGAAACTGGGCAATTCTACCGGTACGGCCAGGTGGAACCACCTCTTTTCACAGCGCCTGTTCAGCAATTTCACCTTTGTTTATTCAAAATACGATTACAACCTGGGAACGGCCAATGAGAACGACCCGAATTCATTTTTATGGACCTCGGCGCTGCAGGATTACCAGTTGAAAGGAGAGTTCACGTGGTATCTCAATCCGGATAACACTCTCCGCTTCGGCTTCAACAGCACCTATCATATATTTGACCCCGGCAAGGCAAAGGGTACCGGAAATGAATCCCTCTTCACCGAATATGCCCTCGACAGAACCTACGCCCTGGAAAGCGGTATTTATATCAGTAATGATCAGAACCTGGGCAGCCGGCTTACCATCAAGTATGGCTTCAGATTCTCCCTTTTTCAGAATACCGGCCCGGGAACGGTTTATCATTACGACGAAGAATACAATGCAAGCGACTCCACGGTCTATTCACCGGGTGACTTTTACAACACCTATTACGGCCTGGAACCCCGGCTGGGGATCACTTTCCTGCTGAACGAAGTTTCTTCGCTCAAAGCCAGTTACAACCATACTTACCAGTATCTTCAGCTCGCCCAGAATTCGACGGCGGGAACACCTCTTGATATTTGGTTTTCAGCCAGCCCGAACGTCAAGCCGCAGGCAGCCGACCAGGTGGCGATGGGTTATTTCCGCAACTTCCGGAAAAATATGATCGAGACCTCTGTGGAGGTATATTATAAATCGATGCGCAACACCATCGACTTCAAAGACCACGCCCAGTTGTTACTGAACAAACAACTCGAAGGGGAACTCCGCTTCGGAAGATCCTGGGCTTACGGCATAGAATTCATGGTTCGCCTACCCGAAGGCAGGCTGAACGGATGGATAAGTTACACCTACTCCAGGACGTTCAGGGAGATCCGGGAGATCAATAACGGGAATATATACCCCGCGCCTTACGATTCGCCCAACGATGTGGCCATTGTGCTGAACTTCGAGGCCACGAAAAGGATCAGCGTGTCGGCCAACTGGATTTATTCAACAGGCAAACCAGTGACATTCCCCACCGGCCGTGCAGTGATCGACGGCGCCATCGTGCCTATTTACTCCGACCGCAACGCTTACAGGATGCGTGACTATCACCGTCTCGACCTGTCGGTTACCCTGCACCAGAAAAAGAAAGAGCAAAGGTTCAACTGGGACCTTGTCTTCTCGGCCTATAATGCCTACAACCGGCACAACGCGTGGGCCATCAATTTTGTACAGGACAAGGATAACCCATACACTACCTATGCAGAGATGACCTATTTGTTCGGGATCATCCCGGCCATAACGTTTAACTTCAGGTTTTAAAGAGATGAAAAAACTATTGCTGATCATCATAGCGCCCCTTTTAATCACCACCTCATGCACCGAGCGGATCGATATCGAACTCGATGAGACCTTTACGCGGCTGATCGTGTATGGCACCCTGACCACCGATACGACCCGGCATTATATTGAATTGAGCAAGACGACAAGCTATTATTATAACCAGGCGCCACCACAGGTCACCAATGCCGTTGTTGAGATTTCGGATAACCTGGGGAACAGGGTTTTGCTGACCGAGGAGAATCCGGGGCTGTATTCAACACCGCCTTCTTTTTTCGTTTTACCCGGCCGGGTTTACACACTCCAGATCGAACTGGAGGAAGAGATCAACGGCCACCGTTATTATGAAGCCACTTCGGTTGTGAATTCAATTAATCCCATCGATTCCATCGGCCTGGTTTATCAACCATTGTGGGGCGAAAAAGGGTTTTACGAGGTCACCTGTTATTACCAGGACGCTCCTACCCGTGATTTTTACATGTTCGATATCTACAAAAACGGGGAACTGCTGACCGATACCATCACCAAGCGAATCGTCGTCTCAGATGAATTCTTCAATGGAAGCTACACCAATGGCATTGGCGTAGGTTTTCTGGACCAGTCCAAAGAACGTGAAATGCTTTATCCAGGAGATACGATCACTTTCCGGGGCAGTAATGTCACAGAAGAGTACTACACCTTTATCTGGACCCTGCAGCAGGAAACCGGTTTTCAAACACCTCTTTTCAGCGGCCCTCCCGCCAATATTCAAAGCAATATAACCAACGGTGCGATAGGCTTTTTCACGGCTTTCAGCGTATCTTACGCGAGCACTGTCTTCCTTCCTTAAAAAAAAATTTTCAACAGACCGGGTATATTTTTCATTTTTCCGGATTAACAGGTATAGAATGGTTTGTACAGACCAACGTATGCCCGGAAGCCGAAAAGGGTTAAGAGAGTAGGCATTTATCCTAAAATTTTAAAGCCTATGAAGAAATTCATCATCCCCCTGATGATCCTGGCAGCTATAGCGGGACAGGGAATTGCGCAGGAGAAGCTGAAGATCGGGGAAGCGGTCAACGGCAAACTGAAAATCACCAACGAGGCGGACCTGAGAAGTTTTCTCATGAACGAGCTCGGCCGGTCGGGAACCCTCGGGAAAGTGATCTATTCAGAGGTCTCCCCGACAGCCGACAGGTTCCTGGCCTGGTTGAAAGTGACCGGCAACCGCGACGATATCACAACCATCGGCGTTTTGCTGGCCAACATCAACAACGATGTTTACATTGTTGCTAACCCGGATCCGCAGATTAATGCGCCGGGCCCCGGTGCGGGAGGCAGCGTAACGTATACCTGTATCGGAGCCCCCTGCAGTAATTGTAACATCAAGGTCACCTGGCCGCCCGGATCCTGGCTTCCCACCGTCTCTTGTTTTTGTAAAGACTCAGGAGGTGGAGAATGTAATATGACTGTTTCGGTCACATTCAATGTCAATATCGGAATGTTTTAAAATCAATGGGGGTAGGCCCTATCCGTCTTCGACCGGTGATGAAAATGGCCGGTCTTGGCAAAGGGTCTGCCCTTTCCAATAACCCAATCAAAATCAACAGAAAATGAAAACAACTATTTTATTCTTACTCAGCATGTTCATAATGTATCCTGTTGTAAGCCAGGCCAATGATCCGGCGCCTTTCCAGGCAGAAGATCCCTTGTTTCATTTTTTCACAAAAATTTCAGAGACGAATTCCATTTCGTACGAAGCTGTTTTCCGTCAAAAAGATTTATTCTCATCAGATACCATTATCTCATCCGGCAGTGTGGTTCTCTGGAAAGAAGGCAACCAGGTTTCGTTTTTTCGCATTATCAATTCGGATAAAAATCATGAACTGGTATATATCTTCGATTCCACCTGGTCGATAAACCACATTAAAAGAGAACGGTATTTCATCGGTGAAGGACTGGAGAAAAGTGCCGGGAATCAACTTTCCAATTTTCTGCCGCTCTCGTTGTTCACGCTTGACAGTACAGCCTATTATTCCGCGCCTTCCAGGGAGGTTGTCTTCGAAAATGAGGAGATCAGAACTATCTCGCTTAAGATACAGGATAAACCAAAAGATATTACCGGCATCAGGTATGAGATAAGCATAGCCAGAAGTGACAGCATGATTCAAAGGATTGTGCAAGATTTTGAATTTGGCGCTTTCAATAGCAATCTTTACCAGGAAAGCATTATGTATAACTACACTTATCCACAGGCAATTACATTTAAAACCCCGGGTGAGTGGTTAGCTTACACGGTGATCTATCCGGTTAATGATCAGGAGGCACCAACGGATAGAACAGCCGGTATGGAAATTACAAAAGGACTCTTCCTGGAAGATCTGATTCTCCTTGATATCCATGAAAAGCCCTTCCGGTTGCCCACTGAAGGAATGGCCTTTATTGATTTGTGGTATGTCGGATGCTTTCCATGTTTGAAAGCTGCCCCGGTCATCGAAAGCCTTTTCAAGGAATTCAGGGAAAAAGTACATTTTTACTCTGTGAATGAAGTTGATAAGGACCTGTCAAAGATCATCAAGTTTAAAGAATCATTGGGAATTTCGTTTCCTGTTTTACTGAACAGGGAAGATAGACTGGCCCCGAAAATCAGCGGAAGCGGCGCCTATCCCGCCTATTTCATCATGGATTGTGCGACTGGTAAAGTCGTTTGGTGGGACGAGGGATATTCGGAAGACACGGAAAGTAAGATCAGGAAGGCTTTGGAAACTTACTTATGATTGTTATGCACAGGCCGGTGAGTTTCTCTGGTTGTAGGGAGGTTGGAATTGTTTCAGATGAGGAAAATATCGCTGGCATACCTGCTTTTGTCATTGGCCGCTTTCGTTTCCGGCCAGCAGGGAACAGATATGCAACGACAATTTGAAGAATTAAAGACCCGGATCAAAACGCTGGAAATAGAGAACCAGGTGATCCGTGCTGAACAACGCGCCGCAGACAGCATCTCTTACAGTAACATCCGCCTGGAGATTTTCGAGGCTTACTCGAATATTTCACAGCTGGGTTTCGATTTCCGGAACACAATCGATAAGATAGCTGTAACCGGACTGTTCACCCGGTTGATGCAAGCCAACAATCCCGCCAGCGACGTGCTGGGCTTCCGGTTTACCGACGTGGTGATGTCGGCGGCAGATAAACATTTTATGCACCAGCTGAAAAAGGAGACAGACCGGAAAAGGTTCTCCCAGGCCATCGGCAATATCATCAGCAACCCCGTCGTATCGACCCTGGCTCACTCAAACCCCATCTCCTCGGTCGTATCCTCCCTCATTACCGTCATTGTCGGATTTACCACTTCCTCTGTCAATGCTAACAAGGATAACAACCGGGCCAGGGATTTATCGGTGGAGCAAAGTACACCTTTCAATGAAAAGGAAATTGCGGCATTCCGGAAAGAACTTGAAATTTACATCAACTTCTATGATGAATTGATCAGCATCTCTGACCATTACCTGAAAGGTATTGAAAATCTGAATGATAAATATGCTTTCCTCGTTCAGTCGGTAACATCATACAAGGCAGAGCTTTACACCCAGACGGAAAGCCAGGAGAATAATCCTTTGATCTCACTGACACTGTCATTACCCGAACCTGACCGAGCCGGGGTTGACTTCGGCAGCATGCTGAACGATCCATCGGTCAGGCAGACACTGCAGGCGGCCAGGAAATTCCCTTTGCTGAAACAATCGGTCGAATATTTCAAAACAGAATATTATTCCCTGTTGTTTCATTTTCTGACCAGCTATTCCCAAACGCTGGAAAAGGCAAAGACATTCCCGGGGCATTCGGTCGACAGTTCAAAGATCGATGCGTTAAGCCGGGAGATTGAAAGTTTCATCACCGCGCAGAAGAAAGCCGGATGATTTCGCTAAATTTGCCGAAAGAACACGATTTGAAACCCACCATAGTCATCGACAGCCACATTCCATTCGTGAAAGGCGTCCTGGAGCCTTATGCCCGGGTAATCTATTCGGAAAGTGCAGCCATTAGCCATGCCTTGGCAAAGCAGGCCGACGGGCTCATCATCCGCACCCGTACCCGCTGCGACGCCAGCCTCCTCGAGGGAACTCCCGTCCGTTTCATCGCCACGGCTACCATCGGCCACGATCACATCGATATGGCATACTGCGAAGCAAGAGGTATCCGGTGGCACGATGCACCCGGGTGCAACGCCCACGCAGTTATGCAGTATGTAGCCTCCGCCCTGGCCGCGCTTTGCCTCAGGCATAAATACACATTGGGAAACAAGCGAATAGCTATAATCGGAGTCGGGAACGTAGGCGCTAAAATAGCATCCCTGGCCCACATACTGGGTATGGTACCATTGCTGAACGACCCACCGCGGGAAAGAAATGAAGGATCTGCGGGATTTGTCAGATTGGATGAGATCCTGGAAACGGCTGACCTCATTACTCTCCATATGCCCCTGCACATGGAAGGCAATGATAAAACCTTTCACCTGGCCGGTGAAACATTTTTCAAAAGGCTGCAGAAGAAGCCCCTGCTGATCAACACTGCCCGCGGCCCTGTAGCCAACACCTCCGCGGTAAAAAAAGCGATCCGGACGGGCCGGATATCCGGGTTCATCGCCGATGTGTGGGAAAACGAACCAGCGCTGGACCTTGAATTGCTGGCCATGACAGACATCGCCACCCCGCATATCGCCGGCTACTCCGTTGAAGGCAAGGCCAACGGCACCGCCGCGTGCGTCCGGGCCGCCAGCCGCTATTTCGGTTTCGGCATCGATAACTGGTACCCCGAAAATCTTCCACAACCTGCCAACCCTCTCATCAAACTGGAAACCGGCACAAAAACCAGCGAACAGCTTATCAGCGAAGCAATCCTTGCCACTTACGACATCATGAAAGACGATGCAGCCCTCCGGACCAATCCCGGTGCTTTTGAATCGCTCAGGGATCTCTATCCCGTCCGGCGGGAGTTCGGGGCTTACAATGTCATGGTTGATGGGGTCGAGGCAATAACTTTTCAAAACTTTTCAACCCTGCACCAGCTATCATCTGATTCTCCCCTATTTTTAAACGGTAAAAATTAACCTCATACTAACCAAAACATAACCATGAGCAAATCCCTTGCTGGCCGGGCTGCCGACAATATCCGCATTTTATCGGCCGCCATGGTGGAGAAAGCCAATTCAGGCCATCCCGGTGGTGCGATGGGCGGCGCCGACTTCATCAACATCCTCTATTCGGAGTTCCTGAACTTTGATCCGGACGACCCGGCCTGGCCGCTGCGCGACCGCTTTTTCCTCGACCCGGGGCACATGTCGCCCATGCTCTATTCCATCCTGCACCTGTGCGGTTTTTACAGTATGGACGACTTGCAGCATTTCCGCCAGTGGGGAAGCATCACCCCTGGTCACCCCGAGCTGGACCTCACACATGGCATCGAGAACACCTCCGGCCCACTCGGCCAGGGACACGTGATGGCCGTAGGCGCCGCCATCGCAGAGCGATTCCTGGCAGCCCGCTTCGGGGAGTGGATGGCACACAAGACATTCGCCTACCTCTCCGATGGCAGCATACAGGAGGAGATAGCCCAGGGGGCCGGACGTATCGCCGGTTTCCTGGGATTACACAACCTGGTCATGTTCTTCGATTCCAACGATATCCAACTCTCCACACCGGTCAATGCGGTGACCGGCGAGGATACCGCTAAGAAATACGAAGCCTGGAACTGGTATGTCCAGACTATCGACGGGAACGATCCGGAACAGATTCGCGCGGCGCTACGAAATGCTACTGCTGAAAAAACAAGACCCTCACTTATCATCGGGAAGACCCGGATGGGCTTCGGCGCCGTGTCGGAGAACGGAGAGCGCATGGAAGGGCTCACTTCCACCCATGGACAACCCCTCTCCAAAGCAGGGGTGTCTTTCGAAAAAACGATACTGAAGCTCGGGGGTGATCCCGGAGACCCATTCAAAGTATTTCCGGATGTCCGGGAATATTACAATGAAGTGATTGATAACAAAAGACTTAGGACGAAAAGACGCAGGCAGGAACAGTTGCAATGGGAAAAAGCCAACCCGATACTGGCAGCCAGGCTGCACAACTGGATGTCGGGAAAACTACCGGAGCTCAACCTGGAGGAAGTGCCTGTCAAGCCCGGCGCCGCCACCCGCAACACTTCGGGCAGTTTCCTGGGATACCTCTCCGGCCAGGACACCAACATGATCGTCATGTCGGCCGACCTTTCGAACAGCGATAAAACAGAAGGATTCCTGAAACATTCAAAACCTTTTTCACCCGGGGATTTCACAGGAGGATTCCTCCATATTGGCGTATCGGAGCTGACAATGGCTGCTATCGCTAACGGGATCGCGCTGCACGGCGGTGTGTTCGTAGCCTGCGGCACCTTCTTCGTTTTCTCCGACTTCATGAAACCTGCCATCCGGATGGCTGCACTGATGGGCCTGCCGGTGAAATATGTCTTCACTCACGACTCCTTCCGGGTCGGGGAAGACGGACCCACCCACCAGCCGGTGGAACAGGAAATGCAACTGCGCTTGCTGGAGCATCTGAAAAACCATAAAGGACGCAACAGCATGCTGGTGCTCAGGCCGGCAGACAGCGCCGAAACGCTGGTTTCCTGGAAGCTCGCCATGGAAAACGATAAAAGCCCTTCCGCGCTCATCCTGTCGCGGCAAAATATCCCGGATGTGATCCCGCCGGAAGGGACCAGCCGCCTTACGCAGGCTGAACTGACCGCCAAAGGGGCCTATATTGTGAAAGAAACACCGCGAAAACCCGACCTGGTCCTGCTGGCCAATGGCTCGGAGGTATCCACCCTGATTGCAGCCGCCTCTATACTGGAAAAAGAGCACAGCATCAGAGCACGGGTCGTATCAGCCCCTTCCGAAGGGTTGTTCAGGCTGCAGGACACTGCCTATCAGCAAAACATTATCCCGGAAGATATCCCGGTCTTCGCACTGACTGCCGGCCTGCCGGTCACCATGCAATGTCTGGCAGGACATAAGGGTGTTGTTTATGGGCTGGAACATTTCGGATATTCTGCACCATATAAGGTTCTGGATGAGGAATTTGGGTTTAGGGAAGAGGATGTTGCAGAGAAAGTTGTAAGAGTTCTGAGTTCTGAGTTCTGAGTTCTGAGTTCTGAGTTCTGAGTTTTGAGTTTTGAGTTCTGAGTTTTGAGTTCTGAGTTTTGAGTTCTGAGTTATTGGTTCTTGGTTCTTGGTTCTTTATTTTCACTTTTCACTTTTCTCTTTTCACTTTTCACTTTTCTCTTTTCTCTGAATGAGTCAGTTGGTTTGTTGGTGATGAATTTAATCCCGTTATTATGGCAAATGGTCTGGGCCAGGTCACGGGCTGAT
>Ga0114946_10000448_pt1 | contig 27630 bp, 21 predicted proteins | sample WalLakDeSediment_FD_88676 | JGI IMG/M metagenome (GOLD analysis project Ga0114946, IMG submission 88676) | Lake sediment microbial communities from Walker lake, Nevada to study Microbial Dark Matter (Phase II) - Walker Lake 11/02/13 Deep Sediment | ecosystem: Environmental > Aquatic >... | reverse complement strand
GATGTCTTCGGACATGGCGACTCCAATCATGTTGCGATTACTGTCTTCCCTAAAGCAATGCTTAGGGACATTAAGGTACGAAAAGATGGTGTGAAACCCAACTTCGGCCGTTGAAGCGGCACGTTTCGAATAGCGATATGAGTCAACACGCGATCAAGGAGCACTCGATGCATTGACATTCGCCGCTTTGCACTCTATCTTGAACAGATGCCGTCAGCTCGGCAACATTAACATCCTCGGGTAAGAAGGAACATCGACGAGGACGACTCAATATCGGAGTAAGGAATGCAGCAGAATACCATCGAAGATATTCTTGATCCCACACCGGATCAAATACCAAGTACTTTACCATTGATCCCCCTCCGTGACGTGGTCATTTTTCCGTATATGATTTTCCCCGTTCTGGTCGGACGCGAGTCATCGATTCTGGCTGTCTCGGAAGCGATAGAAAACGATAAATTCATTTTCGTCACCGCGCAGATGAAGCCGGAGGACGAGGAACCCGAACCCGATGCGTTGCATCATGATGGTACTGTCGCGCGAATTCTCCAAGTACTGAAACTTCCGAACGGTCTGATGAAGGTTCTCGTCGACGGTCTGTTTCAAGCACAAGCGATCAATATCCAGCGCAACGCGAAACAGTTCTACATGGTGGATATAGAACTGGTGACGCCGGTCATCAGTCTCGGAACGGAATTGAAAGCTCTGATGCGTCAGCTCGACGCCGCTTTCAGTGAATACGTGAAATCCCATCGCGACATTCCCAACGAGACGCTGCTCGGTTTCGATGGAATACATGACCCGCTACGAAAAATCTACTTCTGCGGAGCGAATCTTCTGGTGCCTCTTGAAACGAGACAGAGCATTCTTCGCATTCATGAGATCAGGGAGCAGTACTACCACATCATCGGAATCATTTACGATGAACTGGCCATTCTCAGGGTCGAACACGAAATTGACGAGAAAGTCAACGACAACATCCAACGTTCGCAACGCAAGTTTTTCATACAGGAACAAATACGCATCCTCCAACGCGAACTCGGAGAAGACGATGAAGGTGAATTCGGAGAATTCGATGAAATTCGTACTCGCATTCAAGAATCCGGTATGCCGGAAATCGTCGCGAACAAGGCGCGAGATGAACTCGACAAGTTGCGGAAGACCCCCATGCTTTCGCCCGAGGCTACGGTAATCCGTAATTACCTCGACTGGTTGTTGGCTATGCCGTGGAGTGTGACGACAGAGGACAAGCTCTCGATGGATCATGCGCGTCGCGTTCTCAACGCCGATCATTACGGTTTGGAAAAGCCCAAGGAGAGAATTCTCGAGCATATCGCCGTGCTGAATCTTGTCAAGGAAATGAAAGGACAAATTCTCTGCTTCGTCGGTCCACCGGGAGTGGGGAAAACGTCGTTGGGCAAATCGATCGCGCGAACATTGAACCGGAAGTTCGCACGCATCTCACTCGGTGGAGTGCATGACGAAGCGGAAATCCGCGGTCATAGGCGTACGTACATCGGTTCCATGCCGGGGAAAATCATACAGGTTATTCGCAAGGCGGGTTCAGCCAACCCCGTCATCCTTCTCGATGAAATCGACAAGATGAGCAGGGATTTTCACGGAGACCCGACATCCGCCATGCTCGAAGTCCTTGATCCCGAACAGAACAACACTTTCAACGATCACTATCTCGACGTGGATTTCGATTTGTCCAAAGTCATGTTCATCACTACCGCGAACGTGCAGTTCCAAATTCCTCTCCCGCTGCAGGATAGAATGGAGGTGATCGAACTTCCCGGATATCTCGAACACGAAAAACTTGAGATCGCGAAACAACATCTGTTGAAAAAACAGATTGACGCGCACGGGTTGAGCGACTTCGAGTTGCGCTTCGAGGACGACGCCATTCTCAAAATCATTAACGAATACACACAGGAAGCCGGTGTACGCAATCTCGAGCGGAGCATTGCCACAATTTGCCGCAAACTCGCCCGCGAAGTCGTCGCTTCGATGCGTGGTGGAAGAAAAAAGGCGACTACCGCTCCTTCGTTCACCGTCTCAGCCGATCGCGTCGAGCACTTGCTCGGCGTACCGCGTCACCGCAGCCGTGTGCTGGACAAAGCCGGGAAAATCGGATCCGTCATCGGACTGGCTTGGACCAACGCTGGTGGCGACATTCTGCGTGTGGATGTTGCAATGATGAAAGGGAGTGAAAAACTCACCTTGACCGGCCAGCTTGGCGACGTGATGAAGGAATCGGCGCAAGCGTCACTGAGCTACCTGCGGTCGAACGCCCAGCGGCTTGGTATCGCGGATGACGCGTTCGAAAAACGTGAAGTACATATACATCTGCCTGAAGGAAGCATTCCGAAAGATGGACCGTCAGCCGGCATCACCATGACTATCGCGATGCTTTCACTACTGCTCGGAAAAACACCAGCTCACGACATAGCCATGACAGGCGAAATCACGTTGCACGGAGACGTGCTCGCCATAGGAGGACTGAACGAAAAACTGCTCGCTGCCCGCCGGCACGGCATCAAACGCATCATCATTCCTCGCGACAATGAAAAGGATCTGGTTGAAGTTCCGAAGAAAATTCTGAAAGGACTGCGAATCATTCCCGTCGCAACGGTTGATGAAGCCATACCGTATATGTTCGATTCCGGAAAAAGTAAAGCGCGGAGTAGAAAAGCATAACATGGCGTACGAGACTGTACTGTCACTATTGCGAAAATCAACGGACTTCTTTGAAGAGAAAGGCATCGACGAAGCGAAGCGCTCGGCGGAACACCTGCTTGCGCACGCGATGAATAAATCTCGATTGCAGTTGTTTCTCGACTTCGACAAACCCGTTTCCGATCAGGAGTTGCAACTCTTTCGTGCACTGATTCGGCGTAGACTTGCGAACGAACCAGTACAGTACATTGTCGGTAGCGTGGAATTCTACGGCCTTGAATTCATCATCGCACCGCCGGTGCTCATTCCCAGACCGGAGACCGAGCACCTGGTCGAAGCTGTCATCGATTACCTTCGCGACAAGACAAGCGCTACTCGCGTGCTTGACATCGGCACGGGGAGTGGTTGTATTGCAGTAGCGCTGGCCTCTCATGTGAAACACATACGCATCATCGCCACTGATGTGGATGCACGCGCCCTCGACGTGGCAAACGCCAATTCTCTCCGTCATGGTGTTGCGGAGCGCGTCACATTCCTGCAGCACGACATCCGTGCTGATACGCTACAGCAGCTCGATGCACCCTTCGACGTCGTCGTTTCCAACCCTCCCTACATTGCTGCTGCGGATGTTGATGAATTGCAGGCTGAGATTCGACTCCATGAAGCCGCCACGGCATTGACCGATCACGGCGATGGTCTCGGTTTTTTCCGTGCCATTGCCGCCCACAGCGCCGCTCTTCTCGCCACCGATGCTATGCTGGCAGTTGAAATCGCTTATGGTCAGGCGGAGGCGGTACGCGACATTCTCTCGACTGCCGGCTTAAAAGACATCACCGTCCTTTCCGACTATTCCGGTATTCAACGCGTGGTGCTCGCGAAGAGGAGCGGGTGATAGCGATTGTTCCTCGGGATCGCACCTACATTTCATACAGCGTTTCATCGACCTCGGGCGGTGGCTTTGTTCGGCCTGACGCGACACGCTTGCGAAAAAAATCCAACAGGTCTGCGTCATCTTCCATCTCTCCCATTCCGGCTTCGATTTCCTGGGGGTCCTCCCCCTGTTCAAGACGATGCAGCATATCTTCCATTTTTTCACCGAATTCCATTCCAGCTTCCGATGAAAATTTCCGCATGAATCGCGCCAGGGCCTTGGGATCGTTCTCGTCGATGGTATCCATATCGCCTTCCAATGCGGCCATGGCACGTTCTAGTTGACTTTCGTTAAAAGGAAGATCATCCATCTCACCTCCATCGTCGCCTTCGCCGGCGGATTTCGACACGACGGCGAATCGCGACATGCGTTTCGACAAGCTATTCCGCTTGCATTTCGGACACAGCGGCAGTGCATCGGTCACAACACGGCGTGAAAGAAAACTGAAAATGGTGTTGCAGTGCTCGCAATAGAATTCGTAAATAGGCATGCCTTCCTCATTATCATTCGTCATCGGTAAAATGGACATGCGACAACTTTTATGCAATATCCGTGTCTAGGACTTGTCTGTACAAGCACGCATGCATTCAAAAGTCTCCACCCCAAGGCGACGTGAAAAATCGACCCTCCTTGACCTATGTCAAGGAAAGTGCTCTCTGGGCATTGTATGTTGAAGGTGGTATTTCTACTACACAGAGCAGGAAAAACATGGTACGGGACATTATTGAAATAAACGAGGAACTTTGCGACGGTTGCGGCGACTGCGTGATCGGTTGCTCCGAAGGTGCGATCGGAATCGTCGATGGAAAGGCGAAATTGCTTCGCGAAGAGTTTTGCGACGGCTTCGGCGACTGCGTTGGTGTGTGCCCTACGGGTGCGTTGAAAATCGTCAAGCGGACAGCACCCGAATTCAGCGATGAAGCCACACGGGCGCATCTGCTACGAATCGGCGGTATTGAAGCAGTGCAACGATATGAGCAAGCCCAACAGCGCCACGAAGCCGAACAGATTGGTGCATGTCCAAGCAGCTCCGTGAGTGTTCCATCTGAAAACCGGCTCACGCAGACGTTGAACATGCCGGACAAACCTGCTTCTGGTGGCGGCGGGTGTCCCGGTTCGATGGCGCGAAGCATTGCGCGCGACGTCCAAGCGATGAATCCACCAGCCACACAGAGCATACTCCCTTCTGAGCTGTCGCAATGGCCAGTGCAGTTGCATCTTGTGCATCCGGCAGCACCATATTTTCGCAATCGCGAATTGGTCGTGCTCAACACCTGCGGTGGGTTGGCGTCTGCTGAGATTCATCAACGGTATTTGCGCGGCCGTAGCGTGGTCGTTGCTTGTCCGAAACTCGACAATACCGCTCCGTACGTTGAGAAACTGACAGCGATATTCAGAGACGGCGCAGTGTCGAAAGTGATTGTCGTGATAATGGAAGTACCTTGCTGCGCAGGGCTTTCGATGATGACGAAGCAGGCACACGCATTATGCCAACGCAGCGATTTGCCTATGGAAGAACACGTCCTGTCACTCGAAGGAGAAGTGAAATCCATACGCGGTTTGGCATAACTCCTTGCCAAGCGGAAATCGCATTCCGGATACGACAGTCCTGTGTCTACAGCGTTTTCCGGGAAATGTTCCGTCTTTCTCATACCTCGTCCCCGTTTTTTCTGTATATTGATCGTGCTGCTCAATCACGAGGTGAAAAAGAATGAAACGTTTCCCGGTTATTATCGTGCTGATTCTCGCTGCTTGTTCGGCCGGGAATCATCCACCCCTCGCTGTAGTGGACAGCGTGGATTTATCCCGGTATCTCGGTCGCTGGTATGAGATAGCCCGTCTGCCGAATTCATTTCAGAAACGTTGCGTCTGTTCTAGCGCCGAATACGAATTGAACGACGACGGAACAATACGGGTTGTCAACAGTTGTCTTAAAGGCGATGTGAAAGGTGAGACCGAGCAGGCGACCGGGAAGGCGTTCATCGTCGATGGCAGCAACAATGCGAAATTGCGAGTTCAGTTTTTCTGGCCATTTCGAGGTGATTATTGGATAATCGAACTCGACGAACAGTATCAGTGGGCAGTCGTGGGAACACCGAATCGCAAGTACTTGTGGATTCTGGCTCGCGATCGCAACATGGACGAAACCACGTATTCCATGCTCCTCGAACGAATCGCAGCGAAAGGGTTTGATACGACGATGCTGATTCGGGAAAAAGTAGAGTGTCCGTAGCCAAAGCCGCATGTGCCCTCATGTCACGGTTGAATAAGCCAAACCACATGCTCGCTCAGCGTCTCCCCTGCTCCACAGCATTATCGGTGCTGTATTCCATCAACAGCTACGAAGCAAACATATCACAGCTACATCGAAGTATCTCGCGCTTTGGCAAAAAGCCGTCGGCGCATGAACACAAGTTTCCGTAGTTGAAGAAAGCAATCCCCCGAAAAAACGGGGGATTGCTGTAAATGACAGTGATTCACGGAATTATTTTTTCGCACGCTTCGATTTTTTCTTCGCAGCTTTTTTCGTATTCGGTCGAGGATTCTTCAACGCAGCACGAGCGGCCGCGAGCCGTGCGATGGGAACACGGAAGGGCGAACAACTTACATAGTCCAAGCCGATATCATGACAGAACTCGACCGACAGAGGTTCTCCGCCGTGTTCGCCGCAAATACCGAGTTTAATGTCAGGTCTGGTCGAACGACCGCCGCTAACGGCGTACTTCATCAGAAAACCGACACCCGGTCTATCGATCGACTCGAATGGATCCCGTTGGTAAATGTCTTTTTCGACATACACCGGGAGAAAGCGGCCCGAATCGTCCCGGCTGACACCGAGAGCGGTTTGCGTCAGATCGTTGGTACCGAAGGAGAAGAATTCCGCGACCTCGGCTATTTCATCCGCCGTGATAGCGCCGCGAGGGATTTCTATCATCGTCCCGACCAAGTACTTGAACTTGGTCTTGTTCTCTTTCATCACTTCCGCAGCGACACGTCTGACGATTTCTTCCTGGGACTTCAACTCCTTCACGTGACCGACGAGAGGGATCATGATTTCCGGTAGCACCTTGATACCGCGTTCGAGCACGTTCACCGTCGCTTCGAAAATGGCGCGGGACTGCATTTCCGTTATTTCCGGATATACGACTCCGAGACGGCAGCCGCGGAAGCCGAGCATGGGATTGAATTCGTGCAGCGCTTCGATGCGCTCGCGAACTTTCGCTGCGGGAATGCCGAGCATGTCCGCCAATTCCTTCTGTCCCTTGTCGTCATGCGGGAGAAACTCATGCAACGGCGGGTCGATGGTGCGAATAGTGACCGGGCGACCGTTCATTGCTTCGAATATGCCCTCGAAATCCTTTCGTTGGAATGGGAGAAGCTTCGCAAGCGCCTTTCTTCTGTCTTCGACAGTATCCGCGAGAATCATTTCACGCATTGGTCCGATTTTTCCCTCGCCGAAAAACATATGCTCGGTACGGCACAGACCGATGCCCTCGGCACCGAAGGCCACCGCGTTTGCGGATTGATCGGGTTGATCGGCATTCGTACGAATGTTGATTTGCCTATGCTTGTCCGCCCATCGCATGATTCTTTCGTACATCTTGTACACAGGCGCACTGTCCGGATCCAAGGTTTCATCAATGAGCACCTGAAGCACCTCGCTCGGGAGCGTCGGGAGCTGACCCGACAACACTTCACCAGTACTACCGTCGATGGAGATGTAGTCCCCTTCCTGAATCACTTCCTTGCGACCCGCAATGCGCATCTCGGAGGCTTTGTAATCGATTTTCAACGGATCGCAGCCCGCGACGCACACCTTCCCCATTTGCCGGGCGACAAGTGCAGCATGCGAAGTCATTCCACCACGCGCCGTGAGAATACCCTCGGAAGCGTCCATGCCTTGTATATCTTCCGGAGACGTTTCAATGCGAGCGAGTATAACCGGCAAGCCATTTTTCGCGAATTTGACAGCGTCTTCCGCGTTGAACACTACCACTCCGGACGCAGCCCCCGGACCTGCATTCAAGCCCTTCGCGAGAAGACGGTTCTCCTCGATCGCTCTCATCTTGGCTTTCGGGTCGAATATTGGACGGAGGAGTTGATTAAGCTGATCAGGTTCGATGCGTAGCAATGCTTCTTCGGCAGTGATCAGCTTTTCCTTCACCATATCCACTGCTATTCTGATTGCCGCGAACGCCGTCCTCTTACCGACGCGGCATTGCAGCATGTAGAGTTTCCCGTGCTGAATTGTGAATTCGATATCCAGCATTTCGCGGTAATGCTTCTCGAGAATACTGCGGAATTCCATGAGTTGCTTGAACGACTTCGGGTCCTTGTCCTTGAGCTGCACTATGGGGAGAGGGTTGCGTGTACCCGCGACGACATCCTCGCCCTGTGCATTCATCAGGAACTCTCCATAGAATATATTCTCACCCGTGGCCGCATCACGAGTGAAAGCCACGCCTGTTCCGGAATCCTCGCCCGCATTGCCGAACACCATGGACTGAATGCTCACTGCGGTACCCCAATCCGAGGGAATATCGTTTAGTTTGCGGTACACGATGGCCCGCGGATTCATCCACGAGTTAAACACTGCACCGATGGCGCCCCATAGTTGCTCCCACGGATCGTCCGGAAAGGTTCTGCCTGTTTCCCGCTTAATCGCCTCCTTGAATAGCCGAACCAATTCCTTCAAATCTTCCGCATCTAATTCGATGTCCAAGCTGACGCCGCGATCATGCTTCATCTTTTCGAGAATTTCTTCGAAGGGATCGATATCCGTCTTGGTTTTTGGTTTCAAATCGAGCACGACATCTCCGTACATTTGTACGAAGCGGCGGTAGGAGTCGTACGCAAAGCGCTCATTAGCAGATTTCTCTATCAATCCTTTCACCGTCTCGTCGTTGAGACCGAGGTTGAGAATAGTGTCCATCATACCCGGCATTGAAGCGCGGGAACCGGAACGCACGGACAGCAGCAGGGGGTTCTTCGGGTCACCGAACACGCCGCCCATTTCCTTCTCAACTCGTTTCAGGGCTTTGGCGACCTGCTCCTCCAGCTCCTTCGGGTAGCGTTTTTCGTTCGCGTAATACCACGTGCACACCTCGGTCGTGATGGTGAATCCAGCCGGTACGGGCAGTCCGATATTCACCATTTCCGCGAGGTTTGCACCTTTGCCCCCAAGCAGCCCTTTCATTTCGGCTTTTCCGTCCGCCTTGTTCCCGCCGAAATAATAGACGAATTTCTGCTTTCCGCTCTTCTTGGGTTGTACTTTCCGGGGTTTTGCTTTGGCCATGAAATTACTCCGTATATTTTTGACTCGATGCGAATGATGATGCGTGGGTTGAAAATTCCCTATGTTCCGAACGCAGGTCCGGAATTTTCATCATTCCTGAAAAGTACGAAAAAACAGGGAGATTTGCTCACGAAACGCGTGCGGCGCTTCAGAATTGACGAATGCGTAAATCATGAACGCGTGCTTTGACGATACAAGCTGCCTTCCGAACGAGAACGTTTCACCGTGAAACAACAACAGGGACTTTCGGTGAATGTTCCGTTGCAGTACCTTGTTATACATGTTGTGCAACAGTGTGACTGGCTGTCCGCGTCAGACGTTCAATCGCAATCACCTTTCGCACACGTTCACGGTATTCCAACATCCTCCCTACGAACAATGCAATTTATACGATTTGCTTTTCTTTTATTACTGTTCAATGGCCTCGCGGTGTCCCAAGATGTAGCATCTCATCTTGCGCGTGGCGATGCGGCGCAGTTGCAGATGAAAGCAGATGTCGCTCTTGCTGCGTATAGAGATGCGGAAAAACTTGAACCTCGCAACGTCGAAACACTGTGGAGAATTTCGAAAGTACTCTCCGATTTCGCGGCGGACGAAAGCGACGAAGCTCGTGCGAAGCAGTTCTTGCGACGAGCATTATCTTACGCAACATGTGCGGTACACATCGACTCCTCACACGCTATGGCATGGGTATCGCTTGCTATTGTACATGGGCAACTGGCAGTGATTGCTCCAGTAGCCGACAAACTTGAATTATCGAAAAAAATTCAACAGTACTCTTCGCGTGCCCTGGAATTGGACCATAGCAACCATCCGGCCATGCTTGTGCTTGGAATGTGGAATCGAGAGATTGCATCCTTGAGTTGGATCGTGAGATTGACGGTAAGACTTGTGTATGGCGGCGTCCCCGATGCCAGCCTTGAAGAATCGCAGCGTCTGCTCACCGCTGCAGCCGCACTGCGTCCTGATGATATCATGAGCAGGGTTGAATTGGCGAAAACACTCATCGAACTCAAGGAAAAGAATGAGGCGATGATGCATTTACGGAAATCGCTGGCGCTTCCTCTGCGCGACGTTGGAGACCCTCGACGTCAAGAGGAGGCCCGCAAATTGCTCCGCGAACTGACATGAGCGCGATCGATGATGCACGCAGAATCCGATCAGCTTCGACAGGCTGTAGTACGACGCTACAGGTGAAAATATCACGAACACCGTGTGGAATATCGAGATCAAGCGATGGCCGAAAGGAAGGCCCGACCGATGCTGTCGCGAAGCGGGTGTCCCTCCGCAAGTCGTTCAGGATGCCAGTGTATGAGCATGAGAAATGCTTTTCCCAAGGGTTCCCTCCATTCCATCGCTTCGACGATTCCGTCCGAACAGCGTGCTGACACACTGAGTTCAGTTGGAATAGCATCAACACCCTGATGGTGTGCGCTGTTGACAAGCGAGACTTCTTCGCCCGTTATTCGATGGAGCAAGCTTCCAGGCGAAATGCGAACGTCGTGAATACTATCCCTGCCTCCCTGCCTGTGATGGCCGTCTATGCCCATCGATGGCAAGTCGGAGTGCAAACTACCTCCGAAAGCGACTGTGACGATTTGCAAACCGCGACAAATGCCTAGCACGGGAATATTGCTTCGCTTAGCAATTTCGATCGCGTGCAACTCGATGGCATCTCTGCTACTATCGATGTCGCATAGTCCACGTGCGTCTTCGCGACCGTACAGCGCAGGATCGGGATCGCCTCCACCCGGAAGAAGTAGCGCATCGGCATCGCGCATAACTGTTTCCACGGTGTCCGCATCGAAAAGATTCCGGAATTCCAAGGCCGGAGAAATTCCACGCAACCATGTGACGCAGTCACCGTGCGATACCGTTTCAGGCTTGGTACAAACAATTCGAGGCATGCATTCAGACGAAAGTCGAGGGATCGGGCGCTGCGCCGGGACCGGGATTGTACCGTTGCTCCAAGCCGAGCAAATAGTCCCAGGAATATATGCCGGTGTCGTGTCCATCTCCCCACACTGCGGCAACCGCATAGTTGCCGACAGGCGTCAATCGAAGCAGTTCGTACTTCCCCGGAACCGCGATCGGCAATTGCACAGGCATACGGATTTCTCCGAAAATGTCACTTTCCCCTTTGCAACTCGCGCAAGGACACCCGTCGCGTAGGTGTTGCAACGAAACCCGTGCTGTGTGACCATCGTCCCAAGTGATTCGCAAATCGCGACCATCAACAAGCTTGAATTGCTTCGGTACAGGCATGATTCCGTTTTCACTTGTGTGGCAGTGTTGCGTCAAGGACAACGGCCGGCATTTCTCCAAGCACCTCTGCTGCGTGTATGGTGTTTGCGGAAATGAGGAATCGTTGCCCTGGTTTGAGAATGAAGTCGGCACCATCCATTGTGATCTTCATGCTGCCGTTCAGTAGCACATGCAAGGTATCATGATCATGCGAGTGAGAAGGGAAACACATACCACCCGGATAGCTGTAAACATACAGGTTGTACCCTTCGTCTTTCAATTGTTGTTTCAAAGCTGCAATCTGTTCGCCATCCATTAGTAGCTCTCCGATTCGTTGGGAAAGTTGCCGGACTTAACATCGAGAATGTATTGGCGAAATGCCGTGTCCATATCGTCCGCAAGGGAAGCATAACGGCGTACAAAGCGAGGACGAAAATCCTCGAACAGACCAAGCATATCGTGTGTGACGAGAATTTGTCCGTTGCAATGCGGTCCAGCCCCGATACCGATTGTAGGAATGCTAACGCTCTCGGTGATTCGTTTACCGAGCGTGGCTGGAATTTTTTCAAGCACAATTGCGAATGCCCCGGCTTGCTCAAGCTGTCTGGCATCCTCGATAAGGGCTGCGGCTTCGTCGTCGCTCGTGCCGCGCGGACGATATCCGCCGTATTTCAGTATGGATTGAGGCATCAATCCGATGTGGCCGATGATGGGAATACCCTCGCCCGATATTTTTTCCACAACGGCGGAAACGCGGCGTCCGCCTTCGACTTTCACACCACCGGCACTGGTTTCTTTCATCACGCGACCCGCGCTGCGAAATGCTTCCTCCGTAGTCACTTGATATGACATGAAAGGAAGGTCTGTCACAACCATCGCACGTCTCACGATTTTGCTGACTGCCTTCGTGTGGTAAATCATTTCGTCGAGCGTGACGGGGAGCGTTGTGTTATTGCCTTGAAAAACGTTGCTGACGGAGTCGCCGACGAGAATGATATCTATTCCGGCATCATCGAGCAGGCGTGCTGTCAGATAGTCGTATGCCGTCAAGCAGGCGATGGGAATACCGGCATCGCACAGTTCCTGGATGGTTCTGGTTGTAACGCGTTTCGTGGATACTTGTATTTCACTGCTCATGTCCGTCATCCGCTCACTACATTGGAAATGTACTCAATCCCGGGCAAAGATGGTATGTCGGTTTCCCAAACTCGTTCAAAGCCCGTGTGGACGGCTTGAGCGACCTCGGAAGCGGAAATTGCACCACCGAGAATTTCCCGTAAACTGATGGTGTGCCGTCGCATATCGTGTCGGAGTTGTTCACGGACCTGCTCGGACACGGCGAGGTAATCCGGAAGCGCGAGGTGTGCGTCACCGATGAGTATGGACCCGTGCTGCAGTACAGTGCTTCCGATGCGTCGTTGGGCGCTGCCGACCAGTTTACGCCCCTCGTACTCGATCTCGTACCGTGCGGAGCTGGAGAAGCACGGAATGCCGCCGGGTTCACGGTAGAGCTTCGGAAAATTCGCTTGTGTGCGCGCGACGCTGATAGTAGGGGCAAGAGTTCGCAAGCCCGCGACGAGTGCTTCACTGATCATTCGGTATACGTCCATGATGCTTCTCCCTTCAGAGTGCATCACGACGCTATACGTCAATTCCTCGGCATGAAGAATGGCACGCCCGCCTGTGGGGCGGTGGACGACGTCGTATCCGGCGGCTTCGGTTCTCGTACAGTCGATTTCATTACTGTTCTGATGTCTGCCGAGCGAAATGCACCATGGCGACCATGTGTAGACTCGCAGCAGCGGCGTACCGAGGCCTGCATCCAGCGCTTCGGCACGCTGTACGTCGAAGGCCATATTCCACGCACCGTTATGAGCGCCGGTATCGACAAAGGAAAAGGAGGTGTTCATCACAATTCACCCTTCAGGTATATCGTCGCCAGCATGCGGCCGGCTTGTTCTCCATCACGCCGCCAAGAGTGGAACAACGTTTCGTTGTGAATCGTGCACAACCCGTCTATTTCTATATTGTCCGGTCGAACGCCGGCTTGCTCAAGCTGATGCGCGTTCAGACCCTTCAGATCGAGATGATGATGTTCACCGACAGTATCAACCCATGCTTCGGGAAACAATCCCGCAACATCAGCTCCTACCTGATAGCAGCATCGCCCTGCCGACGGAGCAATGAAGGCGAAAAGTCCTGCAGTATCCACGCGGAATTCTTCCACCAAGCGCTGTACGGTTTTCAACGTCACGCGTGCAGCGCTGCCACGCCAACCGGCATGCACAACGGCCACGATTTGTTCGTTCGGAGCGTAGAGTACGACTGGAACACAGTCTGCACTTCGCACGGTCAAACCGATGCGTGCATGGCGCGTGATCATCGCATCGGTGTTCTCGTAAAGACCGGGTTCGGAGATATCGCGGATAGTGTCGCCATGCACCTGCTTCATCATTGCCAAATCCGCAGCTTCAAGGCCGAGAGCTTCCGCGAAACGCGAGATATTGTTGGTGACGCGAGCGTCGTCGTCACCGAGACCGTATCCGAGATTGAATCCGTACGGAGCGTCCGGCGCTTCTCCCTGCCTGCTGCTCATCGCGAATGCTGCATTGGGAAATTGCGACAGAAGTGAGGAACGTATCAAAGCGAGAGGAAATTCTTCCATGACGTTGTTCATGCTCATCGTGACTCCGTGTATCAAGGTCGGAAGCACTCATATATGCGAAAGTGCTTCCTCCAAATCCTGAATGATGTCGCTCGCCCGCTCTATTCCGATCGACAGACGAATGCCGCCGGGATCCATGCCACGCAGCACCTGCTCCTCCGCTGGAATGGCGGAGTGCGTCATGCTCCCCGGATGCTCGATCAGAGTGCGCGTATGCCCGAGGCTCACGGCAAGCGTGATCGTATAGGCATTATCCGCAACGTAATTGATCAATGTTTCGCCTTTATCGCGACTTTCCTGGGCTGATGCCGCTTTCAGTGTGAAATACATAAGCGTTCCGGGTGCGAATTCGCCGTCGTAATTCGTCATTTGCTTGCGCGCGAGATCGTATTGTGGAAAACTCTCAAGTCCGGGATAGCTCACCGAACGAATCTTTGCATGTTGCTCGAGAAATTCGGCGACGGCCATGCTTGTCTCAATCTGCTTCTGCACACGCAACGAGAGTGTCGGCAACCCGTACACCAGAACAGGCCAAGCAGACTTGGGCGAGAGTACTCCGCCGAAATCCTTCCGGTACAACAGCAGCATATCACGCCATTTCTCCGGTCCTACCACAACTCCGCCCATATCGGTGCCGAATCCACCTATACCCTTGGTCAATGAATGTACGACGAAATCCACTCCGTGCTCGAGCGGACGCTGACAGTACGGTGTAGCGAATGTGTTGTCCACAACAACGTATATACGTTCGTCTTCGGGCCTGCTGTTGTTGATGCGCTTCATGAGATTCGTGATGGCGCCAATGTCTATTAGTGTCAGTGTCGGATTGACGGGACTTTCAAAATAGACGACACGCGTGTCTGGTGTTATGGAGGAATGCAGCCCATCGAGGTCATGCAGGTTGATCAGTTGCACATCGATATTGTAGCGCGGATACCAGTTTCGAAACAGTGAAAATGTACATCCGTACATCGTGCGATGTGCTATGATCTGCTCACCGCTTTTCGTCAATATGCCGAGAATCGCTGAAATCGCCGCCATTCCGCAACCGAAGGTCACCGCGCATTCGCCATTCTCGGCATACGCGAGATTTTCTTCGAGAATATCCTTATTGGGCTCCCCCAGCCTGTCGTATATCAGAATCGGTTGCTTGTTCTTCCGTTGTTTCGCAGTATTGGCGAACTCTATGAAACCCTGAGCCCCTCGCTGCGCCGAATCCAATCTGTATGTCGCCGATGACGTAAGAGGTGGAAGCACATGGTGATCATAGTCCCATTTCATCGAGTGGGTTTTGCCGTAAATCAATTGCGTTTCCTTTGAGTACCGCTCGTTGTTCTGTTCGTCAGCCATGTTCGTCTCCGTGTAACAGGTTCTTGTTCATGATGATTCGAATAACATTCAAGTACCGCTTGGCGTAAAACGGTCAATCGGAGTTAAAATACCCAGATATCGACGCAAAAGCAAAATTGTCCGATAGAGCGAACATTCAGCCGCGCCGAATGCCGCATTGGAAGCATTGTCATTGTCCAAAACAACATCGATCTTGTGAGTGGCGGGAAAACGACCAAGGAGAGCAACATGAAAACTCGCGACGACGCGCTTGCATTGCTTCATGAATACACGAGTTCGGAGGGACTGAGACGTCACGCGCTGGCTGTGGAAACAGTTATGCGAGCATTGGCACGCCACTATGGTTGCGACGAGGAGGAATGGGGAATGACGGGATTACTTCACGATTTCGACTACGAGCGACATCCGACTATGGAGGAACATCCCATTGTCGGAAGTCACGTACTAGCAGAACGCGGCTTTCCGGAACACATACGACGCGCGATTCTGTCGCACGCAGACCACACCGGTGTAGCTAGAATCTCGCTCATGGAACGGGCGCTGTTCTCGGTAGACGAATTGTGCGGCTTTCTGCTCGCCGTCGCGTACGTCCGCCCGGACAAACGCATCGCCAGCGTAGAGCTGCGTTCGGTGAAAAAAAAGATGAAGGACAAGGGTTTCGCACGGGCTGTCAGCAGGGACGACATGCTCAGGGGTGCGGAGGAACTTCGCGTACCGTTCGATGAGCATGTCGGATTCGTTCTCGATGCGTTGAAAAAAAACGCCGATGCGCTCGGAGTGTGATTCTACACCGACACGAGTGAGCGCAGTGCGTCGTGGATATCAGCGTAACGAAACGTGTAACCGTGTTCCAGCACGCGCTGCGGATGCACGCGCTGCCCACCGAGCAGTGTTTCGCCGAATTCACCCAACGCCAGTTTGACGACGAAGGCAGGTACTGAAAAACGCGCGGGTCTATTAAGCGTCTCGCCGAGCGCGACGGCGAAATCCCGGTTGCGCAGTACTTCTGGTGATACGACATTCAAGGCACCCGAGACGTTCTCGTTTTCAATGGCAAATAGAAACATACCCGCTACGTCATCGATATGCACCCAGGGAAACCACTGATCGCCGTTGCCGACAGGGCCACCGGCGAACATTTTGAAGGGTGTGAGTAGTTTCTCCAGTGCACCACCGTCTTGGGCAAGGACCACGCCGAGTCGAGGCGTCACGACGCGTACGCCGTGTTCGGCAGCATGAAGCGCTTCTGCTTCCCAGTCACGACATACCGTCGCGAGAAAGTCATTGCCTGCGTCGCTCGTCTCGTCAATTTCCAAGTCGCCCGTATTCCCGTAGTACCCGACAGCGGATACGGAAAGCAACACCCGGGGTTTTCGCTGCGCCGCAACTATGCCGGAAACGATATCGCGTGTTCCCAGTATGCGACTGTCGTGAATGCGCCGTTTGTAATCGTCGGTCCATCGCTCCTCGGCGATCGGTTCGCCTGCGAGATGAATCACACAGTCCGCTTCATCAATGGCAGACGACCATTCGCCTGCAACACCCGGTGCCCACAACAGAACCCTATGAGCATCCGGGAAGCGATTATTCGCGCGTTCGGGATTTCTTGTAAGAACTATGACATTGTCGCCGCGATCGCGCAACGCGCGATATATGTGACGGCCGATGAGACCGGTCGCGCCGGTCATAACATGAGTTTTGGACATGGGTTTTGTCGACGGCTGTTGTTCAACTACAATGCTAACATACGAATAAACCAGTGTATCATGCATGTGATTCCACAGAAAACACAAATCTTCATGCACGGAAGAGTTGTGTCGGGACCCGATACCTGATTCTCGATCGGCCGCGCAACGTGGGTACTTCGAACACGCGGCCGCAGCGAAATTCCGTCGGAAATTCAGCGGCGTCGTTCACTACTTGTTCCGTGAGCCAGGGATTGATGCGAACACGACGCCCTTCCGAAACCCGGGAAACACGTGCAAGTCACCCGTAAATGCAGTGGAAACAGCTTGCATATTTGTCAGTGATGCGTAAGCGTTGTAACTTTTCCAAGACCATGTTCCATCATTCAGACGTCAAACCCATGATAGACACTATTCAGCAACTGTTGGGTCCTGAAGCGGAGGACTTACTGAACTATACTTGCACGGGTGTTCCGAAAGAAGACCTGCATCTACCCGGGCCGGATTTTGTAGACCGCGTATGGAAGGACAGCGACCGCAATCCCCGAGTTTTGGTCAACCTGCAACGTATCTACAACTCCGGTCGCCTTGCGGGTACGGGCTACATGTCGATACTTCCGGTGGACCAAGGCATTGAGCACAGCGCCGGTGCATCCTTCGCACCGAATCCGGTGTATTTCGATCCGGAAAACATCGTAAAACTCGCCTTCGAAGGTGGTTGCAACGCGGTGGCAAGTACACTCGGCGTGCTCGGCAGCGTTGCACGCAAGTATGCGCATAAGATTCCGTTTCTGGTGAAAATCAATCACAATGAATTGCTCACCTACCCGAACAAGCATGACCAGATTCTGTTCGCCAGTGTTGAACAAGCTTACGACATGGGTGCTGCTGCAATCGGTGCTACGGTGTACTTCGGGTCCGAAGAGAGCAGTCGTCAGATCGTCGAGATTTCGGAGGCCTTTTCGTTGGCGCATGAACTTGGCATGGCTACCGTGCTGTGGTGCTACCTGCGCAACCCGGCGTTCAAACAGGCCACGGATTATCACCTCGCGTCCGATCTGACCGGCCAAGCGAATCACTTGGGCGTGACTATGGAAGCCGATATTATCAAGCAGAAATCACCCGAAAACAACGGTGGCTACAACGCTGTGAACTTTGGGAAGACGCACAAGCTGGTATACGAGAAGCTCACATCCGCGCATCCCATAGACTTAACCCGTTACCAAGTCGTGAATTGCTACATGGGACGAGCCGGCATGATCAACAGCGGTGGCGCATCTACTGGCGCGGCAGACCTTGCTGAGGCTGTTCGCACCGCAGTAATCAACAAGCGCGCCGCCGGGCAAGGACTCATTTCCGGACGCAAGGCTTTTCAGCGACCAATGAGTGATGGCGTAACACTGTTGAACGCCATACAGGATGTGTACCTTACACCGGAAGTGACGGTGGCATGATATGGGAAAGGTTAAAGGTTAAACGTTAAACGTTAAACGTTAAAGGTTAAGGGTTGAAGGTTGTTTGTCGAAGATGGGGATGTGAAATGTTGTTATAAGGAGAAGTTTCTCGATTTATGATGAACGGATTCATTTCACTACCATTACCCTGCGCACTATTCTCACTGCGCCTGCGTCGAGCGTACACAGATACACACCCGACTGCCAGTCGGAAACGGGAAGAAGTACGTTGTGCGTGCCGGCGGCGAGCAATTTCATATCGTGTACGCGCGCGATTTCGCGACCCGCAAGGTCGTGAATGACGAGAGAAACCGGCAGAGTTTCAGGCAACACGAATTTGAGCGTGAGCCAGTGGTACGCCGGAATGGGATATGCTGCATCGAAACTGACGATCACGCCGGAATGCGCGGGAGCTACCTCCACTACCGGAGAGTGTTCGAAGCTGCCGTCGTAATCAATCATGCGAAGGCGGTAGGAGATACGTGAAGCGACGAGATCGGGATCGGAATCGAGAAACGCATACTCCCGGGTCTCGCTTTCTTTCGCATCGGCCGCCACGAAGCCGATATCCTTCCACGAAGCGTGTCTATCGTCGCGACGTTCTATGATGAAACCGTAAGCGTTGATCTCGCTTTCCGTCCTCCATAGCAATTGTACTGCACCGGTGATGCGCTGAGCGGAGAGGAGGGAGAGGGTAACGGGTATGCGGCCGTCGGTGTAGAAGCGAGTGATGAAAGCATCCGCATAACCACGTCTGTGGATACTTGTCTGTGTTGCATTGTATACCGGGAAGTTCTCGCTCTGCGTTGTCCCGGCTACATACAGACGCCCGCTTCGATCGTACGCTGCCGCCGATATTATGTCAGTGCCGCTTCCGCCAAGCCAGGTAGCCCACTGTCGTGAACCTGCGCTGTCGAACTGAAGCACAAAACCTTCCCGTACCGGCCCGGAGACTCCGGTATCCGGACAGACCGGAAACGCGGCGTTATACATCGGGAAATCTCGACTTTCAGTGTACCCCGCTAGACAGATTTGACCAGAACTGCTGACAGCGATCCCACCCGATCCAAGGGAATAATCATTGCCTGTACCCCCATAATACGTTGACCAAAGAATCGCGCCCTGCGATGAAATTTTTGAAAGAAACGCGTCATTCGAGCCAGCGCTCGTATCCTGAAACGCTCGCGCGACGGGAAAATCCGAACTGCCGGTAGCCCCGGAAACGATAAGATCACCGGCTGGACCGATGCGGATACCGTGAGCATAATCCGATGCACTTCCTCCATGATATGTACTCCAGACGATTGCGCCATTACTGTTGAATCGCGCAATGAAAGCATCACCGTTACCGCCTCCGAAACTGTTCTGTCGTGCATTCAGAATTGGAAAATCCACACTCCGGGTATAACCGCACACAACAATCCCGCCGGTGCTGTCTACATCGACACCCGTCGCCACATCATCGCCGCTGCCCCCGAAATACGAGCATACGAGAAGATTACCGTCTGGTGACATTTTGATCACGAATGCGTCACCGCCACCAGTGCTTGTCCCACCACCGGCATATTGTGACTGATACGCATTGAGTACCGGCAGATTCGTGCTTCTCGTATTCCCGACGGCGAAGATATTACCCGCTGTGTCAACGCTGACTCGGCGCAGTGCATCAAGATTGTTTCCACCGAAATATGTAGACCAAAGCCGGATGCCGCTCGTATCGAACTTCGCGAGGTATGCATCACTCTCGGGTGTGCTTCCCGGGCTTGTCTGATAGGCAAGATGTACGGGGAAGTCCGTGCTTTCTGTTGATCCGACCAGGATGATAGTATTACTGCTATCAATCGAGAGAAAACACTCCGCTTCGCTCTTGCTACCACCAAAACATGTGGCCCAACGTAAAAGCCCAGTACTGTCGAAACAGAGGAGGAAGGCATCATCCCCGCCAGTGTACGCCTGCTGCCATGAAGGAAAAACAGGAAAATTGTCACTCCAGGTCGATCCACTGGCAATAACCCGTTGGGCAGCATCACATACGATGCCAAACACGCCGTCCCCCCCATTGCCCCCATAATACGTCGACCACGGATCGATGATCAGCGTCCGGGTGGCATCGTAGCACCCGACATCGAAGCGAAGTTCCATACCGTCCACGATGTACGACGTGGAAACCGCCTCCAGCCCGTCGCGGTCCTCCTGATAGCTGAACGGCGCGCCCTCATGCGTGTAACCCTGTGGCCAGCGGATGCGAAGCGAACCGTCGCCGGCGTCATCGATAGCTTCCGTGCCGTCGTGACGCATCCGTATATCTTCAACACGAGCGCCGGGACGCAGCTCGAATTCGTACTTCAGTCCGTCCTTCGAGGCATGTAGTACAAGGTCTATGTTGTCGTAAAGGTTCCTGTATCTCAACCCACCGAAGCCCGGCACCTGCGTGATGCCGTCGGGACATTGCGGCAGATAGTAGTTCAGGTAATGCGGCCGTTTGTAGGTGGCTTCTATTTCCACGTCACTGTTGCTGCCGATGAAGCTCATATCCATGCGATACAGGCGCATCATCATGGCTGGGTCAGTATCCGTGTCGAATGGGTTGTCGCGATGCTGTTTGTTATGTTTCACTGCCTTCCCTATCGCTTCGCTGATGGCAGGTTGCTCCTCGTCCATCACGCTGTACACCGTGTGCCAGCCCTGCGCCGTGAAGTACACACGCGCTCCGTTGAAGATCGCATAGTACCGAATGTCCGGCATCGGGCCGTGTTTCGTATCCACTACCTGGCCGCGGTTTTCATAAAATGCGCCGCCGAGGGGATTGGAAGCGACAATACGTTTTGTATGGCGCGGGGGATCAATTCCTGCCGCGTCCAGCATTGGAGAGCACAGTAGAAGGAAAGACAGAATGATGAATCCGTACTGTGGCATGATGGTTCTCCTTTTCTCACCACACCGAGGTGAGCCGTTCAACAGTTGATGAATAAGAATTTTCGATCATCCATCCGACAATTTTCCACACCATGTATTGCCGTAAGCTGCCGGCATGTCTGCGCAAGCGGTCGGTGTACTCGTTGGTGTGTGACAGGGTGGCTCTTCAATCATGTATCCTCGGATAGACGGCTGATACACTAAAGACACATCAGCGATGAAGAAGTCACATTCCTCTCGACAATTTTCTCTATCAAAGCACCAACGACAGCGCAACAGCAACGACACCAAATTATGGCAACGCATTTGATGATCATGTGAAATTGCATGAATACTGATTCCGGTGATTGTCAAGGCGGCCTCGTGTGGCCGAACTGACTACGGATGGGGTAACAGGGCAACTGCGGGGGGTAAGGGTGGGGAGTGTATGGGCAAGCACAGGGGATTGCACCACATTGACGGTAGCGTGAGAATCGCGTCAGTCCTTAGTCGGGAACGCCGAGCATTATCGATTAACGAGCGGCTGCTCATCTAGTGCTTCGGGTAGTCCCCAGATGTGTTCAGCACCTGTTGGAACAGTAGCGTTCACATTTCTGAATGAAACGTCTATGTCCTCGGCCCGGCCTCCTAACCATGTTGCAAGGAAGCTCTCGATGACTGCAACAAAGGATAGACGATTCTGGAGCTGCGAAAACTCCGAAGCTTCGTCAGTGTAGAGAATATGGGTTACGGGTATCTCGTTGTTACTCATGGCGGTCACGAGGCGTTCCGTTTCCGCCTTTTTGAGACGGGGGTCCCTGGCACCTTGCGCTATCAACAGAGGTTTTTCGATACGGGAGGCGTGCGTCAACGGCGAACGCCCGGCGAGTTCCGCACGGCCTTCACGACTGCGTATGTCGCCGACCCGAAGCAAGTACGTGTCGCGCAAGTATTTCGGACGTGGGGGTATGCTTTCAAGCAGTGTCTCCAGATTGGAGGGCGCAGCGAAGCACACGCCGCAGGCGAATACCTCCGGTGTGAACGTCAAGCCCGCCAATACGGCATACCCACCGTACCCTTCGCCCATGATCGCGATTCGATCTCCGTCGGCGATGCGCTCGCGCACCGCCCACTGCACTACATCGATGATATCCTCCTGCATCTTCGCGCCCCATTGCCTGTTGCCGGCATTGAGAAAATCCTTTCCGAATCCCATGGAACCGCGCATGTTTACCGATAGAACAGCATATCCGCGGTTGGCGAACAACTGATGCATGGGATTCAATCCCCACACATCCCGGGACCAGGCATCGGACCGCACGAGAACCACCATGGGCAGAATCAGATCGGGCTTGATCACGTTGGCATCGGCCATCCACGGCGGCAAACTTAGGTACGCGAGCAGAGGCAAGCCGTCGCGAGCATGGATAATCACGGGACGCATCGTCGCGAGTGTATGCCGCTCCAGCATTTGTTGGTCAGTGAAAAGGAATGTCGCCTTCCTACGCTCCCTCTCGTAGAGGTAGTAGCGTGCCGGACTGTTGGCCGCCGTACAATGAATCAACCAGAGACTGTCGTTCATCGTCCGCGACACGACTCGAAATTCACCACCCGCCATTCCTTGTAAAAACGCGACATCCTCGGCGATGCTTTGATCGATGACTTTCCATTTCTTCTGTTCGAAATTCGTTGAAATAGCCTGTACAGAGCCTGAGACGGGATGTATGATCGCAACTCCGAGATCGGAAGTTTCGTCACGAGCGAGCAACGTGGATGTACCTGCACTGAGATCAAGTGCGAGCAACTCCGATGTGTTCCTTTCACGACTGTCTAGCATGTACAGCATACGACCCGAACTGTCCAGACTGAGTAGTTTCGTCGTTGCCTGATCCTGCGGTGCAACGGAAAGGAATACCTCCCACCCGTTCCCGTGTCGCTGGAATACTTCCTTGCCACCATTCACCTCCGAACGGATAGCGAAACGTAGCGAGTCGTGACCATCCAAAACAAAATCGCTGAAACCCATGTCGTTGATGAACACCGGCGTCGACTCGCCACTGATAATATCTACACGATGGACGTCTGTCAAGTGCCGACCACGTTCGTTGCTGCTGATAAGAATTTGGTCCGGAGTGGCGGGGTTCGTCGAGAGTATATTCACGACTAGAGGCCATTTCACCGCACGTGTAGCGAACACCGTGGCAGTGCTATCTGCCAGCAACGGCGCAGGAGCAAGGCGGACGTCCTCGCCTGTCTCGATATGTACACAATACAGCATGCGGTGGCCTCTCGCTTTGTCTTGCACGAGATACAGTACATGCGCATTTGTAAATGCCCAGATGTGCTCGAGTACTCCGCTGCTCGTGTCGCTCGTGAGTGCTCTCGCCCTGTCCGGAGAAGCGGAGGGCGCAATCCAAACATTGACAATGCCGTTCGACCGGGCAAGGTAACTGATGTACTGCCCATCCGGACTAAGACGAAGTTGTGTTTTATCCAACTCTGCGAACAAGTCTTCGCGGGGAATAATGGGCGGGACAGTCTTCGTGCATGCAGGGAGCAAGAAGATTACAAGTAGAAGAATCGCGGAAATGATTGCAAAACCGATTTGCCGTATCATAGCCCCCTCCTGAGGGCCTCGTAAACAAGTGACATTGTAAACTGGGCATTGTGCATGAGAAGAACAAATGTGCATGGTTCATGCTTGTCATTACTCCTGTCAAGCAACTCACTTTTCACAGGATCGTATTGCGAAACTGTCTTGACAGAATACGGATATGCCTCGGCGAACCGGGAGTATTCGCAGAGCAATTCCTGATGTACATGTTGTTCAGGGCAAGTGCTTCGGGAAATATTCGCATTTGCATTTGTTCGTGGATATGCGGATTTTTTTCAACCACCTGGAGCATGCCATGCGCTTGATTTTCACAGCCGTCATTTGCCTTATTCCGCTTCTCGCATCGATAGCCCAACCAACATGGGTGCAACAAGACGGCCCGTACGGTGGCAGTTGTCTTTCAATAACATCATTCGGCGACGGATATGCCGCTGTGGCATTCTACAGGCCGTATGTTCTGGTGAGTGACGAAAGCGCGATGAACTGGAAATCATCGGATCTGCCGTTCGACGCAACGGTGTTCAGCGTGCTGGATGCAGGAGGCCGTCTGATCGCTGGTGGGTTTGGACGAATCTACCTAAGCGACGACGAAGGAAAGACATGGTCCACGATTATTGTCACACTTATGACTTCGCGTCCGGTGCGAAGCCTGCGATGGATAGACGAACGCGTGTATGCTGTAGTCGAGCATTCGTTGTTCGTGAGCGATGACCGGGGACTTCGATGGACGGAACACGGCGATGCGCCGCAACTTCGGGATATTGAATCGCACAACGGTATGCTGCTCGGGTGTTCATCGATGGGGGTTTCCCGAAGTTCCGACGGTGGGCTTTCTTGGGATATTCGTGAACAAGGCCCGCAACATGCGAATGTGATTCGTTCCAACGGAAACACTTTGCTGTTGGGACTCGAGCATGATGCGTCTTCCGCTGGCACTCCAACGATATTTCGCTCCACCGACGACGGTGTTCATTGGATTGCATCTGATGCGCTTGATGATAGCATACTGGATTTCGCCTTCTTCCAAGGTGTGTGCTTCGCTGCTGGAAGTACGGGCTTGCTTCGCTCATTCGACGACGGCGTCACATGGGAATCCGTCGCTGCAGATGCTCCGTTCCCTCGGAAAGTCACATCACTGTTTGCCGCAAAGAATGGAATACTCGCCGCTCTTGAAGACATAGGGATATGGCTTGGCACAGAATCCGGTGAGACGTGGCATTTCGCATCCTACGGAGCCATTGGCATCGGTGTCGCACAGGTTGAGATGAACTCCGAGGGATTACTGGCACTGAGTTTGAGAGACAAACAGTTGTTCGCATTGCCGCATGGTGCTTCGCGCTGGGAGATGCGGCATTACGGTGTCACGGACAAACCCTCGAGCATGGCTGTCCACGACGATGTCGTGTACCTCGGCTTTCCTGAATTGTTGCTGCGTTCGAACGATAATGCTCATTCCTGGGAATATCTGACAGAAGGGCTGGCGGGACGCAATGTGCAGACCTTATTCTACAGTTCCGGCCGATTGCTTGCCGGAGTCGGACTGCATGGATGCATGTATTCGGACGACGGTGGTAAGAGCTGGACCAGCGGCGCACAGGATGGACCCGAGTTTTGGTTCGATTTCATCGAAGTGGGAAGCATGATATATGCCGCTGCCGGGAGCGCGATATATGCATCGTCGGACAGAGGTGAAAGCTGGAATCGTCAGGAGACACATCCCAGGATGCGTGCCGTGTACCGTCTCGCCGCACGGGAAGGCCTTCTCTACTGCGCGACCGAAGACGGAGTGTATGAAGTACACCCGAAAGCCGGCAACTGGATACAGGTATATTCCGGTCCAGCATTTGCAGTAGCAGCCGTTGAGGCGGGTTTGATCGCAATCACATTGAATCATCGCATAATATTCTTCGAGCGGTTCGGATCGGACTGGCATGAATTGAACAATGGACTACCAAATGTTCGCTTCGTGGATCCGACAGTATGTCGACCGGAATTACGCGCACTGAACGGTACCGTGTATCTAGGCGCATGCGGGCTCGCAGGTCTGTGGACACTGGATATCTCGACGCTGTTGCACACCAGCACACGAAATGCGGCACCCTTGCCTGTCAACATCGAATCGCTGCATCCCAATCCGGCGTCGAACAGCGCAACGCTTACAGTCACGCTCGAACTAGCCGCAAGCGTCCGCGTCGTTATTGCCGATGTGCTGGGACGTGTGGTGAAGCTTGCCATCGATAAAACGTATCCATCCGGGCGGCATGTCATAATGCTGGATACGCACGAAATTCCCTCCGGCCTGTACTACGTTATCCTTTACACTGGCACCACTTCGTATACTCGCGGCTTGATGCTACTACGTTCAGCAAGATAGTACCGAAGCATCTCCAGCATCCTTGCAAGAGAAAAAGCCGCGAAGCATTCGTCCCGAGCACGAGGGGTTTGCACGTACAACATACGCAGGCGAACGACGGCGCTGCGAACGCGTTTCATCCTCCTCGGTGCATGATCCTAGTTATTCTGAGTTTTGTATATTTTTAGCACTTATTCTTTACCATGCTGCCGTGAGCTTGCTTGGTCGCACCAGTTCATGCTCGTTCATCCGGCGAGTACGTTCTCCTATCGGAACCCCAAGCCTGGAGCGCACGCGGCTCAGGTATCAGAAAACCATCGGGTATATCCTCGATCAAACCGTGAGTACGAAACTCCCGAAGCGTACGCGAAAGCGTTTCAGGAATTGTACCGAGTAGTCTCGCCAATTCCTTTTTACTGAACGACAACTCACAGAAACACAAACCGTCCCGTTCCTTCATGTTTCGTAAGAGAAAGTTCGCAAAGCGTGTTTTCACGTCACGCAATGATACGTCCTCAAGAGCGAGCACGAAGGCACGCAATCGCCTCGAGTAAGCATTCAGCAATTCAAGCGACAGATCAGGATGTTCCATCAGCAGCGCTACGAAGCCGATTGCCGAAACACGTACAACAGTGCTGTCCTCGAGCGCTACGCAATGTACCGGGTATCGTTTCACGTCAAACATCGCGGCCTCCGCGAGCAAATCCCCACGCTGCTGAATGTGTACGATGAACTCGTCACCACTTGGCGAGACTCGGTACAACTTGCAGGCGCCTTCGAGAATACCGTAGAAATACTGCGCTCTGTCACCAGCATGAAACAGATGTTCGCCCTTGCGCAACTCACGCAACGCGGAGATTGAGGCGATGACTCGAAGTTTCGCTGCGTCAAGCGACTCGAAAAGAAATATTTCTCGCAGTGCTTGTTCCAAATGTTCCGAAGCTTCATTCATGCGAAATGATACGACAACTGCCTCTGGTGAACAAGCATCCCGGCTTGTCAAACGAATTCCCCGGCGCAGACTCAAGCCAAGAAGGGGCATGCTCTATGCCGCTGCGTTGCTGAACGAGTTATGAATCCTTCTGTGCCGTCACTTCTTCCACTACTTCAACAAGCGCTTTGTCCACTACATCGGGTAATGAAGCGAGATCGGCTTGGGGCAGAATGCGCTGCATTGCCGTGGGCTTCATCTACGTCACGAAGTTCGTGCCGCCGCTAGAATAAATCACAATACGGCATGGGAGCAGCATTCCAACCGCCGGAAAGGCGCTGATAGCCTCGAATGCGTAGCGGGCGTTGCAAACTTCGATAATGCTGTACGGCTCGATGTCGAAGCCCTTCTCGGCCAGCGTTCCCTGAACGTCATGAATGTGCAAGGTCCGGAAATTGCGTTTCGCCGCGCTCTCCTCGACGGCATGCACGAGTTCGCTGAACGGTCTGGTTGAGGTTTTCGTGTATTCTATC